>OOAN01000341.1_pt1 | contig 36874 bp, 27 predicted proteins | sample 1671301 | NCBI WGS metagenome assembly OOAN01 (sample SAMN06348142, study PRJEB24527) | human gut metagenome | biome: human gut; feature: ankylosing spondylitis patient; material: feces | host: Homo sapiens | place: China | collected 2015-10
GTTTGTAAAAAGGGAGCCGTAGCCGCCGCTGCCAAGCTCGATTGTGCAGGCCTGCCCGGCGGGATGCGGCTGCTGAACCATTGTACCGTCAGGGCGCTGGCGCAGGAGCTCATAGCCGCCGCGCACGATGTCCGCATGGGCATCCTCCGCCGTCTGCAGCAGCAGCTTGAGCGCCCCCTGCCAGAGCAGGTCATCATCATCGCAGAAGGTCAGAAATTCTCCGCTCGCTGCCTCCAGCCCGCGGTTGCGGGCCGCACAGATCCCGGCGTTTTTTTGGGTTATGACATGGATACACTGGTTTTCGCTGGCCAGCGCATGGCATATTTTGTCCGTTGCATCCGTAGAGCCATCGTTGACGATGATGATCTCCAGCCCCGGCACCTGCTGCGAAAGGATCGACTCGACTGCGGTGCGCAGCGTCGTCTCGGCGTTGTACGCCGGGACGATCACACTGAGTTTTGCCATGACGCTGCCCTCCCTTCGCAGTTACTTTTTGAGCTTCTGATAGATTTTCCCATAGGGCAGCGGCAGCGGAGCCAGCCGCTTTAAAAAGCCGATCTTCCACCGCGCCGTGCCAAGGTCGCGCCCGGCGGCTGCAGGGTGGGTCAGATAATACCCCGCGCTGCGGGGTGCTGCCAGCGGGTAGATACCGCCGTCCTCAACCGTCAAGTCCCCGAGCAGCTTTGCCTGTAAAGCAGTAGGGCTTTCCACCAATCGCAAAAACGGGGTGATTGCGCACTGCGGCTCTATTGCCTGCCCGTTCAGCACGCTTTCCTGCCACCCTTGCGCAAAATAGAGCACACCGCGCTGCAGCTCTGCCAATAACGGCTCGGCTGGCTGGGCGGCGGTATTGACGCGAAAGCCCGCAGGCGTTTTCGTATAGCTGAGGGTCGCCCCGACATCCTGCGAGAGCAGGCGCTCCAAAAGGGGCTGCCCTGCCCAGTAGATGCGCGGCGCCGGGGCGCCGTCAAAGAGAAACACCTCGGTGCGCGCCGCACTGAACCGACTGCGCAGCCGGTCATCCGCCGAGAGCTGCATCCCGTGCAGCTCCGTCCCAAGCAGCTTTTCAAGCAGCAGCTGGGTCGTACCGCCGCTGCCGATGTCCACAAGGATATCCCCCGCCCGCAGCTGTTTGCTCTGCAGGTACCCCATGACTGCATCGGCCGTTTCGGGGCGCGGCAGCTTTGCCAAAAACGCATACAGTGCTTCTGTATCCGGCGTCTTGAGGTTGAAAACGCTTTCAGCCTCGCTATCCGGGCAGACGGTGCCGCAGTATGCGGCAAGCTGCGCGCCGGTCAGCCGTTGGCGCGGCAGCGCCGCCAGTACGCACGCATACTCCCCCTCTGCCAGAAACGCCGGGGCCAGACTGCGGCGGGAAACCTGCAGATACTCGGTCTTTTCCTCGGGGTAAAGCAGGCCGTAGACCTCCCGCATCAGATACATATCCCGCGCGAGGAAATAAAGCCTTGCGGCCGGGTGTGCAGCCCGCCGGTCATGCAGCCACTTGCAAAATGCCACGGCAAGCGGCCCCAGCACTGAAAATCCCAGTGCCTGCCCGCCCGGCTGCAGTGCGGGCAGACGGTTTTCCGCAAAGGCGGCCACGGCATCCGCAGGCTGCGGCGGCGTTGGCAGATGCCAGGCCGGAATACCGGCCAGCGCCGCACCGGCCACATCCGCCCGCCAGCTGTCCCCGATAAAAAGCACCTGCCTTGCGTCCAGCTCCGTCTCATGCAGAAACTGCCGGAACAGCTTTCCGCTTCGCTTCTGCACACCGTAGGTGCTGGACACAAGACCGCCGTCAAAGGCGGGGTAGCCGCAGCGGCGCAGCATCGCATCAACCTGCGCCTGCGGCAGGTACATGTCTGAAATATAGTAGAGCTTTTTGCCCTGCCGGCGCAGTTGCTGCACTGCATCCAGCACCGGTCGGTACGGCACGCAGGCGGCCAGCTCGGCGGCACACTCCTGTGCCGGGTCATAGCCCGCAAGGCAGGGCCGGGCGTAGATCTCCGCCAGCGTCACCTCCCCGCCTTTGACCGCGCGTGCTTCGCGCTCGGCCTCGATGCGGGCCGTATAGAAAGCCTCGCCCCGCAGACGGAACAGATCCGCAGGGGTTGCGGTATCCCGCTTGATGAGGGTATCAAACACATCAAACGCCACCGCATCGGCGCGGGCAGCCCTGCGGCAGATCAATTCAGTCAGATTCATGGCAGATAGGGTGTCTGCGGGTGGAATTTCACCCCCGCAGCAAAGCCTTTCCAGATAATGCCGATGCGCTCGGCGCGGCGGCCACGGCTGTCGCGCAGCACCTGCACGGTATGCCATGCGTCCTTTGCCAGCAGCCACAGCCAGCCTGCAGCCCCCTCGCGGCGGTACAGCACGACATCGTTGCGGTAAAAATAGCGGTAGCGCCCCCAGCGCTCCGGTACATCCCGGGCAATGTTCACAACGCCCGGGTTCTGCATGGCATGCACGACCCGGCTGGCCGGAATAACACGGCAGGGCTTGCAGCGCGAGATACGGCGGGTATATTCCCAGTCATCTGACCAGATAAAAAACTCCGCGATGGGCAAGCCGAGCTGCCGCACGGTATCCATGCGCAAAAACAGCGACACAAAGCTGGCCATCACAGCCGGTATCTCTGTTCCGTCAAAGCCGTCTATGTCGCGGTACATCGTTTTGCGCTGCAGGTTCATCGGCTGGTCGCTGCCATCCGGGGCCAAAGCCCGGCTTGACAGCCAGCCATATGCCCCGTCCAGGGCTGCATCGGCTGCCAGCAGCGCTTCCAGCGCCTGCGGCTCGGGGAATGTGTCATCGTCCATAAGCCAGACCGCCTTGCAGCCCAGCTCCGCCGCAGCCTGCATGCCGTAGGCAAAGCCGCCCGCACCGCCGAGATTTTCTGTGAGGATACGGCAGACAAGACCCGGCATGGCGAGCGTTTTCAGATACTCTGCCGTGCCATCGGCGGAGGCATTGTCCACCACCAGCACCCGCAGTCCCTGCACAGTTTGAGCCTGCAGAGCGGCCAGACACCGGCGCAGCAGCGGCAGACGGTTGTAGGTCACGACCACCGCCGTGACATCTCTTGCATCAATCATCTTTTTTCGGGAATAACTTGCGCTTGAGGAAGGCCGTGCCCTTGTGCAGCCAGTTCTGATGCTCCATATAGACGATATCCAACTCCTCAAAGCTGATGTTGTTGGTAATGAGCCATGCGTCCAGCAGGCGCTCACTCACAAAGCCGAACACACGGCGGTCATTCACCGTATAGCCGGTCATGTCCAGCTCCCGCTCAAGATCAAACAGGATATCGAACAGCCATGTGCAGTAATGCCGCAGCAGTTCCTTCTTCATGACGAACATGTTGAAGTGGTGGCCGTGGGTCTTGGACATATACATATCATAGGCGGGCAGATACTCCGGGCATTTGCGCGCAATGATGGCGCGGGTCGCCGTGAGATCCCGTTTGTGGTGGGCGTGGATATACTGGGTATAGTTTGTCTCAATGAAGTAATGGCGCTCTCGCGGCAGCACTACATTGGTGGTTGCCAAAATGGAGCAAAGCTCCTCATGGCTGATGACGCGGTCCTTCTTGGGCGCAAAGCGGCTCTTTTTCCGGCTGGCAAAATAACGGCGGTAATGCACGATACCGATATAGTCGGAATCAATGTTGTGCGCTGCCCAGTACAGGCCCGTCAGCTCACAGAAATTCGCGTTGCGCTCCGAGATATTTTCGCCGGTATCATCGCCGATATAGCCGATGGCCGGGTGGATGGCATGGCCCATCTGTACCGGAAGATACATCGGGTCCTCCGGCACCCAGTACGGTTTATGCGTTGCTACGATAATGGTGGTCTGCAATGTGTTCAACCCGCCTTATATACTTTTCCTACACTCTTCCGACTATTCTTGCTAAACCTATAGTATAACGCTTTTTCGTCGGAATACAAGTTACAGAACGGTAAAAGCTTATTCCCCCTCGTTTTCGAAGCGCTCCTGCTCCTCTGCCAGCTTTTCCCATTCCTCATACAGCTCCTGCTGATGGAACCTTGTATCGTCCAGCTCATCGCATTTATCCCGCAGCAGCAGATGATCGCGCAACACCTCAGGGTCGTTGATCTCGTTTTCCAGCTCTACGATGTGCGCTCCCAGCTCCTCGATCTCGGTCTCGACCTTTTTCAGGCGGGCGCGCACCTCGGCGCGGCGCTTGCGCTGCTCCTTGCCGTAGCCCTGCTTTTTGGCACTGTCCTCCGCTTTCTGCTGCGTTTCCTGTGCCTTGGCCCCTCTGCCGGCCTCGCGGTTCTGCAGTGCTGCAAAGTTCTGGTAAAATGTCGCACTGCCGTTTTCAAGGTACATGATCGGGCAGTCCAGCGTCTGCATAAGGTAGCGGTCATGGGTGACAAGCAGCAGCGTGCCTGTGTAGGCCGCCAGCGCCTGGGTCAGGCTCTCCCGCATATAGATGTCCAGATGGTTCGTAGGCTCATCGAGGAACATCAGGTTCGGCCGCTCGAGTGCCAGCTCGGCAAAGCGCAGGCGGGCCAGCTCGCCGCCGGAGAGAGAGGCACAGTCCTTGAATACCTCCTCGCCGCGGTAGCCGAACCGTGCCAGATGGCTGCGCACCTCCAGCTCCGTAAAGCGGGGATACTGGTTCCAGATGGCATCTATGACGCGGCCTGCCCGGCGGGCCTGCTGCTGGGTGAAGATGCCCGGCTTGGCGCCGCTGCCCAGCCGCACCATACCGCCGGAGGGGCGGCGCTTGCCGTCCAGCACCTGCAAAAGCGTTGATTTGCCCGCGCCGTTGGGGCCGGCAATGACGAGCTTATCCCCGCGGTGGACCACATAGTCCAGCGCATCAATGAGGGTGCGCTCCCCGATGTGAACGCTCAGGTTTTTCATGATGACCAGCTCATCATACGGCTCAATGTCATACTCAAAGCGGAAGTTCAGCTCCCATGCCTCTGCGGTGGGAGCCTCGACGATCTCCAGCTTTTCAAGCTGCCTGCGGCGGCTCTGCGCCATTTTGGTGGTGGAGGCGCGGACGAGATTGCGGTCCACATAATCCTGCAGCTTGGCTGCCTTCTCCACGGCGGCATCGTGCAGCTTTTGCTGGCGCTCATCGGCGGCCTCGCGCTGAGGCAGATAGGCTGAGTAGTTGCCGCGGTAGGTCTTGATGCTCTTGCCGCGCAGCTCCCAGATGCGGGTGCAGACGGCATCCAGAAAATAGCGGTCGTGGCTGACAACCAGCACCGCGCCGCGGTAGGCCTTCAGGTAATTTTCCAGCCACTCCATCGTTTCCAGATCGAGATGGTTCGTGGGTTCGTCCAAAATCAGCAGATCGGGCCGCTCCAGCAGCAGGCGGGCCAGACGCAGGCGGGTCTGCTCACCGCCGGAGAGTACACCCGCCGCCTTTGACCATGTGTCGGCAGGGAATCCCATGCCGTTCAGCACCTTTTTGATCTGGGTATCCATATTGTAGGCATCCATCGCATCCACCACAGCGGTGCAGTGCGCGATCTTGTCGGTCAGCTCTGCATTGTGGGGATCGGCAGCCAGCTGCTTTTGCAGGCTTTCCATCTGCTGCATGGCATCCAATGCCGGGGTGAACACCAGCTTCATCGTGGCATAGACATCAAGCGTGGGGTCCAGTCTGGCATTCTGCTCCAGATAGCCGGTGGTCACACCGGTGCCGAACGCCGCATCCCCCGCATCGGGCAGGCTCTCGCCGCACAGGATGCGCAGGAGCGTTGTCTTGCCGGTGCCGTTGGCGCCGATAATGCCGATGCGGTCGCCGCGCTCCACCCCGGCTGTCACATCGTGCAGTACCTCGTGTTCGCCGAAGCTCTTGCCCAAATTTTGAAGTTCCAACAACATAGCGGTACATCCTTAATTCCAAAATGATGCCGCCGCCTTATATACGGGCAGCGGCAGTATGCCCTGTGCTTGCTTACAGCAGGGCTTCGTTGCTGTGGCGGCGGTTGCGCACGCCCAGATTTTCCAGTTCCTCCGGCTCCATCACGATACGGTACAGTTCCTCATAAGAGCCAACCGTAAATCTCGGCGCGATGTCGGTCTTATTCTCGACATTCCGGGGGTTGAACCAGCAGGTGTCCACCCCGGCGTTGATGCCGCCCTTGATGTCGGCAAGCAGGTCGTCCCCCACCATCAGCACACGGCTGCGGTTCGTGATGCCCAGATCACGCAGGGCATGCTCAAACAGCTTGGCACTGGGCTTGGCTGCGCCGATTTTTTCAGAGATATAAATGCCGTCCATATAGCGGTCGATGCCGGAGGCAGCAATGCGGGGCTCCTGCACAGCAGCAGCACCGTTGGAGACGATGGCAAGCGTTGCCACCTCGCTCAGCTCCTCCAGCGCAGTCAGCGCGCCGGGCAGCAAGTCAGCGTGGGTGGAGAGCAGTTCCTCATAGCGGTCGTTCATAGCCTTGCTCTTGCCGTTATCCGGCAGCTGCATAGCCTGCATAAAACGGCCGAACCGTACCTGAAACAGCTTTTGCTTGTTCATCTGCCCCTTGGCCAGTGCGTCCCACAGCTCCCGGTTTATCTGATGGTAGACGGCGCAGGCGTTCTCATCGTGGGGCAGCTCATACTCTGCCAGCATGTCGGTCAGGGCCTGATGCTCTGCGGCATCAAAGTCAAGAAGTGTATTGTCGATGTCCAGCAGGACACAAGTGTAAATTGCCATAGTCTTACCTCTGTCGGGGGGCGGCGTGGCCTCCGGTTTTATTCATCGGACTAGTTTTCAGGCGGCTGCGTGGGCGAGGGTGTGGGCGTGGGGGCCTGCGTGGGCGCCGGTGTGGGGGCCTGCGTGGGCGCCGGGTTGACTGTCACGACAAACACACTGTCAGTGCCGTTATTTGCGGCATGGATGCGGTAGGTACCGGCCTCATTCGCCGTAAAGGTCACCTGCTCACCCGAGGCGCGCCAGGAGGTCTCCTCGCAACCCCAGACAGTCTCCCCGCTTCCATTGCCGATGGTGGCGGTCAGGGTCGTGCTCTGGCCAACGGTCAGGGTATTGCTGCCGCTGATGTTCACCGTCGTGGCATCGGCTGCCACCGTGACCGTCAGCTGTGCGGTCGAGAAGGTATCGTTGATCCCGATGCCTGCCTTGATGACATAGGTACCGGCGGCATCCGGGGTAAAGGTCAGGCTGCTGCCGTTCTTCTCCATCTCATCGTTGATGGACCACTGCACATTCGTGGCGTCATACGCCTTGCTGCCAAGCTTGACCGTTGCGTTCACGGTCAGGCTCTCGCCCTTCTTCATGGCCGTGTCACCCTTGTCAAGCGTCAGCTCCACGCGGGCATCGTTGAACATAGCCTTGACGGAGATATCCTTGGTGATGTTGTCATAGCGGGTGGCGGTCGGAACGCCATCGCTCCATTTATAAAAGACAAAGCCGTCTGCAGCCACTGCCGTGACATTGACGCTGGTACCGCTCTCCGCCTGGATTTCAACGCTCGCTACACCGGTCTGGCCGTTGCCGGTCAGGGTGCCCTTGCCGCTGCCCTCGACCTCATAGCTGGCGGTGAACTTTGTCGGCGTTGCGGTGGGCAGCGGCGTACTGGCAGAGCCGCTGGACTGGGAGGCGCGCTGCGGAATGTCGCTGGTATCCGGGCGGCTGTCCATCGTATTGTAGGCGTGGGACTTTGCGTATTCCAGCAGAGCGCGCGCACCGGAGGCACTGTAGCCGTTGGCCTCAAAGTAGCTGCTCTCGGCATAGCCCCGGCTGTTTTTCAGCGCCTCGGCGCTGTTCAGATACTTGCAGCCCAGATCATTGCAGGCCACGGCGATAGCCTGATTGAACTGGTCGATGATTGTCTGGGTCGCAGCGGCGTTGGTGCTGTCCTCCGTGACGGGCGGGATGCCCACCGCAATGATGTCGCAGTAGGAATAGGCAGAGCGGATGCTCTGCAGGAACTGCTTGTAATCTGCAATAAAGGAATCAACGCTGACTGAGCCATCGACATCGTTGGCGCCAAGCTGCACAAAAACGCGGCGGGCCTTCATCTTGGGAATTGCCTGCGGGATCGTATAATTGCTGGAATCCGATGCAAAGTTGACGCAGGAGGTCGAGAGTGCCTTGGAGGTCTTGAGCCCCTCCTGCCCGACAAACTGATTCAGCGTGATGCGGCCGTCTTTCTGCAGGGTGACGGCGTACTGGTCACCGGCAAAGACGCTGGCTGTGATGTAGGCATCGTCTGCAGCGGCCTGCGGCAGCACGGCCTCCAGCGATGTATCCAGCGGATAGGCATCCTTATCATAGGCGCCTGTACCGCCGACGAACAGCCCCAGCTTGGCAGGCAGCACCCACGCTGCCAGAATACTCAAAACAATTGCCAGCGCACAGAGCGCCAGCACAACACAGGCCTTGCGCTGTGCAGGGCTGAAGCCCTTCTTTCCTTCATACGATTCGCGGCTCATAGGAAATGGTATCCTCCTTATGTATGGCAGCACCGCCCACTGCAGCGGCACAGGGATTATACGGTAATGCCTTATTGAATACGGGAGACCGAAAGGCCATATCCCACCTAGTATATATGTTAAAGATTATACCATATTTACGGCGTTTTGAACATGCTTTTCAAAAAATTGTCACGAATTACAATTTTATTACAGGCATCACCGTTCAATTTTTCCTGCCGCAGCAACCAAACCCGTGCGGTGGTGCCTGTACACAAAAAGCCCGGGATGGCACCCGGGCTAAAACAGCATGACAATATTGCGAAAGTTCAACCGCCGCCTCAGGAAAGCAGCATACGGTCGTTTGCAAACTCGCCGTCACTCACCTGCTCAAACCGCTTGAGCAGATCGCTGACCTGCAGATTTTTCTTTTCCTCACCGCGCACATCGTAGATGATGTGACCCTCATACATCATGATCAGGCGGTTGCCGTACTTGATGGCATCCTTCATGTTATGGGTGATCATCAGCGTTGTGAGGTGGTTTTCCTCAACGATCTTCTCCGAGAGGGTCAGCACCTTGGCAGCCGTCTTGGGGTCCAGTGCGGCGGTATGCTCATCGAGCAGCAGCAGCTTGGGCTTTTTCAGCGTTGCCATCAGCAGGGTGACCGCCTGACGCTGACCGCCTGACAGCAGGCCCACCTTGCTGGTCATGCGCTCCTCCAGCCCCAGATCGAGCGTCTTGAGCAGCTCATAGTAGGTGTCATGCTCCTTCTTCGTGATGCCGATCTTCAGCGTGCGGGGCAGGCCGCGGCGGGCCGCCAGCGCGAGATTTTCATCGATCTGCATGGTAGCCGCCGTGCCCATCATCGGGTCCTGAAACACACGGCCGATGTATTTGGCGCGCTGATGCTCCGAAAGGCGTGTCACATCCTGCCCATCAATAAGGATCTTGCCCATATCCACCGGCCAGACACCGGCCACGGCATTCAGCATCGTGGACTTGCCTGCGCCGTTGCCGCCGATGACCGTCACGAAATCGCCGTCCTCCAGCGTCAGATCCAGCCCCTTGAGGGCCACCTTCTCGTTGACGGTGCCCGCATTGAAGGTCTTGTATACATTTTTGATCTCAAGCATTGTCCTTGCCTCCCTTTTTCACGGGTACTTTGGTAAAGTATTTGCCCTTCCAGTACGGGATGGTCAGGAACACCGCCACAACAAGCGCCGTCAGCAGCTTCAGGTCGTCGGTGGACAGGCCCATGCGCAGCACAAAGTTCATGACAATGTAGTAGATGATGGCACCGATGACGGAGGCCGTCAGCTTCAGTGCAAAGTTGCGGAAGATCTTGCCGAACACGACCTCACCGATGATGACCGCCGCCAGACCGATGACGATGGCACCGCGGCCCATGTTGATGTCAGAGAAGCCCTGATACTGGGCCAGCAGACCGCCAGACAGCGCCACAAGGCCGTTGGAGATCATCAGGCCCAGAACGATGGCCACATTGGTGTTGATGCCCTGCGCGCGGGCCATGTGCTGGTTGGCACCGGTTGCGCGCAGTGCGCAGCCAAGCTCCGTGCCGAAGAACCAGTACAGCACGCCGATAAGGATTGCGCAGGAGATAAGCAGCACGATAATAGGATTGTTGAGTGCCAGCGCACGGACATACCGGGCCGAAACCAGCAGACCGTATTTATCCACGCTGATGGGCAGGTTAGCCTTGCCGCCGCCCGTGCCTGTACCCATGATGCGCAGGTTGACCGAATAGAGCGCCAGCTGGGTCAGGATACCGGCCAGAATTGCGGGGATGCCGCAGGCCGTGTGGAACAGACCTGTGACAAGGCCCGCCAGCATACCGGCCAGCGTGGCGGCCACAAGGGCAGCCCCCACCGGCACACCGTTCAGCACCAGCACAACGCAGACCGCGCCGCCGGTACCGAGAGAGCCGTCAACAGTCAGATCCGCCACATCCAGAATGCGGTAGGTAAGATAAACGCCGATGGCCATAATGCCCCAAATCAGTCCCTGCGCTGCGGCACCGGGCATTGAGTTCAACAGTGAGGTCAGGAAATCCATAAAAACATCCTCCAGAATTTTTATAAGCACCAAAACAGCGGGGAAAGAGAATTTACCTCCCCTTCCTCGCTGTTATGATGGTGGTTAAGCGGCTGCTGTTCTATCAGCCAATGGCCTCATAGCCGTCCGGCGGGGTGATGCCCAGTGCCTCGCAGTTGGCAGCGTTGTATTTCTTGGTGACATTGGGTGCGTACTCTACCGGCATGGTAGAAACAGCGCCACCCTCAGCGAGGATCTTGGCGGCCATCTCGCCGGTGGCGTGGCCCAGATCATAGTAGCTGATGGACAGCGTGGCAACACCACAGCCGTTGCAGATGCCCTCCTCGCCAGCCACAACAGGAACCTTGGCAGGCAGGACCACATTGGCGATTGCCTCGGTGTTGGAGGCAGCAGTGTTGTCGGTAGGGATGTAGATGACATCGGAGTTGTCGGCAGCCGTCTGTGCCACTGAGGTAACATCGTTCGTGTCAGTGAAGGCGTAGCGGGTAACGCTGTAGCCCTCCTGCGTCAGATAGCCCTCAATGACATCGCACTGGTAAACCGAGTTCGGCTCGGCGCTGCAGTAGAGCAGGCCGACCGCCTTGGCGTCCGGGAAAAGCTCCTGAATCATGGCCGCCTGCTGATCCAGCGGGGCCAGATCGGAGGTGCCGGAGATGTTGCCGCCTACCGTGCCGGTCCAGTCGCTGATGTCCAGCGCAGTCGCATAGTCCGTGACCGAGGTGCCCAAAATGGGAATATCGGCAGTCGCCTGTGCAGCCGCCTGCAGCGGGGCGGTCGCATTGGCCAGAATCAGATCCACATTGGAGGAAACGAAACCGTTCACAATGGTGGCGCAGTTGGCAGAATCACCGGAGGCGTTCTGCTCATCAAACTTCACATTGCCCTCGCCCAGAGCCTCCACAAGTGCATCTTTGAAGCCCTGCGTTGCGGCATCCAGTGCCTCATGCTGGACCAGCTGGCAGATGCCCACACGGTAAACCTTGCTGTCCGCGGCAGCCTCCGTGCCGGAAGCGGTATCGGCTGTGGAAGTGGCATCAGCGGCGGGTGCGGCGGTGTCGGTGGACGCGGTAGCACCGCAGGCGGCCAGACCCATGGTCATGGCGGCAGCCATCATAAGGGAAACTGCTTTTTTCATGTAAATTCCTCCAATAGTACCCGCTGCGCACCTTTTTTCTTCAGGTGTACACCTGCCATCAGGCAGGTCCCTCAAGCGCAGCCGATTTAGTGCTTTAAAGTATAGCACGCTTTAGTGCTTTAAAGCAAGCGTAAATTCGTATAATACTCTGCTCTCTCAAAAGTATTTTTTAGTCAAATTAACGAACACCTTGTAGGAACACATTCTATATGCGCCCGCACCGTTTGCGGAGGCACGGCGGGCGGATGTAAACAAAATGCCCCAGCTTATACACAAGCTGGGGCAAATCAGATTTCAGTCTGCAAAGCAGGCGTTTTCCGCCTTGGCGATCAACTCAACAAAACGCTGGGGCGTGCTTGCGTTGTGCAGCGCCTCAACCAGATCACTGCGGCTGAGCAAATTTACCAGCCGTGCCAATATCTGCAGGTGCAGGCTTTCGCAGCGCGGCGGAACGGCGATCATAAACACAAGGTCTACCGGTTTCCCGTCCGGGGCGCCCCAATCCACACCGTGGCGCAAAAGCAGGGCGGATATGCCCGGTGCCGACACACCGGCGTTGCCGGCATGCGGCAGCGCAATGCCGCCGCCGATGGCCGTTGTACCGCCGAAGGTCTCCCGGTAGCTGACGGCATTATAATAGGCATTGCCGTTGGTAATGACGCCGATCCCCTCCTGCAGCTCCACCAGAATACCCAATGCATCGGCGGAGTTGTCGATCTTTGCATGGAGCAGAACGCCCTTGGGGTCCATCAGTTCGCTGACTTTCATCGTCAAACCCTCTTTGGTCAGCCCTCGGTCTTGCCGATCAGGCTGTACAGATATTCACCCACCGCGCCCTCTGCGCAGGTGCAGGTCGTCACATGGTCGGCAGCTGCCTTGACCTCTGCCGGGGCATTGGCCACCGCAACCGCGTAGCCGGCCTCCCGCATCAGCTCAAGGTCGTTATAGTAGTCACCGATAAAGACGGTGTTCTTCATGGACTTGCTCATCAAGGCGCAGAGGTCGTGCAGGCCGCTGGCCTTGCTTACGCCGCCGGGCATGATCTCAAGATAGATGCTGTTGGTGGCAAGGAAATAGTTATCCCGGCCATAGTATTTCGTCTTGGCGTACTGCCCCAGCTTGCGGATGCTCTCCGGGTCGGAGGCAAACACGACCTTGATCCAGCCATCGGGCACCGACTCGACCGGGCAGGCGATGCTGCCCAGATGCTCGTCCACCTGATGGGCGTGGGTAACTTCGTTGGCATGGATGACATACATCTCCCCGTTTCCGGCCATGACCTCGACCCCCATGCGGGGGAATTTGTTCAGAATGTCCAGAATGGCGGTGGTGGCCTGCTCACGGTTCAGGGTTGCGCGATGCAGCACTGACTCGGTGGAAAAATCATACAGCAGTGCCCCATTGCAGGAGATTGCCGGCAGGGACAGGCGGATATCCCCCAGCGCTGCACGGATCGACTCCGGCGGGCGGCCGGTAGCCACCGTAAACAGTCCGCCCAGACTGGTGTACAGCCGGATGACTGCCCGGTTGCAGGCAGGAATCCCCTCCTTGGCCGTCAGCAGCGTATTATCCATGTCACAGATCACAAGGGTATCGCCGAGGGGTGGTTTCATGCGCGATGTTCCTTTCTTAACCGTGTCAGAAAATCAGTAAAATAGGGCGGCAGCGGGGAATCAAACTGCATCCACTCCCCTGTTTTCGGGTGTACAAAGCCCAGCTCCTTGGCATGCAGGCATTGACCATTCAGCGATTTGATGCAGTTTTTTGGGCCGTAGACAGCATCCCCCGCCAGCGGATGCCCTGTGGATGCCATATGTACCCGGATCTGATGGGTGCGCCCTGTCTTGAGCTTGCAGGTTATGTAGGTAAAATTGCCGTACCGCTCCTGCACATGCCAGCCTGTATAGGCATACCGCGCCCCGGCAGCGTTTTCCGCCAGCACGGCCATCTTTTTGCGGTCATGCGGGTCGCGGCCGATCCACCGCTCCACAAAGCCTTCGTCCTCCCTGAGGTTGCCGTAGACCACCGCATGGTAGACACGATGGATGCTGTGTACGCTCATCTGGGCGCTGAGCGCCTGATGCGCCGCATCGTTTTTGGCTACTACCAATAGGCCGCTGGTATCCTTGTCGATGCGGTGTACGATGCCGGGGCGGATCGCGCCGCCGATGCCGGACAACTGCCCGGCACAGTGGTAGAGCAGTGCATTGACGAGGGTGCCGTCCGGGTTGCCGGGGGCCGGGTGAACCACCATGCCCTTCGGCTTGTTGACCACCAGCAGGTCATCGTCCTCATACACAATAGCAAGCGGAATGTTCTGGGGCTGCGCCTCAATGGGCTGCGGGTCGGGCAGTGCCACACGGTAAACAGCACCGGGGGCTACCTTGTCCTTTTTGTTGACGGGCGCGCCGTCCCGGGTGACAAGCCCCTGCTCGATCAGTCCCTGCAGCGCACTGCGGGAGAGTGTCGGGCACTGCCCCGCCAGCCACGCATCCAGCCGACCGCTGTCGCCGGGGGCGGCGGAAAGCTCAAGCAGTTCCATCGTCATCCGCCTTTTGCTTTGCGGTCTCCTCCTTCTTGAAGGAGTCCAGCAGCACGACCAGCATCAGCAGGCCGACACCCACGCAGACGCAGATATCCGCAAAATTGAAGATAGCAAAGTGCATGAACAGCACATTGATGTAGTCCACCACCACGCCGTTGAGCACCCGGTCGATGAGGTTGCCCACACCGCCGCCGAGGATCAGCGTCCAGGAGATGCGCTCCCACACAGGCATTTTGCGGGTAAACAGCATGGCGGCCACCACCACCAGCATGACCGAGGTCATGCCGATGAGCAGCGCCTGCTTACCGGCCAGCATTGAGAATGCCATGCCGTCATTCAGGCAGTAGCGCAGCTCGACAATGCCGGGCAGCACATCCATATTGCCAACCGGCTGCAGCGCCGCCGTGGCCCAGTGCTTGATAAGCTGGTCAATCACGACCAGAACGGCCGCCCCCAGCAGAGAAAACAAACCAGAAATCATACAACACCTTATCCGAAAAAATCAGCGGTGCTTACGCGTATAAGCACCGCTGACGGCAGAGTAAATTTACAGCTTCAGAACCTTAGCGCAGCGCGGGCAAAGGCCATCCTCCCCAACGGAGGTATCATACTTCCAGCAGCGCAGGCACTTGTTGCCGGCGGCGTGGGCGGCGCTTACGCCGAGCCCCTCGACCAGACCCTTGACACCGCCTTCACCCTCGACCAGCTCGACATGGGAGACGATGAACAGGTCGGCCAGCTCATCCATCGGGATGGCATTCAGGAAGTCGTAGACCTCCTTGCTGCAGTACAGCGTCAGACCGGCCTCCAGCGCAGAGCCGATAACCTTATCGGCACGGGCCTGCTCCAGAACCTTCTTCACATCATCGCGGATTGCCATGATGCGATCCCACTTGGCGGTAAAGGCATCATCGGCAGCGGCCTTGGCCTCGGGCATCTGCTCAAAGACCACATAGTCCTTCATGCCGGGCAGCTTCGGCACATAGCTCCAGATCTCCTGACTGGTAAAGCAGAGGATGGGTGCCAGCAGCTTCGTGAAGTCCACCAGAATGCGGTACAGTGCAGTCTGTGCGCAGCGGCGCGCATGGTCATCTGCGCAGTACAGGCGGTCCTTGATGACATCCATGTAGAAGTTGGACATATCAATGACGCAGAAGTTGTACAGTGCGTGGTAGGCGCGGCTGAAATCATAGTGGTCATAGGCATCGCGCAGGTTGGCGGTCAGCTTATTGCAGGCTTCCAGCGCCCAGCGGTCGATCTCAAACAGCTGGTCATCGGCAACCATATCCTTGGCAGGATCAAAGTCGTTGATGTTGCCCAGCATGAAGCGGGCGGTATTGCGCATCTTGCGGTAGGCCTCGGACAGCTGGCGGAAGATCTCCTTGCCGGCGCGGACATCAACGGTGTAATCGCTGGAGGCGACCCACAGGCGGATGATGTCGGCACCGTAATCACGGATGATCTCGCTGGGCTCCACGCCGTTGCCGGCGGATTTGTGCATCTGCTTGCCCTTCTCATCTACGACCCAGCCGTGGCACAGAACCTCCTTGTAGGGGGCAATGCCCTGAGTGGCAACGCAGGTCAGCAGGCTGGACTGGAACCAGCCGCGGAACTGGTCGGCACCCTCCATATACATATCCACGGGCCAGCGCAGCTCGGGACGCTCACGGCAGACAGCACTCCATGTGGAGCCGGAGTCGAACCAGACATCCATGATGTCGGGGTCCTTCTCCCAATCGGCGGCGCCGCACTCGCAGACCTCGGTCTTGGGCATGATGTCATTGGCGTCATACTTGTACCAGGCATCGCTGCCCTCCTTGCGGAACAGGTCGGAGACGGCCTTGATGGAGGCATCGGTGATGTGGTACTTGCCGCACTTCTTGCAGTAGAACACCGGGATGGGCACGCCCCAGACGCGCTGGCGGCTGATGCACCAGTCGCTGCGGTCGCGGACCATGCCGGCCATGCGGTCATGGCCCCAGGCGGGCTGCCACTTCACATTATCAATGGCCTTGTAGACATCCTCCTTGAAGGCGTCGATGGAGCAGAACCACTGCTCGGTCGCGCGGAAGATGATGGGGTGGTGGCAGCGCCAGCAATGCGGGTACTGGTGGGTGATGTGCTGTACGCCCATCAGGTGACCGCTTTCCTTGATATGCTCCAGAATGACCTTGTTGGCATCCCAGACCTTGAGGCCTGCGAACTTCTCGCCTGCCTCGGCGGTCAGACGGCCGGCATCATCCACGGGAACAACCACAGGGACCTGCGGATAGTGGTTCACGCAGACCTCAAAGTCCTCCACGCCGTGGCCGGGTGCGGTATGGACACAGCCGGTGCCGCCCTCCAGCGTGACATGGTCGCCCAGAATGACCAGACCCTTGCGGTCAAGGAAGGGATGCTGATACTGCATCAGCTCCAGCTCACTGCCGAGCACAGTCTCCGGCAGAACCTCATACTCGTCGATATGGCAGCCCTTCATCGTGGACTCGACCAGACCGGCGGCCATAATGTGGTAAGCATCGCCGATCTTGACGAAGGCATACTCAAGGTTAGGATTCAGGCAGGTAGCCACATTGGCGGGCAGGGTCCATGTGGTCGTGGTCCAGATCACGATCCATGCCTTGTCCAGCGGGACATTGTGCTTAGCCAGCACACCATTGGGGTCATCGGTCAGCTTAAAGCGGACATAGATGGAATCGCACTCGTCCTCAGCATACTCGATCTCTGCCTCGGCCAGCGCGGTGCGATCCTCGGGGCACCAGTAGACTGCCTTCATGCCCTTGTAGATGTAGCCCTTTCTGGCCATTTCACCGAAGATTTCGACCTGACGGGCCTCAAACTCAGGGCGCAGGGTCAGGTAGGGGTTCTCAAAGTCGCCCTGCACGCCCAGACGCTTGAACTGGGAGTTCATCACATCAATATGCTCGGTGGCGAACTCCTTGCAGATCTTGCGCAGCTCAAGCTTGGAGACACCCGCCTTCTTATCGCCGAGAGAGCTCAGCGCCTTCAGCTCGATAGGCAGACCGTGGGTATCGTAGCCGGGCACATAGGGTGCCTCAAAGCCGGTCATATTCTTATAGCGGATGATGATATCCTTGATGATCTTGTTGAGCGCGGTACCCATGTGGATGTTGCCGTTGGCATACGGAGGGCCGTCGTGCAGGATGTACTGCGGCTTGCCCTCGTTGTTCTTGATCATCTGCTCATAGACATGGTTGTTCTCCCAGTCCTCGAGCATCTTGGGCTCTTTCTTCGGCAGGCCGGCCCGCATTTCAAACGGGGTCTGCATCTTATGGATGGTGTCGTTGTAGTTCTGCGCCAAGGTTTCCTACTCTCCTCTATTTTTTGGATTGACGGCAATCCCGCCTGCTGTCAAGCACTGCTGAAGCGCTGCTTAACGCCCGCCGGGCTGACATTGCGCGGGGCTGCCCCCTATGGATTCTTTCAGCGTCAGCTGTCAAAGTCAACGCCTTCAAAGTTATCGAACGCCGGGGAGTTCAACTCCTCCTGCGGTTCGGCACTTACTTTTTTGCGGGTGGTGCGTTTGGCCGCAGTGCCCGTTTTGCGGGTACGGCGCACCGGCTTGGTCTCCGGTTCATCATACAGGCCGGAGACATCCTGAAAGCGCGTCTCCTCTATGGCCGGGGCTGCCATTTCGGGCACCGGGTCCGGTTCCTCCGGCTCCTCGGGGTGGGGCGCGATGGCAAACTCCACCGTGTCCACCTTTTCCGCCGCAGGGCGCAGCGGCTCGGCTGCAGGCTGCGGGACCGGCTCCTCATAGTATGCCGTCTCCTGCACCGGGGCCGGGGCAGGCTCGGCCGCAGGCTGGGTGGCGGGCGGTGTATAAACAGGCTCCGCCGCCATGGCAGGCTGCTCAACCGGGGCTGCCGTCTGGATCGGTGCCTGCACAGGCTCAGCCGCAGGCTGGACCGGGCGGACCGGCGCATCCTCGGGCTGCGGGGTGTAATCAGGCAGCTTATTGATAAGATTGATATGCTTGCGGTACATCTCGATCAGCGAGCGCTTGAAGCTGTCAGCCTCGCTTTTCAGCGTGACGATTTCCTGCTTGGCCAGCTCGACATCATCGCGGGAGCGCTGCTCGCGGTCCTCAGCCTTGATGTTGGCGGTGCGTATGATCTCGGCCGCCTTCTGCTTGGCCTCACGGATGACATTTTCACCCAGACGCTGGGCATTGATCATCGTGGTGCGCAGCGTATCCTCCTCGGCACGGTACTGGTCGATGCGCTGGGCCAGCACGACCAGCTTTTTCTGGAGATCATCGTTCTGGGCGGCCAGCTCATCCATGCTCTGGGCCACCTGCTTGAGATAATCGTCCACATCGTCGCGGCGATAGCCCTGAAACGCTTTTTCAAACGTTACGCGGCGGACATCCTCAGATGAGATCATGACTTTCCTCCTGTATGCGGAGCTTCACGCCCCGTTATTCCCGGCCCGCGGCGTTCCGCGGGCAGATCATGCGCTCAGTATTGATAAAAGGATATAAACAGGCGGTCCTTGCGGCTTTTGCCGCCGATGGCCGCCAGCCTGAAGCGGCCCACACCCCGCACCGTGAAGATATCCTCGGCATAGGCGGTCTCGTGGGCGGCCTTCAGCGGCAGATGGTTGATCTCCACACGGCCTGCAGCAATATATTCTGCCGCGCGGGTGCGGGAGGTATGCAGCATCACAGCCAGCACCGCATCGGCCCGCAGGGACGGCACAGTGGCCTGCTGCAGGGCACGCTCGCGGTTTTCCAAAAGATGGGCGGGCAGCGCATCGGCACATTCGGTGTGTACGGTGCAGTGTCCCGCGCTCGTCAGCTCGGTGCGGATAAATTCCTGCTTATCTGCCAGAACAACAGCGTAAAAGGTATCGGGTTTTTCCGGGTCTGCCAAAAGATCTCCCACACAGGCACGCTCCAGCCCAAGGCCCAGGATCGAGCCGAGATAATCGCGGTGTGTCGGCAGCTTATCACCGCAGGCGGTAAACTGCAGATACACAAGCGGCTCCTCTTGCCATGCCTCGGGCGGCTCTATGCAGAGGACTTTTCGCTCCGCGCCGTCAAACCCGCCCCAAAAGCGGATGCAGCTGCACCCGGCCCTGTTGCAGGCGGCCTGCGCCAGACTCTGCTCCCGGTCGGAGAGAAAGCCCGTATAGCGCGGGATACCGCGGCTTTCGCAGACGCGGCACAGCTCCTCAACGCGGCGCATCAGACGGCGCTCATCATCGTTCTGGGGCGGCACAAAGCCGCGGACTGCCGGGGTTGTGTCGGCTGTATCAGAAGAATACACCGTTATTCTCCAGCTCGCCGATCAAATCGCCCATAATATCGACATTGTACGGCGTGATGATGAAGGTGCTGGTCGCCACACGCTTGATCTGGCCGTTGTTGGCGTAGGCCACGCCGGACAAAAAGTCGATCAGGCGGCGGGAGATCTCCTTGCCGGTGGACTCGAGATTCAGCACCACCGTATGCTTGGCGTTGAGTTGATCCGCGATGGCGGAGGCATCCTCAAAGCGTTCCGGCTTGACCAGAACGACCTGCAGCTGGGTCGTTGCATTGATATTCACGACCTTATTGCTGTGCTGCTTGACCTCCTGCTGGGTGTAGCCCTGCGCCGCAGCGCCGCCCTGCCCGCCGGGGAAGATTTCGTCTTCGGTATCGTCCACATAGGAATCTGCTTCGGAATCGATACCGAGTTTACTTTTCAAACTGTCAAACATGGACATGGTCGTAAAACTCCTTTAAAAACTATGCACTGTTCACGGTCAGTACACTGCTACAGCGATATACATTAAATATTATCTTCTTTTTTGGTACTCTTGTCAATACAAAAGCCCGTATTTTCGTTATAATAGTTTGCCATCCTGCAGGTTTGTGCCCTGCACGATGATCTCGTCATACAGCCGCACCTCGTTATCGGTGCCGATCTTGCCGTTATCGGGGATCAGGATATAGCTGTCATTCTCATACAGGGTCGTGATCCGCAGAAAGCGCTGCAGGTTGCCGTACTTGACATAGACGCCGCGCTGGCCGTCCACGATATGGAGCGCCTGCTTGTCGATGCGGATGCCCTCGTAGGTCTTGAGGTCGATCTGCACGGTTTCCAGACCGAAGCCCAGAATATCGGCGTTGATGGTCTGGCATTGCAGCACGATTTTGGCAATGCCGCCGTCCTTGTCAGTCTGTACCTCCTCAACTGTGGCGGAAAGCGGGGTGTTCTGCTTGCCGGGCACGCTGATCTTCACTGTGCCGACATTTTCAAAGCGGGCGGCGGTATCGAGGTCGCAGACGGCGTAGAATTTCCAGCTGAAGCCCGTGGCGATCTGCCCGGCGCGGCCGGTGTCAGCGGCCGGGAAGCCGTCCTGCAGCATGGTCTGCAGTGCGGCGGGGTCAGCGTCATCCAGCGTCTGCCGGTCAGCCCGGATCAGCGGCGAGGCCGCCGCACTGCTGAAATAGCCGTTCGTTGCCGCCGTAATCGTCTGCAGGGTGTCAAGCTGGCTTTTCAGGCCGTCATACTCCTCCTGCAGGGTTGCGATGGTCTGGGAAAAGCCCGCCGTCTGCCCGGTGCTGATCTGCAGCCGGTTCTGGGCCAGCAGAAAGTTATCCTCCGCCTCGGAGATACCGCCGTACTGGGCCGTGTCCAGCTTGTCAAGCAGGTTGTACAGGGATTGCCTTGTCTGGTTGGTCAGCACGGAAAGCTCACTGCCGGTCGAGTTCTGGGACTTGGTCAGCAGCGTGATGGTGCGCGCCAGCCGATCAAGGCGTTCGCGCTGAACGCCCTGCTCATCGTTGGTATAGCACTCTGCGACCACGGTGCCGTTCGTCACGCGCTCGCCGTCCTGCACCAGATACCCCAGATTGCCGCTGCCCGCCACATCCACTGAGTCAAACGCGACAACGCCGTTCAGGCGTACGCTCTCGGCCATCGTGTACCGGATGGCTGTCTCGGTCTTGTAGGACTGGCGGAAGATGACAAAGCACTGCACAATGATATAAACCGAAACAAGCGCCAGTGCCAGCAGGCCGACAGCCTGAAAAAATCTCTTGGCCGCCGGGCGGTCCTGCCGTTCTCTCACTGTACACGCTCCTTTCGGTTACTCTTGCAAAAAATTACGCACCAGCGCGCAGGCACGGGCTGTGACATCCTCTTCGTCCAGATACAGCCAAACAGCCTCGTTCTGGCGGCGGAACCATGTCAGCTGCCGTTTGGCATAATTGCGGGTGGCCTGCTTGAGCTTTTCGGTGCAGTCCGCAAGGCTCTGCTCCCCCGCAAAATACGGAAAAAACTCCTTGTAGCCGATGGCCTGCGCCGCCGTGCGGTAGGTTTCACGATGCTCATACACCCGGCGAGCCTCGTCCAGCACACCGTTTTCGATCATCGCATCGACCCGTCGGCCGATGCGGTCATACAGAACAGCACGGTCGCGGCAGGTCAGGCAGAGACAAAGCGAGCGGTACGGCGGTCTGGCTGCGCGGGCATTCACCCGCTCGGCGCTCATCCTGCGGCCGGTGGACTCATACAGCTCAAGCGCCCGGATGACCCGGGGCAGGTTGTTCGGGTGGACAAGCGCTGCATAATCGGGGTCAATCTGCTGCAGCCTTGCATACAGCGCCGCACCGTCTCCCGCATCGGCCTGTGCCTGCAGCCGGGCACGGATGGCGGGGTCGGTCTTTTCAGGGGCAAAGCTCATGCCGTTCAGCAGGCTGGTAATGTACAGCCCTGTGCCGCCCACCACAAAGGGCAGCCTTCCGCGGCCCGATATCTCACGGATCAGCGGGTCCGCCGCAGCGGTGAAATCCGCCACACTGTAGGCTGTTTCAGGCGGCAGGAAGTCCAGCAGATGATGCGGTATCCCCTGCTGCTCCTCCGGGCTCGGCTTTGCCGTGCCTATGTCCAGCCCTTTGTAGAGCTGCATCGAATCGGCGTTGATGATCTCGCCGTCAAAGGTCTTTGCCAGCGCCACGCTCAGCGCGGTCTTGCCGCTGGCTGTCGGCCCGCCGACAGCGACAACGCGGGGTTCAGACAAGTCGGCCAAACTGCTTTTCCAGCTCCTTCCGGGTGATTTTCAGCACACAGGGCCGCCCATGGGGGCAGAACGGCGGGACCGTTCCGTCCATGATGTGCTGGGCCAGCGCCAGCATCTCGGCAGCGTTGGTGCGGTCCCCCGCCTTGATGGCGGCACGGCAGGCGATGGAATGCAGCACCCACTCGGTCTTTTCACGCAGGGCATCGCGGCCGCCGTCTGCCAGCTTTGCGGCCAGCTCCACAAGCATATCCTCGACATCGTCCACCGCCACATCGGCGGGCACAGCACGGACAACCACGGTCGAGCCGCCAAAATCCTCGGCCTCAATGCCCGCATCGGTCAGCAGATCGAGGTTCTGCAGCACAGCCTGCTTTTCCGCAGCGGTCAGGTTGACCTGCACCGGCACAAGCAGCATCTGGGACGGCACATTGCCGTAGTCCCTGGCAAGCTGCTCAAACAAAATGCGCTCGTGCGCGGCGTGCTTGTCGATCAGGCAAAGCTCGCCGCCGCGCTCCGTAATGATGTAGGTCTTGAACACCTCGCCGACAAGACGCAGCGGCTCGCTTTGGGGCGGCGGCGCCAGTGTTGTCTGCTCAGGGACAGCGGCATCCGGCAGGGCGCTCAGGGCGCGGGGCTCGTTTTCTGCGTCTACTGTATAGTCAGGCTCGGACGCCTGTGCCGGGGCCAGCGTTTGGATCGCTGCCGGTTCTGCAGGTGCTTCGTCCGGCATATCGGGCAGCACATCCAGCACCGTGTCATCGGTCAGGGCGGTGTAGGGCATCGGCTGCGGCACGGGGATGGATGTACCAGCGGCCACCGGCGTCACCGGCGCGGCAGGTGCCAGCGGTTTCGGCGCAGGGCCGGCCTCATAAGCCTGGCGCGGGGACTGCGCCTCCAGAACATCCGGCAGAGGTCTGACGGGCACGGGGGCCGTCAGACCAGCCATTGCGCGATACTCCGCCGCAGAAAGCGTGGTAAAGCCGCCTTTCTTCTGCGGGGCAGCGGTTGGCCGCGCCGACGGCTGCGGCACCTCCGCAGGCTTTTTTTCCTCTGGCTCGGGGGCCGTGTGGCCCATCGCAAAGCGGCACTCCCCGCTGCCGGGGGTCGCAAGCGCGGCGCGCACGGCGCGGTACACTGCGTCAAAGACATCGCTCTCCCGTGCAAAACGGATTTCCGTCTTAGCCGGGTGAACATTGACATCCACCATGTCGGGCGGCATTTCCAGCATGAGGACCGCACCGGGGAACTTGCCCTGCATCATTGTGCCCTTGTAGGCATTTTCCAGCGCGGCCATGATCGTGCGGTTTTTGACATAGCGGCCGTTCACAAAGAAATGCTGTGCCCCGCGGCTGGCGCGGCAGGCACGGGGCGGCGTGACCAGACCGGTGACATGGTACAATTCACTCCCGCCGTCCACGGCCAGCAGGTCACGGGCAAACTCACGGCCCAGCACGGCATAGACAGCGCTGCGCAGATCCCCGTCACCGGGGGTCACATACTGCTGCTTGCCGTCCCGCAGGAACCGAAAGCTGATCTCGGGGTGGGACAGCGCCGTGTGCAGCACTGTATCCGCCACAAAGGTAGCCTCGCTGGCGTCCTTTTTGAGGAATTTCATCCGGGCGGGCGTGTTGTAGAACAGGTCGTTGACCGTGATCGTCGTGCCTACCGGCCGCGCGCCCGGCTCGATGCCCAGCGGCTCGCCGCCCTCAATGCGGTAGCAGCAGGCGTACTCATCGGCCTCTGTTCTGGTCAGCACCTCGACCCGGGCTACACTGGCGATCGAGGCCAGTGCCTCGCCGCGGAAGCCAAGTGTGTGGATATGCCCGAGATCCTCCGCCGTGGCGATCTTGCTGGTGGCATGGCGGATAAACGCCTTGTCGATATATTCTGCCTCAATGCCTGAGCCATTGTCCACGATCTGCAGCTGTTGGATGCCGCCGCGGACAGCGGACAGCGTAATTTGGGTCGCGCCCGCATCAATGGCATTTTCCAGCAGCTCCTTTGCCACAGAGGCCGGCCGCTCCACGACCTCGCCCGCTGCGATCAGTTCTGCCGTATGCTTGTCCAATACGCGGATCTCCGCCATTGCTTTCACCTGCCTTTAGTCTTTGTCAAGGGTATTTTTCAGTTCATACAGGAAGTTCAGCGCCTCCAGCGGGGTCAGCGTCTCAATGTCCACCTTGTGCAGCTTATCGACGACCTCGCTGGGAACGCTCGGGTTATTATAGGCCTCCACCGTCTCAAAATCCAGCTGCATCGTGCTGCTGCGGCCGGGGGCGCTGGCCTCCAGCTGGCGCAGCACGGCATGGGCGCGCCGGGTCACGCTGCCGGGCAGACCGGCCAGCTTTGCAACCTCGATGCCGTAGCTGTCATCAGCGGGGCCCGCCACGATGCGCCGCAGGAAGGTGATGTCCTCGCCCCGCTTTTTGACGGCGATATTATAGTTCTTTACACCGGGAATGTCCTGCTCCATGCTGGTCAGCTCATGGTAATGGGTAGCGAACAGCGTTTTGCAGCCGATGTTCTCGCAGATAAATTCTACCACACTGCGGGCGATGCTCATGCCGTCAAAGGTCGAAGTGCCGCGTCCGATCTCATCAAGAATGACAAGGCTCTCCTTCGTGGCATTTTTCAGGATTTCGGCCACCTCGGTCATCTCGACCATGAAGGTCGACTGCCCGGCAGCCAGATCATCCGATGCACCCACGCGGGTAAAAATGGCATCGACAACACCGATGCGGGCGCTGGCAGCAGGCACAAAGCTGCCGATCTGCGCCATCAGCGCGATGAGGGCATTCTGGCGCATGTAGGTGGATTTACCGGCCATGTTGGGGCCGGTGATGAGCAGCATCCGGTTTTCTTGCTCATCGAGCAGCGTATCGTTGGGCACGAACAGGCTGCCCTTGAGCATCTGCTCAATGACAGGGTGGCGGCCCTCCCTGATCTCCATGACGCCGCTCTCATCAACGGTGGGCATGACATAGTTGTTCTGCAGGGCAGCCTCAGCAAAGCCTGCCAGCACATCCAGCTGCGCCACAGCCGATGCCGTGCGCTGGATGCGGATGACCTCCGCCGAGATCGCCGACAGCAGATCAGCAAAAAGCTGATGCTCCAGCACCAGCAGCCGCTCGTTCGCACCCAGAATCTTATTTTCCAGTTCCTTGAGCTCCGGCGTGATGTAGCGCTCCCCCGTTGTCAGGGTCTGCTTGCGGGTAAAGCTGTCCGGCACAGAATCGGTGTAAGAGCGGCTGACCTCGATATAATAGCCGAACACCTTGTTGAAGCCGATCTTCAGCTTGGGGATGCCGGTCTCCTCGCGGTAGCGGGCCTCGAGATTGGAAAGGTACCCCTTGCCGCCGTGCATGATGTCGCGCAGCTCATCGACCTCGCTGTTGAAGCCCGCACGGATAGCGCCGCCGTCCTTCATATTCGCGGGGGGATCATCGACAAGGGCCGTGCGGATGTTTTGCAGCACATCCTCCAGCAGATCGATCTGATCGGCCAGCTGCACAAGCAGCGGCGCGCCGCAGGCGGCCGCCTGCGCCTTGACCTGCGGCAGCATGGCGCAGGTGTCCCCCAGTGCCTTGACCTCGCGCGGGGTGGCGGAGCCGTACAAAATGCGGGTGGTCAGGCGCTCGATGTCGAACACATGGCCGAGTGCCTCCTTTAAATCGGCGCGGGCCATGTTGGCGGTGTAGAGCGCCTGCACGGCGCAAAGCCGCGCATTGATGGCCTCGGCGTCCACCAGCGGCTGCTCGATCCAAGAGCGCAGCAGCCGCTTGCCCATCGAGGTTTCGGTCTTATCCAGCACCCAGAGCAGCGTACCGCGCTTTTCGCGGCCGCGCATCGTCTCGGTCAGCTCCAGATTGGCGCGGGTCACAGGGGACAGCCGCATATACTGGGCATCGGCATAGTTCTGCACGGTCTTAATGCGCTCGACACCGTGCTTCTGGGTTTCGTGCAGGTAGTTGAGCAAGGCAGCCACGGCGTAAGGCACGAGGGCGTCCTTCTCATAGCCCAGCGTCTCGTGCCAGTCCGTGCCGAACTGGTCCGCCATTGTGGACTCCATGACAGCGTCCTTGAAGCAGGCGTCCTCACGCAGCTCCACCAAAGCGTGGGTGTGCTGCTTGATGTAGGTCGTCACATCCTTGAAGTCGAGCATCGGCGGGCAGATCAGGATCTCGCTGGGCATGTACCGGCAAAGCTCGGTGATGATCGCGCCGCCGATCTTCTCGGCGTTCAGCTCCGTGGCGTAGGCCTCGCCTGTCGATATATCGGCAAAGCAGACGCCCGCGCGCCAGCATCCGCGGGTGCGGCGGCAGTAAATGCTTGCCAGATAGTTGTTTTTATCCTCCGAGAGCATACTGCTCTCAATGACGGTGCCGGGGGTGACAACGCGGATGATGTCCCGCTTGACAAGCCCCTTCGCCAGCGCCGGGTCCTCCATCTGCTCACAGATGGCGACCTTGTAGCCCTTGGCGATCAGGCGCGCCATATAAGTTTCATAGGAGTGGAACGGCACGCCGCACATGGGGGCGCGCTCTTCCTTGCCGCAGTTTTTGCCGGTCAGTGTCAGCTCCAATTCGCGCGAGGCTGTCAGGGCGTCATCATAGAACATCTCATAGAAGTCTCCGACGCGGTAAAACAGGATCTCGTTCGGATGCTGTTTTTTGATTTCAAAATACTGCTGCATCATGGGCGATACTGCTTGCTCGGCCATGTTTCACACTCCTGTTGATTCTAGTTGGTATGTTATTCTTGTAGGGGCGGATTCCATATCCGCCCGGAAGGTATGTGGCCGCGTACAGTGCTGCGGGCGCATATAGAATGCGCCCCTACGGCCTCTCTGCCCCGCGCCTCACGCTTTAATGGCAGCCGCCGCAGCTGGCACAGCTGCCGGTGCAGCCGCCGGTGGGCGCCTTGACGCTCATCGGATCGCCGCCGTTCATGGCAGTGTTGATGATGGCGTCAATTTGGCCGACCATCTCCTCACATTCCTTCTTGGCCGTATTGTAGCGGACCATGCCCTCGCTGGCCATGATCTGGCTGTACAGGCTGTTGACGCGCTCGTTCAGCTCGGCCACACGGGCGGCATCGGTCTCGGGCTTGGCACTCTCATTGTTCAGGTCCAGACGGGCGAGGTTGAATTCGCCGATCATCTGCTGCAGCTCCTCGTCAGCGTCATTCTCACGGCGGGCAGCGTCCAGCTCCAGATAGCGGGGGTCGGTCTGCAGGGCGGCGGCGGCTTTCTTAAAAAGATCAATGCAATCCATGGTAGATATTCTCCTTAATTATATATAGTAGGTTTGATACCGGTTTACTCGGCAAGCTCGCCGACCAGCAGGGCGGCGCGGGAGCCTGTGATGCGCACCATGGCCCAATGGCCAATAAGCGCCTCGGGGGCTGTGAACTCCACGACAAGGTTATTGTCGAGGCGGCCGTTGACGGTTCCCTCGTTGCGGCCGGCGGCCTCCACCAGCACACGGACGGTCTGCCCTGCCATGGCGGCGGTGGCCGCAAAGGCGAACTCCTCCTGCGTTTTCAGCAGGCGGTCCATACGGGCAGCCTTCTCGGCGTGGGTCGTGGGATCCGGCAGCTTGGCCGCCGGGGTGCCGTTGCGCTTGGAGTAGATAAAGGTGAACAGCTGCATGTAGCCCACCTTGCTGATGAGCTCCAGCGTGGCCTCAAAATCCTCCTCGGTCTCACCGGGGAAGCCGACAATAATGTCGCTGGAGAAGGTTACGCCGGGGATCTTCTCCTTCGCGTAGTGGATAAGATCCATGTACTGCGCAACATCATAATGGCGGTTCATCTCCTTGAGCAGCCGGTCAGAGCCGGACTGCACCGGCAGGTGAATGTGCTTGCACAGATGCTCCTGCGCGGCGATCGTGTCGATCAGCTTGCGGCTGGCGTCCTTCGGGTGGCTTGTCATAAAGCGGATCTGGTAATCACCGGGGATCTCGCACAGCAGGTTCAAAAGATCGGCAAAGTCAATGGGGTTTTCCAGCCCCTTGCCGTAGCTGTTGACATTCTGGCCCAGCAGGGTGATCTCCTTGTAGCCCTGCGCCACCAGCTGCCTGAACTCCGCCAGAATGGCGGCGGGCTCACGGCTGCGCTCCCGCCCGCGGACATACGGCACGATGCAGTAGGTGCAGAAGTTGTCGCACCCGTACATGATGGGCAGCCAAGCGCGGAAGCCGGAATCGCGGCGGATGGGCATCTCCTCGACCACAGCGTTGCGCTCGGAGGGCTTTTCCAGATAGCGCTTGCCCTTGCGGATGCGCTCCGCCAGCATGGCGGGCAGGCGGTCAATGCCGTCCACGCCGAACACCAGATCGACATACGGGTAGCTCTGGCGCAGCTTTTCCACAATATGCTCCTGCTGGGCCATACAGCCGCAGATGCCGATCATCAGCCGCGGGTTTTCTTCCTTGAGCTTTTTGAGCGCACCCACATTGCCGAATACGCGCTGCTCGGCATGCTCACGCACGGCGCAGGTATTAAATAGGATCAGATCAGCCTGCTCGGCCGTATCGCACAGGCCGTAGCCCACATCCTGCAAAACGCCCTTGATTTTTTCCCCGTCATTGACATTCTGCTGGCAGCCGTAGCTGCGGACATAGGCCAGCGGCGGGGTCTCGTAATACGATGCCAGCGCCTTGGCAGCGGCATCATTATGGGTATAGGTCAGCTTTTCCAACTAAATTCTCCTTATCCAAAACGCCCGCATACTGTAAAATGGGCGCACCTGTCCAAACATACCATATCAGTATAGCAAATCGCAGCCAAAAGCACAAGCGGAAGAATTTGAATTTTTTGTGCTTTTTCAGCGGAAACCATCTGCACAGTCAGAAAATTTCTCGCCTTCGGGGACAGCGGGATACTCCCTTGCCCTTTTTGTGCAAAAACACCCCGCGGGAAGATTGACATTTCCGCCTTTTTGCGCTACAATAACCATATTATGCCGCTGTGGCGGAACTGGCAGACGCAAGGGACTTAAAATCCCTCGGTAGCGATACCGTACCGGTTCGATCCCGGTCAGCGGCATAAAATCCCCTGTTCGATGTGTTGCATCGGACAGGGGATTTTTTGTGCGCTAAAAGCAGCGCGTGTATCGTATGAAGATACACGCGCTGCTCGGTTTTATGATTCTTTGTTTTCGGAATTTTCTTCCATGTCGTTGAGCGCATACTCGATGCACAGCACCGTAAGGCGGTTCAGTGAAATGCCCTCTTTGTCGCAGATTTTGTCCATGCGGTCAAGCAGAGATTTTTCAAGCCTGAATGTACGATTGACATATTCTTCTTTTGGAATCTTGAAAGCCATTTTACCACCCCTCTATATTGTGGGTGAAAATACCACCAAAAACAACGCATTATTTATGTGTGTTTTTTACACTTGATTATTATGTGTATAATCTGTATACTGGTATTATACTCATATTCGGGAGGAAGCTATAAATGCGATACTGTACAAGTTGTGGTGAAAAATCGGGGCACAAGATTTGCAAGTCTTGCGGCGTAAAGGAAAACAAAGAGCACAAATATTGCGGTTGCTGCGGTGCGCCGTTGAGCGAAAAAGCTACCGTTTGCACAAAGTGCGGCTATAAAGTCAAGCCAAATTTGCTGATGTCACTTATCGGTATCGTTTTTGGGTGCATCCTGATTGCACTTGCCACATCCATTTTTGTGGTGATGCGCCGATACACCCGCGGCGGTTTTGACGGCGGAACATTCGCTGTTATTACTATATTTGCCGTAAGCGGGATTCTATGCTTTCCGTTTGTCGGCAGACTTATAAAGGAAGTCCTGTTCGGCAAAAAGGCATTGACGCGTGTTGCACTTATCCTGCGACTTTTCGTTGTCATCGCTTTGCTGTTTGCCAATCTGTTTGTTATCGTGTATGCCACCGGGAAAGATTATGTTGTATCGGAAGATAAAGCCGTCACAGCCGCGCTTGAAGCCTTCCACAAAGATATCAAATTAGATAATGAAGATTCTTTTGTTCTGAACGATTCAAAAGTCACTTGGGAAGACGAGCCTTACAATGGCGAGGACACCCTGCGGCTGATAGAGGTCGAACTTGACTATTCTGCGCAAAATAAGCTGGGTGGAATGGTTCGGGATACTTACTCCGTCAGAATCCTCTTTGATTCGACAACTAACGGATATTATCCCGTCATGGATTTCCAGCGTGCATGGGATTTGAACAGCTGATCAACGAAATTTTCAGTAAGTGGACGCTCTCTGACTTCGGGGGGCGTTTTTTGTGTTGCCGGGAAGTTTCCGCGGGCGGATATGGAATCTGTCCGACAGCGCAGTGGCAACGGTCAAGTTCAATGTTCGTCCCATCATCCCCCCGCTCCCCCTGCAAATTCCTTAAAAGCATTGATTTCCCTTACGCGGTTGTGGTATGCTTTATTTTATAAATTTTCTATACCAATAATAAGAAAGGCTGATCCATGATTCAAAATAGATTTTTGGGTTCGCGCAAAGTTAGATTGTTTTTGCTGGGGGCGCTTATCGGCATTGCCGTATTTTTGCTTGTGTACGGCATCGCGCCGCTGGATGTGGCAAACGATGCCTTCTGCCGCGGCGGCTATGTTGAAAAGGATATTCAGCAGCATTACGCCGGTTGGCTATTTTACCGCGACAGCGCCCTGCGCTGGCCGCTGGGCGTAAGCCCCGCCGTCAACGCCCCCAGCGGCGTGAGTGTGGCCTACACCGACTCCATCCCCCTGCTGGCGGTGCTCTGCCGCCCGCTGGCCGCACTCTGCGGTGGCATCTTTCAGTATTTCGGCTGGTTTACATTTATCTGCTTTTTGCTGCAGGGCGGCTTTGGTGCGCTGCTCTGCGGCCTGTTCGCGGCGGGGACGGCAGCGCCGCTGGCCGGTGCCCTGCTGTTTGCAGCAAGCCCCATTCTGATTGAGCGCGCGTTCCGACACACCTCGTTAGGCGCACAGTGGCTTGTTTTGGCAGCGCTGTACTGCTATTTCTCGCTGCGGCGGCAAGGGCGGTACGCCGCGCCGGGGCTGTTTTTCCTCAATGTGATCGCCGTGGGCATCCACCCCTATTTTTTGCCCATGACCTACGCCATTACGCTGGCGCTGCTGCTGGAATACGCCGTGCAAAAACGGCAATACCTGCGCCCGGCGCTTTTCCTCGGCGCCAATATGGCCTGTACTGTCTTGCTGGGCTGGGTGCTGGGCTTTTTCTACGGCACCGCCACCAGCGGCGGGCAGGCGCTGTACGGTTATTTTGCCATGAACCTGAACGCACTGTGGACCCCTATAGGGGTAAACGGCGTTCTCTACAGCCGCCTGCTGCCTGCGCAGAATCAGGTCGAAGGCAACTATGATGCCTTCGCCTATCTGGGCCTCGGTGTGTTGGCCGCCCTGCCGATCACGCTCGCGGCGGCGCGGCGGCGCATATTGCCCGCCGTGCGGCGGCACTGGGCGCTCTGCCTTGTCTGCTGTGTGCTGACCGGCTTTGCTGTCAGCAATGTCATCACCGCCAATGGGGCGACACTGGCCGTTCTGCCGCTGCCGCCGTCCCTCATCAAGCTGTTTTCTGTTTTTCGCTCCGGCGGGCGGCTGTTCTGGCCTGTGTACGACCTGCTGACGCTGGCTGCCTTTGCAGGGCTGACACGCCTGCCCCGTGCCGCCGTCTGGGCCGCACTGCTGGCTGCCGTGCAGCTGTGGGACATCAGCCCCGCACTGACTGCACGGCATGACGCAATGATAAGCGCGCAGAAAACGGCAGCCTTCCCATCGGAGATGGTCAGCGATTTCTGGCAGGCTGCCGGACAATACCGGCACATTCTCTCGGTGCAGGGCTTGCAGGCCGACTGCCTGCATCTGGCGCTGTGGGCTGCCGACAACGGCATGACCACCAACGACCCCTTCGCCGCCCGGTATGACGAAAGTGCCCTTGCCTCCCAGTGGCAGACCACGCTGGATGCCTTGGCTGCCGGCACACTGGAGGGTGATACGCTCTATCTGTTTGCTGATGAGGGGGCTTTTTTACAGGCAGTGGAGCCTGTGCGGAGCCTCGCCTGGTGCGGACAGGTAACCGGGCCGGACGGCGCCGCCTGGTATGTCATTGCACCCGGCCTGCAGGGGCAGGTTTTTGATGCCCTCTGCACCCCCTATAACGAAAGCTACCCCCTGCGACTGGCCGATTACACCGACGCGCTGTGGAACCGCGGCGTGCTGGACGCCACAAAAAAGACCGTCTGTTTTGCCGATTCTCCCTTTGCGCGCGCCCGCCTGACGGGTGCCGCAGCGCTGTGTGCAGACGGGCAGGAATACCCGATACTGGATGTGGATGACCACGATGCCGGCTGGCTGATGGTCACCCTGGATATTGACGACGCCACGATTTTGTGGGATCAGGAGTTGACGACAAAATGAAAGAACTGCATGTAAAATGCCTGCTGCCCGTGCGGATGGACAAATATCTGATGGATCAGTTTCCCGCCCTCAGCATGGGGCGGCTGAACAAGGCCATGCGGGAGAACAAGATCAAGCTGAACGGCAAAAAGCAGCCCCTCTCCACCCGGGTGCAGAACGGAGACAGCATCAGGCTCTTCCTGACGGATGAGCAGTTGGAGAACCGCCCCACCCCTGCCGCCGTGTTTGTATATGAGGACGATGACATCATTATCGCCAATAAGCCCGCAGGCATTGCGGTAGACGGCCCCGACAGCGACACGCTGGTCCGCCGCGTGCAGGCAAAGCTGGCCGCCGAGGGAAAACCGGCCCATGCTGTGCTGTGCCACCGGCTGGATACCGGTACCAGCGGTCTGGTCCTGTTGGCCAAAAGCAGCGCTGCGGAAGCCTTTCTGACGGCCGCCATCAAGAGCCGCGCCATTGAAAAGCGGTATCTCTGCGTGACCTTCGGCCGCCCGAATCCGCCCGCTGCCCTGCTGCGCGATTACCTTTTGAAGGATGCCGAGCGCGGCATCGTGCGCATCACCGACACGACTGCAGGCGGTGCGAAGGAGGTCATCACCGGTTACGAAACGCTGGCTGTCAGCGGCCGTCTGGCGCTGCTGGAGGTTGAGCTTGTGACCGGCCGCACCCACCAGATCCGCGCCCACCTGGCCCACATCGGCTGCCCGATTCTGGGCGATTCCAAGTATGGAAACAACGCCGCCAACCGGGAGCTGCGGTTCAAATATCAGGCCCTCTGCGCGTGGGAACTGCGGTTTCCTGCCCAGATCGCCGACCCGCGCTTTGCCCATCTGGCCGGGCGGGTATTTCACGCCGAAAAGCCGTGGTATTACCAGCAGATTCTGGACGGTACGCTGAAGTAAAGGCCTTGGGCCGGGCGGATATGGAATTTGTCCCTACAAAAAAAGCAGTGCCTTCCGCTTGGAAAGCACTGCTTTTTCTTTATGCCCTGGCGTCCTCGGCCAGACTGCGCCTGCGCAGATACAGCAGGGCTGCGGTCAGAATGGCAAGCGACGACACCAGCGTGATGAGCCAGTTTTCGGTAAAGCCCGCGATCAGGTAGCCGGGCACACAGGCCGCCACGACGACCATGGCGTACTGCATCTGGGTCTGCACGTGGTTGATGTGGTTCGACTGTGCACCGGAGCTGGACATGATGGTCGTATCCGAGATCGGCGAAATATGGTCGCCGCAGACCGCACCCGCCAGCACCGCGGATACCGCCACGATCATCATGGTGGGGTCCGTCTCGGAGAACATATTGACAACGATGGGGACCAAAATCGCAAACGTGCCCCAGCTGGTGCCGGAGGAGAACGCAATAAAAATCGCAATGCAGAAGATCAGCAGCGGCACAAAGCGCATGAGACCCTCATTCAGGCTGACGGCCTGGCGCACAAAGTCGCCGATGCCCAGCGCGTCGGTCATGCCCTTCAGCGTCCAGGCCAGCACCAGAATCAGGATGGGAGGCATCATCAGCTTGCCGCCCTCGGGCACGGAGTTCATGAAGTCCTTAAAGCCAATAACGCGGCGCGGCAGGTAGAACAGCAGCAGGAAGCCCACCGTGACAAGACCCGCAAAGACCAGCGACTCCGACGAGGAGCAGTTGGCAAAATCTTCGACAAGGTTCGTGCCGCCGTTCAGGTAGCCGGTCCAGATCATCGTGGCGATGGCCGTAAAGATCATGACGATCATCGGTGCAATCAGGTCAATGACCTTGCCCTTGGCGAATTTACCGCCCTCGGTGGGGTCCTTGATTTCCTGGTTTTGGAATGCCTCCCCGCCCGAGGTGAACAGGTCACCGTGGGCGGCGTTGCGCTCGTGCTTTTTCATCAGGCCGAAGTCGAAGCCCAGCAGCGAGGTAAAGAACACCATGTAGAGCGTCAGCATCGCGTACAGGTTGAACGGGATCGTGCGGACGAACATCTCAAAGCCGGACATCGAGCTGCCCGCCGGGACGTAGGAGTTGACCGCCGCCGCCCAGGACGAGATCGGCGCAATGATGCAGACCGGGGCCGCCGTGGCGTCGATGAGGTAAGCCAACTTGGCGCGGGAAACCTTGTACTTGTCGGTAACCGGGCGCATGACAGAGCCGACGGTCAAGCAGTTGAAGTAGTCGTCTACAAAAATCAGCGCACCCAACAGCGAGGTCGCCACGAGCGTCGCGCGCTTGCTCTTGAGCTTTTTCGCCGCCCACTCACCATAAGCGCGGGTGCCGCCGGATTCCTGCATGAGCATAACGACCATGCCCAGCAGGATCATGAACATCAGAATCGAGAAGTCGACGCTGTCGATCATCGTGTTGAACAGTGTGTCAAACGCGACCCAGGGGTGAAACTCTGCCACCAGCAGCGCACCCAGCGCACAGCCAGCGAACAGCGAGAGATAGACTTCCTTTGTGAGCAGCGCCAGCAGAATGGCGATGATCGGCGGCATCAGGGACCACCAAGTTCCTACAAACATTTCTTACACCTTTTCTTTTTCAAAATATTCCTTTGTCAGCTGCGCCACCGTGCCGGAGAGCAGCAGCAGCGCAATCAGGTTCGGGATGCTCATCAGACCGTTGAAGGTATCGGCAATGCTCCACATCAGGCCCAGGTCCATCGTAGCACCCAAGATGGAAACGAAGGAGTACACCACGAAGAAGGGGCGCACGACCTTATCGCTGCGGCAGAGGAATGCGATAAAGCGTGAGCCGTACAGCCCCCAGCCGATGATGGTGGAGAAGGCGAAGCAGCACAGTGCCACCGCCGTGAAGATGGATGCCCAGCCGCCGTAGGTCGTGGTAAAGCCGGAGATCGTCAGCTCCGCGCCCGCGGCGGTGCCGTAGTTGACCGTCGTGCCGCTGCACAGAATGACCATAGCCGTCAGTGTGCAGATGACGATGGTGTCCGCAAAGACCTCAAAGATGCCGAACATGCCCTGCTTGACCGGCTTTTTCGTGTCGGCACAGGCGTGGGCGATGGAACCCGTGCCAAGGCCGGCCTCGTTGGAGAAGATGCCGCGGGAGACGCCCTTCTGCATACTGATGAACAGGCTGCCGATGGTGCCGCCCGTGAAGGCTGCCGGGTTGAACGCACCTGCAAAGATGGCCTCGATCACCGCCGGGAAGCGCTGAATGTTCAGAATAACGACGCGCACAGCCAGCACGATGTAGAACAGCGCCATAAAAGGCACCAGACGCTCACTGACGTTGCCGATGCGCTTGATACCGCCCAGCAGGACCATCGCCACCAGCATGGCCACTGCAATGCCTACCGCAAGATTCAGGGTCGAGATCGCCTCACTGCCCACAAGGTTATACTGCAGCAGCGCCGTGTCGATGGCTGCTACAATGGTGTTGACCTGCGTGGCGTTGCCGGTGCCAAAGACAGTCAGAACACCAAACAGCGAGTAAAGCACCGCCAAAAACTGCCAGTGTTTACCCAAACCGTTTTTAATGTAGTACATCGGGCCGCCGACCCATTCCCCGGCCGCGTTTTTCTCCCGAAAATGCACCGCCAGCGTGACCTCTGCAAATTTGGTACACATACCCAGCAGCGCCGAACACCACATCCAGAACACAGCTCCCGGACCGCCGATGGCAATGGCGCCCGCTACGCCCGCAATGTTACCGGTGCCCACCGTGCCCGCCAGCGCCGTGCATACCGCCTGAAACGGCGTCATCGAGCCATCCGAGGCATCCTTTTTGCGGAACATTCGCCCGATGGTTGTTTTGATGACGTACGGAAATTTGCGGATCTGCAAAAAGCGTGTCCGCACACTGAGAAGCAGCCCTACGCCGATGATACACATCATGGCGGGGACGCCCCACACAAAATTATTGACAGCCTGATTGACCGCCGCAATCGTCTCGATCATTGAATTCCAATCCCTCTGTAGCTTTTTTGTATATAAAGTGTTGCGCAAGTTAGTATACCATGCCGTCCCGCAATTTGCAAGGCAAACAGCACTGCCGGCAATCTACATACAAACTGCCCGTTGAAGTAGGTATATTCCTCACCAAAGAAAAAGCCTGCGATAGAATCACTATCACAGGCTTATGGAGGTGACGACCAGATTTGAACTGGTGAATGAAGGTTTTGCAGACCTTTGCCTTACCACTTGGCCACGTCACCATATGAGTGAAAAATCGGCTTATTGAGCCGATTTTTCACTACTTTTTTGGAGCGGCCGACGAGGCTCGAACTCGCTACCTCCACCTTGGCAAGGTGGCGCT
>OOAN01000352.1_pt1 | contig 36216 bp, 20 predicted proteins | sample 1671301 | NCBI WGS metagenome assembly OOAN01 (sample SAMN06348142, study PRJEB24527) | human gut metagenome | biome: human gut; feature: ankylosing spondylitis patient; material: feces | host: Homo sapiens | place: China | collected 2015-10
GCCAATGGTGGCTTTTCTCCGGGTGTTATACAATATGTATTCACATACTTTGATAAGTATAGTCAGGAAACTAATATATTCTATGCTTCCCCTCTCTATTACATATCCTATAACAATAGGGGAGCTAGTCCAGAAGATAGTGTAAGTAATGGTTTTAATATCAGTATAGTAAATCCTGATAATTCTTTTGATTATGTCAGAGTTTATTCTATACATAGAAGCAGTATAAATGCTACACCTACAGTTAAGAGAGTAGTAGATTTGGCTATACCTATTTCAGGTACCTATACATATAAGACTACTTCATTGTCTTTTATAGGAAGTCCATACACAATAACTCTTTATAAGAGAAGTGATGGAAGTTCATTGAAATTATCTGAGGTAAGTACTAGTAGTTATATATCTTTGAGTGGAGATACTTATAGTAGAATCACATTCAGGAATGGTGATAGTATAGCATTATCAAGTGGTAAAACATTTATATTATCTTTTCCTGAGGGATATAAAGGTACTGCAAACTATGATGATAATTCTGGGTTCTCTTATTCATCAACTGTTACTAGAAATGTTACATACACAGATAATGGCTCATCAGGAGATTCAATTGACCCTACAGAACTATTGTATGTAGGTGGAGAAGAGGTAGTGTTTGGCACAATGTCTCAGAAGGATAATACATTGTTCCTAGGAGATTTCACATTACAAAGAAAGACTATAGATTCTACTATAAAGAATTTCTTTAAAAGAAAGACTATAACATTCAGTACTTATGTGAAGAGTATTACTCCTCCTGAACCAAGTGGTTATTATCCTTATAATAATCAACTAAAGTTTAACTCTTATCAATTCAAGACATTTAAGTATCTTGAATATTACAGATTTGGCATTCAAGCACAGCACTATACAGGTAAATGGTCAGAGCCTATATGGATAAATGATGTCAAAAATACTGTTCATATAGACACCACTTTCTATAATAATAGCAATATTGGATTGCCAGTAGCAGAATTTACTCTTAACAATTCTGATATAATTAGTAGGTTACTGAATCAGGGATATATTAGAATAAGACCTATGGTAGTATATCCTACTATTAATGATAGAGAGGCAATATGTCAAGGTATATTGTGCCCTACTGTATATAATGTATCTGACAGATATGGTAATTCACCATTTGCACAATCATCTTGGTTTACAAGACCTAATGCACCATTTGATGAATATAAGGCTTTCCATTATACTCAGAGTAGTGAAGGTGCTTGGGGTGGAGACTGGGTAGGACTTGGGCAATACTTAGGGGACCCATCTGCATATTCAAGAGCAGGTATTATGTCTAATAACAGGACTATAGTTACTTCAAGTGAAGGGCAATATAATATTAACATAGTTAATAAAGGGGCTTGGGCTGAATTTAGACATAACAGGCCTATTCCGAGCAATAATAACAGAAATGCAGAAATCCAATGTATTTGGAATCCTCCTTCTGGTCCTTATGTTAATGATACTGCAACTGACTCAGATGTTGCAAGTTGGGTATCTAACAATGCAGAGAATTACTACATTGACCAATCAATATTAACTTTCCACTCGCCTGACATTGAGTTTGATAATGAAGTAAGAAGTATTGATACATCAGGATTGAAGCTGAGGATAGTAGGTATGGTTCCCCTAACTGCATTTGCTTCAGATATTGATATTCAGACTTCTACTCCTGTTAATAGCTTCTATGATAGTTCAGAGCTACCTGCTGGATTTTATAAAGAGCCTATAGGTGTAGAAAATGATTTCAGTTCTGAGGAACTTAGAACACATCTTGGCGACTCCCATTTTGGATGGAAAGGGTTAATCTCTGGGGCATTCTGGTTTGATGAATTAACTGCATACAAAAAAGATACAGGTAATACTCATCACTATACTACTGGATTTGTTGTATATCCTTGGCATAGGAATGGTTCCCTTAATAATACTAAGTTTGCTACTGATGGTTATAGGTCTGCTATGCTTGACAAGAAGAAAATGTCTAATATGAGGTATTCATATAAGTCAGTCTACTTGGATTCAGGTAATATATGGAATGCTTATGTTAGTGGTAGTAGTGCAAGAACTGGTATATCAGGAGTTGCAGTATTTGACTCTAATGAGGTATCACTTATTAGATTACCTGCACAAGAGAACTCAGGTCTTACAGATATTAACTACTATGGTAATGTAGATAAGCTTCTTACTATCTCAAGAATTGGTGATAAGAAAGATGGTTATCCTATTATGACTACTGGTGCTCAAAGTGCAGAAACTGATGCACATAAATTATTTAGTGGTAATTATATGCAGGTAGATAATAGATTTACTGACCAAGTTACAGGTACTGACCCTGTTAGAATCAAGTATAAATCTACTCCTCATGCGGTGTTAGCCTTAAACTATACTACATCAGGTGCTCAGAGGGTATTACCTACTATCAAGGATGGTGATTATAATGATACTTGGTTTGTAAATGCACAAAGCTTAGGTGCTCCAAGTGGGCAACACATGTATTGGGATAAGTCAGGAAGTACCAAGAGTGTATCACAGGACACTATTATTACTGGTGCTCCAAGAGGTCCTATATCTGCTGTATCAAGTATTCAACATGGATGGCTATGGTTAGGAGAATTATATAATGATGATGTACAGAACAGGTTTGGTGGTCAGGCAGAAGAGGCTTTTGAGAATAATGTATGGCTACCTTGTGGAGACCCAATTTCTCTTATAGATGCTGATAGCAAGGTTAAGAGCAGTATTACTATTAGGTGGGAAGAAGGTGATACCTACTATCAAAGGTATGACCATATTAAAACATATCCATTCACTCTTGAAGACCAGAATGCAGTAACTGATATTGTATCATTCATGTGTGAAACAAGGGTAAATATTGATGGTAGATATGATAGGAACAGAGGACAGACAAGTAACTTCTCAATTACTCCTGAGAATTTTAACTTGATGAATGATGTATATTCCCAGCCTAATAACTTCTTCAATTATAGGACAATCAATCCAAATAAGCTGAACTTGGATAACTTCCATAATTCAATTACTTGGACTAGGACTAAAACTGCTGGAGAGTTAATAGATACTTGGACTAACATCACTCTTGCATCTACCCTTGACCTTGATGGGGATAAGGGAAATGTAAGGGCACTGAGAAGGTTTAATAACAATATACTTGCTTTCCAAGATAGAGGTATTAGCCAAATCCTATATAATGAGAATATGCAGATTTCTTCTACTGATGGAGTCCCTATTGAGATTGCAAACAGTGGAAAGGTTAATGGTAAGAGATATATCTCTGATAGAATAGGATGTACTAATAAATGGTCCATGTGTGAAACATCTAATGGTATTTACTTTATAGATGACATCACAAAAGGTATATTCTTATTTAATGGTCAGTTGGATAATCTATCAGATAGATTAGGTTTCCACTCTTGGATTAACAGAGCCTCTGATAGTATAGATATATGGAACCCAGTAGACTTTGATGGATTTGTTACCTACTATGACAAGGTTAATGGTGATGTATTCTTTATTAGCAAGGATGAGTGTTTAGCATTCTCTGAGCCATTAGGTCAGTTCAGCTCATTCTATAGTTATGAGAAGATGCCTTACTTTACTAATCTTGAAGATAGAGGAATTGCTCTTAATGTTGAAGGTACAGGTACATTGTATAGACCTTGGTTGCATAATGAAGGAGACTATAACATATTCTTTGGAGTATATCAGCCATTCTATACTACTATAATAGCTAACCCAGATATGCCTGTAGACAAGATATTCAATAACCTTGAGTTCAGGTCAGATAGCTGGGACAAGAATGGTAATCTGCTCAATACAACATTTGATACTCTAACTGTATGGAATGAATATCAACAGGGTACTTCTACTCTAAATAATATCTTAGGAAGACCTTCTAACTTAAAGAAGAAGTTTAGAATTTGGAGAGCTAATATACCAAGGGCTAAGGCAAATGGTAGAGATAGAATGAGAAATCCTTGGTTATATATCAAGTTATCTATGGAAGGAGAAAATGTAAATAAGACTATATTGCATGATATGATTGTACATTACTTTGAGTAATAATAGGGGAAGGTAAGTTTATTACTTATCTTCCCTTTACTTTTTGGATAATATCCTTGTATAATTCAAATACTTTGTTTATCTTTGCAAACAAATTAGTATGATATGGCTAAAAGAAAAGTTATAAGAAAGTCTAACAGACCATTTACATACAACCCTCATTACTATGCTTGGGGTGGTGATTTCAAGGCTGCTATGGGTGGCACAGGAGCATTTGACTTAAAGAGTGCTTTTAGTGGAGGCAATGTTGCTGGAATGCTAAAGGGAGGCTTGGCAGGTGGCATAGGTAGTGCAGTAGGTAATATTGCAGGTGGTGCTATTGGAGGGGGACTTGAGTCAGGTGCAGGTAGTGCAATTAGTAATATTGGAGGTACTATAGGTAGTGCAGTAAGTGCAGTTAATCCTGTACTTGGAGGCATTATATCTGCTGGTTCAGGTATTATTGGAGGTCTTACAAATAGGATGTTTGGCTCCAAGTTAAATAAGGAGAAGATTGCTGAAGTTGAAGGAAGCAACAAAGCTATAAATACTGTTATGGTAGATAGCAGTAGTGCTGATTCAGTTATGGACCAGTGGGCTAATCAGGACTTTGGCAAAGACTTTACTAAATCAGACATTGGTAAAGATGGTTGGTTTAGCAATAAGGCTAAAAACAAATATAAGGAACTAAAGAAGCAACAGGATATTGCAAGAAATAGAGCATTGACTTCTTATGAGAATGCAGCAGATGCAGCAGATACTCAGTCTGACCTTAATGCTATGGCAAGCTTTGCTGCCTTTGGTGGTCCTCTTGGTATATGGGGAGGATATGGAAGTGGAGCAATAGGCTATGAGTTAGCTAAAGAGAACTTAGGTATTAAGGCTCTTAATGCTGCAAATAAAGGTAAGCTGACTTCATTACCTAACTCATTTGAATCATCAGAATTGAATACTTTTGCTAAAGGAGGTGAGATACATATCAAGCCTGAGAATAGAGGTAAATTCACCAAGTATTGTGGAGGTAAAGTTACTTCAGAGTGTATTGCAAGGGGTAAAAGAAGCAGTGACCCTGCTGTAAGAAAGAGAGCTACTTTTGCTGCTAATGCAAGGAAGTGGCATCATGCCTTTGGAGGAGATTTACTTACTCATGGTGCTGAGTGGGATAATGGTCTTAGAATAATTGGTAATGGTGGAACCCATGAGGAGAATCCAATGGAAGGTGTACCTATGGGAATGGATGCAGAAGGAACTCCTAACCTTGTAGAGCAAGGAGAGGTAATCTTCAATGACTATGTATTTAGTAACAGAATGTTTGCTGATGGTGGTCTATTAGAGAGTTTCAATCTTCCAAAGTCTTATGATGGCTACTCATTTGCTGCAATAGCAGAGAAGCTGGGAGAGGAGTCTAAGGAGAGACCTAATGACCCAATAAGCAAGAGAGGACTTCTAAGTTCTATGTCCAGACTACAGCAAGCCCAAGAGACTGTAAGGCAACAGAATCAAGTAGGTCAAGAAGGAGTACAATATGCTCATGGTGGTAGAATGGGTACATTATTTGATGGTCTTGGTGATACACCTAACTTCTTAGATGGTGTAGATTATGGAGATTGGCAAGACTATGGTACTCTATTAGAGCCTATCAATGCAGAAGATTTATGGAATGAATCTATGGCAGGTGCTGATGAGGGTGATAAAGGGAATAATAATAGCAAGCTGACTTGGCTAAGATATGCTCCTGTAGTAGGTGCTGCAATAGGATTAGGTCAGAATTTATTCAGTAAACCAGATTATACAAGTGCTGATGCAATACTTGAAGCAGCTAATCAAGCAGGTAATTATACTCCAGTAGGATATACTCCAATAGGTAACTATTTACAATATAGACCTTTTGACAGAAACTTCTATTTGAATAAGCTTAATGCACAAGCAGGTGCTACAAGAAGGGCTATTATGAATACCACAAGTCCTTCAAGAAATGCAGCCTTACTTGCAGCAGACTATAATGCTCAAGGTAGATTAGGAGACCTTGCAAGACAGGCTGAAGAGTATAACTTAGCACAAAGGCAGGCTGTTGAAACCTTTAATAGAGGTACTAACATGGCTAATGCTGAGATGGGACTCAAGGCTGCAATGGCAAATCAAGAAGCTGCATTAAAGGCAAGAAGTTCAAGACTAAGTGGTGTTGCACAGGCTATGGCAGTAAGAGATGCTGTTGATGCAAGAAGAGGTGCAAGTATGAGTGCTAACCTTACTAACTTCTTTAATTCTCTTGGAGATATTGGTAGAGAAGAGTATAGTAGAAACATGATTATGAGTAATCCTGCACTATACTACTCTATTGATAACAAGGGTAATGTTACATATAAGAATGGATATGAAAATCTTAGTGAAGCAGAGAAGAAGGAAGTAAGAGATGCTGCCAATAAAGCTAAGAAAAAGAAAGCTAAGGGTGGTTATTTAACTATTAAGAAGAAGTAATATGGCTAATTATAGTTTAGTAATAAATTCACAATTCAAGCCATTCTCTTACCAAGAGATGCTGGCTCCAACCTTGATGGCTACTCAGGCTCATCAAGAGTTGGAGAACCAGTATGGAGAGCTTGCTACTAAGGCAAGTGTATGGGAAGAAATGGCTAATGAGCAGACTGACCCTTATGCTTACAAGATGTACAAGACCTATGCAAATGACCTTGAGGAACAAGCAGGTCAATTAGCAAGAGAAGGACTTAATGCTGCAAGTAGAAGGGATATGCTCAATATGAGAGCAAGATATAGTAAGGAGATAACTCCTATTGAACAAGCCTATACAGCAAGACAGAAACAAGCAGAAGAACAACAAAGAGCACTTCTTCAAGACCCAACATTAATGTTGAGCAGAAGAGCTTCAACTACAAGTCTTGATGACTATATAAGGAATCCTCAATTAGCTTATGAGTCATACTCAGGTAAGTTAATTACTGCACAAGCTGCAAGTGCTGCATCTGCATTAGCTAAGGAAATGCAAGAAAAGCCAAGGAAATGGAGAAGCATCTTAGGTAATTCATATTATGAAACTATGATGCAGAAGGGCTTCAGTTCTCAAGCAGTACTACAGGCTATACAGGATAATCCTAATGCTGCTCCTCAACTTACAAGAATTGTTGAAGATGCTATTAACTCAAGTGGAGTTAGGAACTGGGGAGACCAAGCTACTATTGCAAGGGCTATTGACTATGCTAAGCAAGGTCTATGGAGTGCAGTTGGTGAAACTCAATATCAGACTCTTGATAATTGGAGAGCTAAAATGGCTGAACAGGAAGCTATGCAGAAGAGGGCAGAGCAAAGAGCTGCTGCAAGAAAAGCAGAAGAGCAGAGACAAGCAAGGCTTAATAACTTAGCCATCAATCCTCTGAACATCTATAGTAGCAGAGAACTAAGCAAGGAAGAGAAGAAGTACAATGATGATATGAAGAAATACTCTAAGTACTTCTATAAGGAGAATGGTCAGTGGAAGATGAATCAAGAGGGATGGAAAGCTTACAACAGTAAGAAATATATTCCAGGGACAGTATCTCCATCAACAGGTATTCCAGTAACTCAGGGTCAATTTGTTGATTCTGATTTCAAGAGGTTCATTGATGAATTAGGTGGTAAAGGTGCTATAAGTTCTGATAGCTTTGGTCCTAATCAGAGAGTAAATGTTGGAAGATTATGGGGTAAATATGCTGATGACTCTCCAGCAGCAAGAACTGCAAGATATGATGCTACAAGAGTCACTGAGTATGACTATCCTATTGCAGGTACTCAGCAAGGTGATATGAAGGATGCTATTATGACTGCTGGTAGAGGATTAAGTCTCAAGGAGGTTGATTATGATAGCAAGTCCAAGCAATTCAAGGATACAGGTGAGGAAATCACTATGGAAGACTTGAAGAGTGATAAGTACAAAGTAACTGCTACAAGATTTAGTCCTTATGGTACTACTGTAATGATACAAGATGACAAGGGCAATGTGAGAAGATTCAGAATGCCTGCTGGTGTCAATACAACTAATGAACAGAATAGAGATAGGGCAATGGCTGCTGCAAATCAATGGCAGCAAGTAGTTAATACAGGACAATATACTGATGCAAGAGGAAATGTACATCAGGCTACTCCAGATGAAATTACTTATGCACAGCAACAATATGCACAGGCTATACAGCAAGCCTACTTATTCCATTCTCAATTAGGAGTACAGAATAAGACAAAAGAACAAGAGTTTAATCCTTATGGATATTAAGATATGGCAAAAGAAACTAAAGTAAAGGATATAGATATTACTAAGAGTGGTCCAATGACTTTCAGAGATTTGCAAGAAGCAAATCAAGAGCCATACACTAACCTTAGTCCTGAGTTTCAGTCATTCAGTATGAATGTAGGAGCAAATACTGCTCCTACTTCACTGTATGATGCAAGGGCACATGGTGAGCAAATGGTTGCAACTTCATTAGAAGGGACTGCTACACCTTGGGGTGAGAGCATGTTTGATGAACCCACTGCAACTGAGGCACAGTTTCAAGAGTTAGGAGATATAAGAGCTAATAACCAACCTTGGTATGCACAGATAGGAGCAGGTCTTGCTAAGGGTGCTATACTTGCAGGTACTACTTTCCTTGATGGTACTGTAGGTTTGATATTTGGAGCTGGCACTGCAATAGGTGAAGGTAGATGGTCTGGTCTTTGGGATAATGACTTCTCTAAAGCTATGCAGTCTGTTAATGAATGGTCTGAGCAAGCATTACCTAACTACTATACAAGAGCAGAACAAGAACAACCTTGGTATGAAAATATCTTCACTGCTAACTTCTTAGGTGATAAGTTTATCAAGAACTTAGGTTTTACAGTAGGTGCTTTCTACAGTGGTGGTGTTACTGCTGCTGGGTTGAAGGTAACTAAGTTACCTCAGCTTATTGGTGCTATTGCCAAGTCTTCAAAGGCTCCAGCAATAGTTAATACTGCTGTAGGTGCTACTATTTCAGCAGTAAATGAGGGTAGAATTGAAGCACTCAATAATAGTAAGGATTGGTTTGAGCTTCATAAAGCACAGCTTGATGACAGTCTAAGGGAAAGGTTAGATGCAATACAGGCTGAATATGAAGCTAATGCAGGAAAGGAGCTTGTAAGAAGTGGTGTAGAAGGCAATCAGTTTGTAGACCCAGCTTATGTAAAATATCAAGATGCTATTGCAAGGGAAAGAGAAGCTTACAATGCAGCACTTGGTAAACTGAATGAGGATAGACTAAAGATGGGTAATGCAGACTTGCTTATGAATATACCTATCCTTACTGCATCTAATATAATCCAATTTGGCAAGTTATATGCTAATGGATTCAAGACTGCAAGAAAGGCTACTAATATAGTAGGTAAGGCAGGAGAATATACTGCTGGTACTACAAGATTAGGTGCTGCTACTGCAATAACAAAGGGTGCATTATCTGAAGGTACTGAGGAAATGGCACAGGGTGCTGCAAGTAGAATAGCAGGTAATTATTACTCTACTGATGTAAATAACTTCTATAAGTCAAAGACTGACCCAGAGGCTGCACAAGAGACTTTGAGTTGGACTAAATCATTTGCTGAGGGAATTAATGAGACAGTAAATGATGGCTCTGTGTGGGAAGAGTTCTTTATTGGTTCTTTGACAGGTGCATTAGGTATGCCAAGATTCAGAAGTGTAAGAAATGCACAAGGTGGTATTCAGTCTCCAATCACTATTGAGGGTGGTGCCATAAATGAGTGGAGAGATTATAATGAGAAGATAGCAAGGGAGAATGAGATTGCTAACTACATGAATAGTAGGATAAACTCTCCTGAGTTTAAGAATTACTATCAGGGTCTTATCAGACACAATAAGTATCAGAATGATATGAATAGAGCTGCTGAGGAAGGTGATGAGTTCAACTTCAAGAATGCAGAACATGCTCAATTGGTATCTGATATTGCTATGTTTGATAATGCAGGTAGGATGGAAGACCTCACTACTTTAATTGATACAGCATTTGATACATCAGATGAGAACCTTGCCTCTATTGTAGAGAACACTACAACTACTCTTGAGGATGGTTCTAAAGTAGGTCCATTTGTTGATAAGAATGGCAATCCTATGTATGCTACTCCAGAGGGTAAGCAGGAAATGATAGAGAAGTTGCAGCAGAACCATGATGAAATGACCAATACTATCAACAATTATCTGAAGATAAAAGATGAGCTTGATATTAAGACAGGTCAGCAATTATCAGATGACCAGCTTGAAGAATTGACTTGGATGAAGTCTCAGATAGGCAATTGGTCTGAGAGAGCAACAGCCATGTCTGGAGAAGTAAAATCTGCAATAGGCAGTGTATTAGGTAACTTAGATTCATTCCTTAGATTTAATGAGCAGATAAGAGATTTTGAGGGTCAAACTCATGCTGATTTAACTGATAGATACAGACAGGCAGATGAGAATGTAAGAGCTATTCAAGGTGCAATAAATACTCTTAATCTTGTAAGAAGTCAGGATGATAAGACATTGGCTCATACATTGGCAACTAATCCTAAGTTTGTAGATGGTCTTGTTAAGGAGATTAATGAGGTAGATGAGACTGTACTTAGTGCAGATGAGAAAGAAGATATTACAACTAAGCTGAATGATATTGTTAAGTTAGGTAATGCCTCAAAGACATATAATGCAAAGCTGAAAGAGTATCTTGAGAATCCTCAAAAGCAAGTAGAAGACCATGCAAGAGCTGATGAGCAAGCTGCACAACAAGAGACCAAGAGGAAATCTGATAACCTAAAGGTATCTTTGAATGCTGCACAGAATTTACAAGAGTTCAGGGGTATCATAGATACCCAAGATGATATAGAGAATAGGGATAGAGTTCTAAAAGAACTTGAGGATGAAGGTAGTGAGATGGCTAAGAACTACAGAGAAACTTCACAATACAATAATGAGGTAAGAAGAGTTCTTAATGAGTCAGATGCAGAACCACAGGTTAAGCAAGATGCTATGAAGCTCCTTCAAGACCAGTTCAGTAACTCTGAAAATCTTGAACAGTTAGCTAATCCTAACTCAATTTATATTAATAATGAGAATGCCTTTGATGAAGATTCTGAGGGTGATGTTGAGTTGTCTGCAACAAGATTCCAAGAGGCTCAATATGCTTTGCAAAATGCAATGTCTCAGGTAAATAATGACAATAGATTTAAGGATAGATTCTCACCTGAATATAAGAAGCCTGTAGAGAAAAGAGAGGGAACTGTGAGAGGTGATGATAGAAGAGATACTACAGGAGACAGTGGTACATCTACTACTCCTACTGTAACAAGTAGTGAGGATTTACCTACAACAGAATTACCTGTAGGTAATATAACTGCTGAAATGGTTAATGAGGAGAATAAGAAAGCCAATGAGAGGGTAGAAACTCCACAAAGACCAAGCAGAGATACTCTCAATCAGTTCTATAGACCTGCTATACCTGAACTGCATATAGAGGCAAGTAAGGAAGGGGACTTTAGACCATTTGATATTGTAGTAAGTGAAAGAGAAAAGAATGTAGACTTCTCTGGCATTTATGGCTATCTAAGAGACCAAGGAGCATTCAGATATGTAAATGAGGGCAACCTAAAAGCAGGTGATGAGCTTGGCTTTATGATTGACCCAGACTATAATGAGAATACAATCTTCATTGTAGATAAGAGAAACAACCAAGTAGTAGGTAGTTTGGATGAATCTGATTATAGTGTTTCAAGATATGAAGGTCTGAAGGGTCTTGAAGAGAAGATAAGAGGTGAGTATGCTAATAGACAGAATAAGACTGGTAAGTTTATTGCCACACCTGTTACAAAGGTATCTAAGGTAATGGTAGGTAGGATTCCCTATGGTAACACTGAAAGGAGTTTATCTGAGATACCTAATGTATCTTCAACTGATAGAAAGCCTATCTTTGGAATTATAAAGAATGGTGTTCTTACTACTAATGGTAAAATTGATGATAGTCTTATCATCAAGCCAGTGGATATGAGCCAAAAGGAAGGTAGATTATATCTACTTATACCTAATGGAGCTGGTAAGTATTCTCCTGCTGCTGTGAGGGTTAAGCACTTTAATAATGAAGAGTTCAATCTGAATGATAGCAATGTAAGTTCTACTCCTGTTGGAGAGGATATAAAGAATGCCATTACTAAGTTATCAACTGCTACATCACAAGATGATGTATCTGCTGCTATGCAAGATTTAGCACAAGACTTGTATATGCAAGATATTATGGTTACTTGGTTTAGTAGTAGGGCAGGTGATGGTATTGTTATCAGTAAGAAGGTAAGAAAACCAGATGGTACTTATGAGAAGGTAATCATTAATGGAAAGGAGCAAATCAAGGAGGATAAGTATGATGTATATTTCTCTACAAGTAGCAAGAGTGCAGAGATTGGAGGTATAAACTTTGATGCAACTGCTCTTGAAGACTTGGGAGATACAAGTGCATTAGGTACTCCTAAGAATCCTGAGGATATATACAATGAGATACTTGGACACCTTATCAAGTTCAATCTTCCTTTACAGGTCAGCACAAGGAGAATAAATGAAGGTGCATACAATAATAGATTGATAAACTCTAATATCCTTACTTCAAATATTACTGAGGCTTCAGTAAGAAGTAATTGGTTTACAACTGATTACTTTGATAATGAAGGTAATCTTCATCAAGCTATAAGTCCAGCTTCTGTAGCTCCTCAACCTAAGAGGAAAGTAGAAACTCCTGTAGGAGGTACTGAGGGTGCTATTGCAGGCACAAGAATAGTATCTGTATTCTCAAATAAGCCATACTATGTAGACTTAAAGACAAACACTATCAGAGATGACCAAGGCAGGACTGTAGAAGTTACTGACAGTAATAGAATATTGTTTGACTTAGCTTGGGCACAAGATAACTTTGGGGATTCCACTAACTCATCAATGATGGTAGATAACAAAGTTCTTACCCCTGATGGTAAGGTACTTGATAGAAGTAAGCAGACATATCTTAGTGGTCAGGAAGCACAGGATGTAAAGGATACTATTGCAGGCAGGAAGAAAGAAAGAGAGGATAGGGTTGCCAAGTCTAAGGAGGTTATCAGTGAAATATATGAGAACCAAAAGAGAATAGACAAGACAAGAACTGATGGAGAATTTTATTATGTACTTGAAGATGATGGTGAATATCACCAATATAGTAGAGTACATAGTAGATTAGGTTCTAATTGGGTAGAACCTCCTAAGCAAACAGAGGCTTTAACACAAGTAAGAACCAAGCTATCACAGTTAGTTGATACTCCTGCTCAATTTGACAATTACTTGAAGTTCCTTGAAAACAAGTATAAGATTAATCTTGATGGTTATCAAGGAAAGACTGATGCTAAGAGTAGAGATACTATTGTGAATATAGTAAGAGATAAGATGTCTGGTACTAATTCACAAAGGGCACTTGATGCTGGTTCAGCAGTAGATAGTATCATCAGACAGTACTTTACTGTAAGGGATGTATCTAAGATAGTGAAACCATCCAATATGTCAGAGAATGCCTTTATAGATTTGATTACTACTCTCAATAGGGTTAAATCAAATATGGAGCAAATGGGAGAAAGGTTTCTTGCTGACAATATTGTATTGTTCCAAAAATATCCTGATGGTACAAGAGTTGCAGGTGAAGTTGATATTCTCTCAGTAGACAAGAATGGTAACTTTAGGATATATGATGTAAAGACAAGTAGATACAGCTTCTATGACTTTACAGACAGATATGGTCATAAGGTTAATTACTTTACTACTCCATCTGCTACTCAGAGGATGAGTGCAAAGGATTACTATACTTTACAACTTTCTGCTTACAAGAACTTATTTGAATCTCAGTATGGTGTACCAGTTACTAAGTTGGCTGTAATGCCATTTGTATTGAGTTATGATAAGGAGAATGTATCAGCAGTACAAAGTGAAAAAGGTATTCCTGTTGCATACAATCCTGCTGTTAATGTACCTTTAGCAAGTGCAGTTAAGGTAGATAAATCTACAGAAACTCCTGCTACTCTAGCACAGGCTCAGACAGTATTGCCTATTTTTGAAACCTCATTAGAGACCCAAAATCCTATTGAGGATTTAACACCTGAACACAGTATGAATAATGCTGATGAGGGAGTAGGTTACTTTGAGTTGGATGGCAAATTACATAAGGGATATGTTACACCACTGACTGTAATTGATGGGGTTGAAGTTCATGTAACTAAGGTTCCTAATATTACAAAGGGATTTGGTAAGGAAGCTGCTCATGTAGCTTCAAATAGCTTCTATGCAGTATTCCCTAATGGTAAGACATTCCTATTCTTGAAGAATAATCCTGTGCAGGGGGGTATGACCCAATCACAAGTTGAGGATGCAATTAGGAAAGGACTTGAAGCTAAGCCTCAGAAAGTTAAGGAATTAGCATCAGAAAAGACTATATTGTTTGACCCTGATGCAGTACCTACTGTAAGTGCTGCTCCTATCACTACTGTGGAAACTCCTGCAACTATTAATCAAGGTAATACCCAGACAGGTGCTGCCTATACTGCTCAAAAGGAACAGGCAATAAATGACCATGATGAAGAGTTTGAGGATGAATTTACCCTAAGAAGAGTAGATGACACAGAAGCTACAGTATGGAATCAGGAAAAGGAACTTAATTGGTTAAGTAGAGTACTGCCTCAATTGAGTGAGAATGATAAAGTACAAATAGTAAAAGGTCTTATTAAAGTAGGCAGACAAGGTGCTTTAGCTTGGGGTCAGTTTGACAAAGGTGTAATTACATTATCTGACATAGCTGCTGAGGGTACTACATACCATGAAGCATTCCATGCTGTATTTAATCTCCTTCTTGACAATAATGAGAGACAGGCATTATATGATGAAGCAAGAAAGTTATATGGTGAGAAAGATAATCTCTCTCTTGAGGAAGATATGGCAGAAGGATTCAGAGAGTATGTAATGACAAGACAGAATAGGGGCTTAGGTAAGAGAATACTTGATTTCTTCAAAGAACTCTTTGCTAAGGTTACTAACTGGAATAACTTTAGACCTTCCCTGATAGATTACTATAGAAGAATTAATGAAGGTAAGTATGCAGATAGTACATTCAAAGTTCCTACTATCAGTGAATTGAGAGGTGCTACTTCAACTACTACATCATTCAATACTTTAAGTAATTCTATGCAAGAGAATTTATTGAAGAAAGGTTGGACAGCAGAGAAGTTTGATTCAATTTCTCAAGAGGAGAGAGACCAAGCTATCAAGTGTATAGCCTTTTAATCAGTAGGCTGAAATTTTTTATAAAGGGGTCAAGAATAGCCCTATGCTGTAATTAGTATAGGGGTATTTTTGACCCTTTCATTTTATATAAAAAAAAATAGGGAGAGGAGTAGAATTTAATCTACTCACTCTCCCTACCTGTTATTATTGCTTAAAGAATGGAATACCTTCCTCAGGATGTAAACCTCTATAAATAGTCTTGTTCATTGGAATAAGTGGAGACTCAAAGAATAGTCTTGTTGCCTTAGACTCTCCTTTATATCTGCCTGATTGTATCAAAGCATCTTCACCAGCAAATACCTCATAATTAAATGGATTCATAAATCCAATTAAATCAAGAGTATTTTCAAGAGTATTAATGCCAGCAGCAGGAGACTTTATAATCTTCAATCCTTCTCCAACCATCTGAGGTCTAGGAATCAATGAACCTAATTCAGTGTATAATCTTCTTGCCTGATATTCTGCCATCTTAGCCAACCAAGGTCTATCCTTGCCATCTGACCAATCCATAAGACCAAGTACAAGTGCTACTGCTAAGAAGTGTCCTACTTCAGTTGCAGCTCTTTTGATGTTTGCTTTCTCAGTCTTGGAAAGTTGGTTCCAATTTGCAGCTAATGCAAACTGACCTTCTTTCAATTCCTTAGCAAGCTGCATCAAGAACCTACCTGTGGTATTATAGTAACCTTCTGTCCATGCTTGCAAGTCATAGTTATATGTGGCAGACTTAAATCTTCTATTCAAAGATGGCTTAATCCACTTTCTAAACATAACACCCATTCTACCTACAGCTAACCTTTGTACTGCACTTCTGTCAGCCTTATTGTAAATACCGTGCATTCTCTGATTTATAGCAGCAGACTTTCTACTGAATGCTATAATATCATCTCTTGTAAATGCAGACCCATCCTCCTTAGTATAACCTTGCTTTAACTGTAACTTAGCACCTAATTTCTTGTTATTCTTATCAATAGGAACCACTTCCATAGCATCCCATAGAGATACCATCTTACCATCAGGAGCTTTCATTTTATAAGCATCTGCAAGTGCTAATGAGGTTCTATTCTGCATCCAATGCTCACCAGCATTATTCATAAGGAATAAAGCAGAAGTACCAAACATTCTACTGAACCAAGTCTTTCTGTCAAAGTTTACTTCCTTAACATCAGTCTCATATTCCTGCATTACATTGAATAATTCATCCCACAAAGCAAGTTTACTTGTCTTGACTCTATTACCAATCTCTGCAAGAAATTCAGGTAATGCTTGACCATAGTTTCTATCAGCCCTTAGAGTATTAGATTCATTAAAGAACTCCCCAGAGAAAGATTCAATCCTCATCATAACTCCACCAGTAGCCACATTGGAAATACCTGATAGTACATTGACAGCTAATGTATTAAGAGAAGTCATCCTATTAACAAAGTTAGCCACCTTTCCTTTATCAATCTTAGTATTACCAAATGTGCCTTCATCAGCCATGTATCTACCATAGACCTGCATCTCAAAGAAGTCATTCAGTCTTTGCATAAATCTTGTTTCATCACCAGACTTAGTGAGAGTAGATTCTACTTTCCTACCTACAGACTTGAACTTCTCAACCAGTGGTTTACCACCTCTTGTCTGTATAATCTCCCTCTCCTTTAGCATATCTCTGCCAAGCTCAAGAACATCAATTACCTTATTCATTTCATTGAAGTCATTAGCCATAGCTGCATAAGCTGTGAGAGTAGATACTATATCAGTAGATAGGTCATTAGGGCTTTCACCTTCTTTCATCTTGGTATAGTAGATAGGAAGTACTTGCACCTCTTTACCTTCAAAGTCCTTTACTGTAGCCCTATCTCCAAACTCAGTGTCATCTGTCCTTCTAATAAATTGGTCTTTAACAGCTTCCCATACTTGTGTACTACCTGACTTTACACCATCAGATGCCTTTACTCTTTCGAGTAAATCCTTTCTGATTTTAACTGCATTAGTTAAGGTAGTGTACTTGTCAGGAAGGTATGAATCCAGCTTGGCTTTTATCTCCATAACCTTGTTGTAGTATTCTTTCTGGGCAGGATTCAAATTCTGATAAGCCTTATTGCCATAGATTGATACTTTAGGTTGCTTCTTTCCATTGACTACCTCCATATTAGCATCAAACCAAGCTTGTCTCTCCTTTCTGTACTTCTCTGCATTATCTCCTACAGGATTCTTACCATACTTCTCATTAAGAGACTTGAACATTTCTCTGACTTTCTCCTTGAATAGACCTTGGTTAATCTCAGAGATATAATTACCTGTAAGATTACCTTTGCTGTCTCTTTCAAACATCCAATCAGTGTTCTTAACTCCAGCTTGTTCTAACTTAATTGTAGCAGCTTGAAGCTCCTTCATAACATTGATGGTTTCCAACCTTGCATTTTCTTTACTCTTCTTGACAGCTTGGTCCATAACTTTCAGCATATAATCTGAAGAGTCTGCCATAGAATCAAGCCATCTATCAAAGAAAGATATGTCCTTGTCAGCTATCTTAACTAAGTCTTCAGCACTCATAGTCTTGCCCTTGAACTTGCCAAAAGGAACAGTTATACTTTCCCCTACAAAAGGTTTAATGAAATCAACAAAGAGAGGCATTGATACTTCATTGTACCTTACAAACAAGTCTCCAAGTAATGTAGTTGTATTGTCCAATACTACCCTTACTCTCTGACCATATCTATTGTCTGCATACTTCTCTTCATCAATAAGAGCCTTCCTAATATCATCAGTAATATGCTTGTAACTATACAAGTAGTTTCTGACATCTCTTAGTACTCTGGCTCTCTCATTAACATTAGTAGCAGGAGTATTCTGTAGCATAGTAAGTCTGTCACTTACCTTAGATAGTTCCTCAAGAGCATTCTCTACAAAAGTATAAATACCCTCAATCTCATTGTTATCAGCTAATTCAATATCCAATCTATCAATGAGTAACCTTTGATTAGCACTAAACTGGCTATTAGGATTTCTCTTTTCATAAATCTTCAATCTCTTCAGCTCATTCTCAATGATTCCTTGAAGTAACTTCTTATCTCTTGCCACTCTCTCTGAGGTACTGTAAAATACCCCACTTGAAGCTATATTGCTAACATCAATAACCTCATCCATGCTGCCATTAAGTATTTGCTGTGCTAAAGAACCAAAGTTCTTGTCAGCCTCCTTCATAGCTCTTTGTATAGGACTTGCACTAATATTCTTAAAGAAACTCTTAACTGCTTGGATTACTCTTTGCAGTAGATTCTTATAAGGAGCAGATGGGATATTCTCACCTTGAAGAAGATGCTTTGCAAGTAGTTTACCCGCAGCTTCTTTTGCCAACTTAGTCTCGTCACTATGATATAAAGTATCATAAGTATCATAATCCTCACCTATAATCTCTCTTGCCAATCCATTGGAAGATATATTGTTGATAAGTCTTGTGATAAGTGGATTATCTCCCATAGCTTCAATGGCAAAGTGTGCAAATTCCTCAGGAAGTGCTCTTTCACCTTGAATACCATTAGCAAGCCTAATCATTTCAACAAGACCATTTGCTGCATTTCTTGCAACATCAAAGTCAGTTACACCGTGAATACCCATTCTCTTTTCAAGGTCAGTTAAAGCACCTATCCCTATTCCATGAGATTCAAGAATACCTCTCAACCTATTATTAAGGTTTTCATTGTATTCCATCTTATCTGCATTAATAGAGTTAAGCCTGTTTCTTTTCTCAACCTTTACTCCAATGAATACTCTTGGAGATTCACTGTCTTGAATCTTAACTATATTAGCCACATAATCATCCCTATACTCTGAGTTCTGATTAAAGGCTATAGCCCTTTGTTTCAACTTTTGATAATTCTCATCATTGTTTACCCATAGGGCTGGTCTGTCCATTCCTTTCTTATAGTACCCAATCTCCCTATTAAGTCTCTCAAGTACCTTAGTTTCTGGAATGACTTTACTGAGATTAGTCTGCTTTAGCAAACTTCTCAATGTAGGTTCACTGTTTTCATCTAATGTTAGCCTTGGATTCCAGTCTCTTATAAAAGAGTCAGCTTTTGTAATAAGATACAGTCTTGTAGCCTCACTTCTATTGTTTGAAGTGAAGGACAGCAAGTCCTTAAATAACTTGCTGTCCACTACTTGACCATTTCTATTCTTCACCTTTGGAATAATTGCACAACTTCTTGCCATATCTTATAAACTATATAATGTTGGAGCACCACAAATACTATCACCATTCTCATCCTTATACTCTGTATTAGGCTGAATAGCTGTTACATCATCAGCCTTTGGAGCAGAAGTATCAAGAGGAGTACCATATACCTGTTGGAAAGCATCAGTATCTACCTCTGGAATAGAATCCCAATACTCTTGAGGCATATCTTGATAGTCAGGCATAGAATCATAATCAACCTCAGCATCCCCAAGGTCAAATCTTGACAATGTATCTGCATAAGGGTCATAATCTTTCCTGTTCTTATCAATTACAGTTTCCATCTCTTCCACATCCTTGCCATACTCATATTCAATGAAGCTGTTTCTGAAACCTAATGGCTCAATCCTTTCATAGGTTGCAACATTAGTTTGTTCAGTACCTAATGAAGCCAGCTTGTAATAGACATAACTTCCTCTAATTCTCTTGCCTATATACTTAAAGAAGTCATAAGCAGGACCATCAGGAGTATCTATCCTTTTCTTGATAACTTTCTTATCTCCAAAGGTAGCATTATCATCAATCACAAATGCAACTTCATCCTTAACTTCATTATCCTCTCCTATGAACTGGACAGAGGCTGTATCAGGGATTTCAGGAACCAACTTTCTGTTATCCAAGTGGTTATAGACATATTGGTCTACAAATTGACTATAATCATCACTTGATGACAGGAGAGTTCTCAATGTACTTATGTACTCTGGGATAGCATTTCTCACTGCCACAGGTGCCAAATGGATGAAGGTTGAAGGTCCAAATGCAAAGCCATTTCTATAATAGCTATATCTGAATAGATTAAGAGCAAGTTTCTGAGCTTCTGGGTTATTCATATATAATAGAGATGCCCAATCCCTCATATATCTTTCTCTCAAAGTAGGACTTAACTGACCTACATTCTTAAACACTACTGTGTCTACAGGATTACTGTCATTTGCCCTAATTACCTTGAGCCTCTTAATAAATTCAAGGTCAGCTATATCCTCATTATCTGTAACCACTCTCTTGAAGTATTCAGGGAAGTTATTGATGAAATCCTTTCTCTTATCAGAGGAAGTTACAATAATATCACCTACTTCTGAGTCAGGGTTTACAATCAATTCAGAACCAAAGAATCCATTCTTTGACATGATATAGGCAAGCAGGTCATTATAAATACTGTTCATAGTCTTTACATTCAACTTACCAGTCTTAGTCATGTCTCTAAGGTCATCAATTACAGTTCTGAATGATTCAGTATATTGAGGGAAATAGGATTTGAAGAAATCCTCTGTTTTCTGCAAGCCAAGAGTATAGAAAGCCTGTAAGAAAGGAAGAGGAGCTGACAATAGTCTTTCTCTTAGAGTGTCAGTGTCAGGATTGTCTGATAACAGACCATCAAGTATTACATTGGCATTCTTCAATGGGAACTTGTCATTATTCTCTATTTGGTCTAACAGGTCTTTCACTTTCTGCATCTTCAACTCTGTATCTGCAATAGTAGGACCAGCAGCACCTCCTTGGGTATCAGACCTTGTAGCCTGTACTAACTGTCCCAAAGCATCAGCAGAGTTCATAATTCTCTTGAACAAATATCCAACTGCAACTTGTTTCTGATAGAACTCAATCTTTCTGAAATCAGAAGTCTGAGACCTGTCAGTAACAGCTTCCTTAGCAAGCATTATATTATCTGCAAGCTCTTCAATGTAGAAGCTATTATTCTTGTAGTTATCATAAGTCAAGTCATTATTAAGAGCAGCCTTCTCCTTATACTTATCCAATACTTCATCAATGATGGTATCTTTACCTTTACCTTCTCTACTCTCTCTAAAATAGGTCTGAGTAATCTCTTGAACTATAGGCTGCATCATCAACAGACCTATCTCAATAGGATTATAACCTAACCTTGAAAGAAGCATAGAAGCATCAGCAGTGAAAGTATTCTGATTAAGTGCTGCAAGCACAGGGTCTTTAACATTGTCCACAGAAGCAGCCAAGAATCCAGCATTATTCTTTGAGATAAATTCCTTGTCACCATTCATAATATCATGTAGAGATGTAAGTCTCTTTCCATTCAATACAAATGAGCCATTTTCTTCATCCAAAGCCAACTGAGTATGTTGCATCAAAGCATGGTTTGCATTATGGTTGGCATAAATACCAATCAACTTAGCACCAGTCATGTTCTGTTGATGCAACATTACTTGAGTTCTTGGTGATAATGGGTCCATTTTGACCTTTGTTTTCTCTGCTAACTTATCAAGAGTGTCAAGGTCTAAGTCAAATAGATATGAGGCAATAGACTTAGGATAAGACTTTCCACCTTTCTGTACAGTCTTATTAAGTTCTACACCTACATCCTTTAATGCTTGAGCCAAATCACTCTCATAAGAATCATTGAGAATAGTCATTATCCTTGCAGACTTCTTCTGATAATCAAAGCCACCTGGGTTAAGAATCTTTGAAGCTGTATCTGCATTAGTCAGAACTCCATACATCATATCTATCAGCAAGTTATTTCTTGCCTCAAGACTATTCTCCTGTGGAGATTTATTGAAGTCATATTTCACCTTACTTATAATAGGCTTGGCAAGTCTGTACTTCTCTTTGTTCTCATTGAACCATTCCTTAAAGTCATCAGTATCTGCATTGAGAATATCTTCTGCCAACTGGCTATGAGTGAATTGTGACAATACTTGATTGAATAAGCTATTCATTCTTGCATAGTCTTCTCTTGCCTGTCTCATATCATACTTCTTAACTCTGAACTCAGGTAACATGATATACATCTTATCCACATCAAAGTCAGAACCTGATAGAGTAGTAATCTCAGCAGGAAGCATGATTGCAGAACCATTCTGTTGAGGAAGGAATCCCTTAATATACAGAGGAGCCATTGAATATTTATCCTCAGTTGGAACTCTATAGCCAATCAACTTTCTTAGGTCATCAGGAAGTTTAGTTACATCAAGCTGGTGAGTATTTGGGTCCATAAGAGGCTCATAAAACTCTCTACTATATGCAGGCATATAGCATTCAAGATACTTAATCCTCTTGTTAGCACCTTCACCTTCAAATACTACATGAAGTTCATCAGTTAAGCCATAATCAGATACCTGAATTAAAGCTCCACCTCTAATCTTCTGTTTAGTGATTCTACTCTTGATTACACTATTGAGAAGTGTCTGTACCCTTTGAGATTGTACAGGGTCAAAGAGAGGGATATTGAAGTTATTGTTCTCATCAAGAGTACAAGCCCTCATCATATCCATACCATATCTTTGATTACCTCTTATCTCTTCAAGTAAGATTTCTTCTACTTTCTTTGGGTCTTTGAATATCTTATCTACATCAGCAAATGCTTGAAGAATATTCTCAGTATTGATGGCATTATACAGGTCAAGCCACTCTTTCTTAGTCATCTTCTTACCATTAACTTCAATGATTGTATCATCAGAGATGTCAGCAGTAATTAGCTTTCTAATCTGAGTACCTACCAACTGGACAGCATCTATAGCATGTTCAGGAGTTGCAGTCTGAATACCATAATCTTCATAAGACACCTTATGTACCACATTGGGATTCTCATTACCAAATCCAATACCTGTGGTATCTTTAAGTCTTTGAATTACATCAGCCTCTGTATTAACATCATTCAAATCTATTACACCTTGTTTTCCAACCTTAGTAGTAGATTCAAACTGAACTACATCAATCTGATTATCCTCCATAAACTTATTTATGGCTTTCAGCTTACCTGACCTTCCTAAAGGACCAGCAATTAGCTCGTGCATAGCAAGTAATAGGAACTCTGAGTTCTTATGTTGTACAGGAGTCTTAATTCCAGTATGACCTTCAATGCCACTGTTATTATTGACTTGTGTATAAACATAAGGCTTCTTAGTCTGCCAAATGATATTGAAGTCCTTAATATTCCAATCTCCATTCTTGAAGTTGTTATATGCTTGCTCCATATCATCTGTCCACTGACCTGACATACCAAGTATTGCCCTATAGGAACTCAAACTTCTATATGCCTGAGCATCTGCTACATTCACATTTCTAAACTTACTGATGATATTATCTCTGTCTATCTTGGTCATTTCATTTCTTCTAACCCTTTCATCAAGTACAGTCTTGATGTCTTCAAGTACAGAAGATACTATCTCATCATCCTTCAAGTAGATGGTTCTTTCCCAATCCCTACCAATTCTCTCACCTTTATAAGTAGCCTTAGTATTCAGTCTAAGGGCAGGAGCATGAACCTCCTTATATCTCTTCTGAAAGTCCTCAAGGTTCTTATAGAAGGCAAGGTCAGTGGTAGTAAGTTGGATAATTTGTGAAGTAGCTAACTTACTGTTCCAATAGTATTCCCTAAGTGCATCCTTAGCATTGTTCTTAACAAACAGGCTTCTTGAGATTGACTGGGCATCTTTCAATTCCATCTCACCTCTTGTTGCCTTATCTGTCAGCAGATTCTTAATCTGCTCCATCAGACTATTGGCTTCTCTACTATCAAAAGCACTATTATTGTTATAGGCTCTAAGCATCAGTTCCATATTGGTATTCCACAATGAACCTAAGGCATCTTTAGCCTTGATAAGTGCCTTTGCAGTTATTGCATTCTGCTTGGACTGACCTTCAAAAGGAAGATACTTGTACTTACCATTAGGAAGCTCATCCAAAAGTCCTGCCCTCATCCAATCTCTATAGGTCTGTTCAAAACCATCTTCCATCATGTCATTAAGAGTAGTTCTTAGAAAGTTCCTAAGTTCAGCACCAGTACCTTTGGATTTAAGTCTGCTTAACCTATCAATGAATGTCTCTCCATTGTCATATCTTAGGCTGTTAAGTGCAGGAAGGAACTTAAATTCTGCACCTCCCATACTCTTTATACTTCCATCTTTCTTTCTGACAATATCATAGTTGGCAATAGGTTCTACACTCTTATCTCCACTCTGGTAAGCCTCATCTCTTTCCCTAACCAGCATGATTCTGTCATACTCTTGATTAACCAAGTCTACTAACTTGTCAAGAATGACATCATCATAGGTTCTCTTCTTACCATTTTCATCAAGTATATCACCTGTTGTGTACTTTCTGAATCTGATAAACTCAGCAGAAGGGCTATCTGAAAGAATAGGAACATGATACCAAGCATACTTTATACTTGACTTTGCAGAATCAGGGTCTCCCCAATATTCTGTAAGAAGAGCCAAAGTATAATCCAAATCATCCCAATTAGTATAGTCTACCTTATCAGAGTTCAATACTACTTTATGGTTAAGACCTCTTCTCAATTCATCAGACTCTGCAAGCTGTCTTAGCCAGTCATTTCTCCAATGGCCATCCTTAAAGAACCACTCATAATCCTTGAACTCAGTCTGCATAAACTGCTCAAATCTCTCCTTGTCATTCATAACATTCTTGAGATTTTTAATAAGTTTACCTAAGTAGTTAGGAGTAACATGAGAATAGTAAGACTTATCATTTTCTCTAACACTACTTTCAATAGCATCTTCAGTAACTTCTGCCATCATACTTGCAATCATATTGTAAGCAGAGCCAAAAGTATTGATAAGGTCTCCTCTCTTCTCAGTACCATCCTCTCTTGTCTCAGACTTGACTTCACCTTTCTTAATACCACTGAATATAACATTCAATTGTGGTAAAAGAAGCATAATTGGGTCAGTAAATGTGATACCTGGAGCTGTCTTTATATCAGTTAATGCAGTCTTTAGTACAGAAGGATTGGCATCAATACCTAACATATGAAGCAACTTCATTATGGTATTCCATACATCTTCTCTCTCCAAGAGTTGAAGTCTGGATTCTGTATCAAGGTTCTGGAACATATTGTTCAATGTCTCAGTCCATTGTAAACCTTTAGCTGCATTATCCTTGTTTATTTCCCCATTCTTCTCATATACACTATCATCATCAAGCTGTACTCCATTCTCATAGTTATCTCTCCAAGCATCAAGTAGATAGTACACACCTTCAGGTTTATTAATGGCAATAGTTTCCATCTTGAAAGTACCATCAGGCATCATCTTCTTCTTTTGAATCCAGTAAGGCATAAAGTCCTTTCTGAAGTCTTGATAGAACTGAGAGAACAAAGTCTCATCACCTTGAAGTAACTTGGTTACTTGTTTAACCCAAGGCTTGATTCTTTGCAAATCCTGCATCAAAGGAAGCATATCATCAGAGTTAATCATGTTCCTTAACTTGTCAATGAAAGTAGCATGAACATAGTCAGCATCAAGGTATCTTGTGAAACCTAAATCATCCTTTTCATACTTGCCTCTATAGTCAAGTTTAGGTACTTGTCTGATTACTTTTCTTACAGCTTGTGACAGAGACTCATGTGAACTTACCTGTCTGAAATTAGTCATCCATCCATCCTTATAAGCCTCTTCTTGTCTCCAATCCTCTGCTTCATTATCTACCTCACTGTTACCATCAGGGTCATCATCATTGAGGTTTGCATCAGCAGGTGCAATGTAGTTAGGGTCTATCCTAATACCCTCAGTCATTACAAGCAAAGTACTTGCTTCCTCAGCAAGAGCCTTATAGACATAAGGGTCATCAACTATCTTCTTATACTCCTGATTCTTATAAGCAGCTTTCTTCTTGGCAGCTTCTAATTTCTGCTCATCAGAGAACTTATCTGCACCTCTCATAGAATTGATTGCATTAAGTTCTTGCTGTATTCTGCCCTCTTCTGTATCTTGTACATAAGAATTGAAGATGTTAGCTACTCTCTTGAATATACCAGCAGGAGTGTACTTCTTTATAGCAGAGAATCTATCCAAGCTATTAAGCTCAGCCTGTAATTCTTCCTTCTCCACACCACTGGCATCATCAATTCTTCTCTTCAAAGAATCAGTCATTTCCTGCAAGGCATTATCAACTTCATTACTGAAGAATCTTGCAATAAGTGTCACTCTATCTCTTCTTGTTCTTGGGTCAAAGAGTAAGTCCACCTTCTGCTGCTCTTCAACAGAAGTAACCCTTGGAGTATCAAAGGCATTACTTAGTCTTTCTTCTTGTCTTGAAGTAGTAGAAGATAAGAATCTATCCTTGAAGGCTTGTTCATCAGATATATCTTTCCCAGACTTATCTCTAAACATAAAATTAGCAGTAGAGTGAACTTCATTAGGTATTCCTAATCTCTGAGCAGCTATTATACCAGCTTCATCTATACCAGTTTGACCTCCACTTCTAATTTCAGATATAGTAATTCCTTTATCTTGGAGCTTCTCCAATATCTGAGTTACTAAATCATTATAGTATGATTGACTTTGCTCCATACTATAGATTCCATTACCAGCTATATTAATCTTCAGATTACTTGTTTTCCCCTTAGCTTTAATCTGATTATAAAGATTTTCAGCTATTGCTGAAGCATCATTAGACTCAGGAAGTAAGTCAGCTGATACATATTTACTTCCAGCAGAGCTTTTAGTCAAATTTTCTCCAGCAGTTCTAAAGTTTTGGGCTAAAGCTATAGTTATATCTGACCAATTAGCATTTTCAATTGTCCTTCTCCTATAAGGATTAGGGCCAGTGTAATTAGAGGTAGAAAATTTTGTATCTACCCCCTTTCCTTTTGGTCTTCTCAACTCCTTAATAAAATCATTGAGTTCACTACCTAATGGAATATCCTCAATAGACTTATTATTCTTTTCCTGCCACAGTCCAACCAAGTTAAGTATTGATTGCTCTGTTTCATTAGGAAACTTCTTAGCTAATTCTCTAATTTCTGGTGTTATAATTAAACAACTCATATAATTTAAGATATTATTTGTGCAAAGGTAAGGAATTTAATTGTAATACACAAGGTATTATGGGAAAAAGTTAAGGAGGAATAAGTGATTAACTTACTCCTCCTTATAGGATTACTCAACAATGTACTTAACACCATTGAATATGAGCCATTTGATAGTCAAGATATTGACTGGTCTAATACCTGACTCTTTATCAGTCTTAGTAATATCCATATCTACACAATCATATCTGCCATCTCTTGACTCAAACTGAATCTTATAGCCTCTAAGAACTCTATCTTCACCTTCTTCATAAGGAAGTACAGGGTTATTAACCAGCTCAGTAATAAGATTCTTTGCTGCATTTGCAACACCTTTCTTATTATTCTTAACTGTATCAATACTATTTGAGAACTGCTCTACAATAGCATCAATCTCTTCCTGTAACTTCCTCTTACTCTTAGGCTTATCCTGCTTCTTGAAGCATACAGTAAATACTTGACCAGAGTGTATCTTTTCAAAGATACTCCTAATACCAAGAGTACCATCCTTCTTATCTTCCTTAGTTACTTTTACTGTAGTTTCAAACAGGTCAGCAGAATTAGTATAGTTCTTCAAATAGCTCATACCAATCTGAACCTCTTCACCACTTTCAAAATGAGTAAGCCAAGCATTAGAGCCTGATACTCTGTTCACAATATAGTGAGAACTCTCACTAATAATGGAACCTTGCTTTAACTGATTTATTTGCTCAATCATATCAAATAAGCTTTTCTATATTAGACATAAATGTTTCAGCCTCTTGCTTAGTAACACCAATAGTTTTGATGTCTTCCTGCAATGCAGCAATTTGAGATTCCTTCTTTGCAATCTCTGACTCCATTTCTGCATGAAGATTACTTGCATTCTCATGTGCAGCCTTAAACATAGACTTAATGCTTGCCATTCTCTCACTGAAAGAAGGGGCTACAACTGTTTTCTTCGTACCAAAAGCCATACTTTTTTTTTTAGTTATTAATATACTTTCTTTCAATAAACTCTTCTTGTAGAGGAATAGCCAATTCCCTTGCTTGGGGATGTGCATTCATTGGAGTTCTAAGGAAAAAGAAATGTTTCCAATCAGATACAAATCCAGTCACAACCAATTCTGTCTTTAAGGCATTAGGTAATACTGCCCTTGCTTGCTGTGGTTTCCATCCATCTTCTATCAGAGATAGATATTGCTGTTCTGATAAGCCAATTCCAGATAAGAAAGTCTGAATACTTGCATAAGTATTTTCATCACCAGCATATTTGGACATTAGCTTACATGTCTCCTTGTCCCAAAATGCAGGAATTTCATAGTTTCCCTCTGGAATATCTAACCAATTAGGGATAATGAAAGTAAGCTCATTACCAAACTTGTCCTTAGAATAGTTACAATATCTTGTACTTTCTTGTGCAAAAGACATTACTCTATGCCTTACAAACTCATGGGAAACTCCTCTATCACAGATGAACTTAACAGTAACTCTCTTTTCATGGAACTCTGTGGGTTCACAGATATACTGCAAGTCATCAAGCCAGCCATTCTCTACAAGAACTCTATAGTTTGTAGTTATATAAACTTCCTGTGTAGCTTCAAGTTTCTCCTCATAACTATTATACTTGGGATATTTACCAAAGATAACTTTAGAATAAGGATTACTGATATACTTATTTTCTACCTGATTCTTATCATAATTATCTAAAGAAAGACCCTTGTTGGTAACTTTGAGATACACAGTACCATGCTCTAACATAGCACCATGACCTGATTTAGTCATTCTTTCAACAAATGGTTTAGCAGAATCTTCTGTCATCTTATCTTCTGATTTATAACAGACTCTACCTACCTTCTCAATCTGTTTATAAACTCCTTCAAGACCAGCAGGCTGTTCCCATATTTCAAAACTTGGCTTAATTAGTCTCATTGCAGAACTCTTTTAATTCTTGAACACCTAACAGACCACTATGCCTTTTTACAACATTTCCTTCATCATCTACTAAGATGAGGGTAGGTACTGTTCTTATCTCATACTTGGCTATAACATCATAGCCCTCTACAGATTGGACATCTATACTTTCATGTGGAATACCTGCAAGCTGGAGATTACTCTCCAGTGTCTTGCAAGGTCCACAAGTTCTTGAATAAATCTTTAATACTTTCATTATACTTCTTTAAGTTTAGTATGTTTACCACAATCCTCACACCAACATTCAGCATTATCAGTTATGTCATCTACATACTCATTAGTATTAGCATTTACCCATGCCTGTACCTGAATATTGGGGCTACCACATTCACTGCAAACATATCTATGGCTAAGACTGTTGGGGATGTATAAAACAGTTCCCATTGAGTTCTTATGTATATCTACATCAGGAAATGCTTTATGAAAGGCTTGTAGATTAAAAGGTCTCACAATGAGATGAATACCTTGTTTAGTAGGTATTTGGGCATAAATGTAGTCATATCCTACTTCTTTAAGTGCCTCTACTGAAATATTAGAACCTTTCTTTTTCCAAGCCTCTGCATATAACTCAAAGAGTTTATCTGCAATAGCATTCATCATAGATATATCATCTATATCAACTACCCATTTAGGATTTCTTGACTTCAATTCCCCTGCTGCACTATTGAGTATTCTCCTTGGGTCTCTTACAGTACCATTCAGATTATACTCTGCCAACTTAGCAAGTAATAAGTCTTGCAGATTCTTGAAATCCTTTCCAGCTACATTGATATAGGCTCTTGCACCATAATGTTCACAGAGAAATATCACTTCTTCTTTCACTCTATCAAGATGCTCTCTACTTCTAATAAAGTAAGTTTTGATTGCACTCTCCTTTACTTTCTTGTTCTCACCCTTATGGTCTTTGGCTCTCTGAACAATTTGCAAATGAAAGAACATATCATTTGCCTCATTGAAGTAGAACATAGACTTGATTAGTTCAAAGTTATCTACCATACTACTTCAGTTTGAAAGCCAATTCTTCTACAGTAGATACTCCGAACTCTTTCATAAGCTCATTCTTCACAGAAGATTGAAGCATATTAATAGCTGTAGTAATGGAACCAATAGGGTTTCCTTTTACCAGCTTCTTGAAATTTTCAGATTGTTTACTCATATTATTTCCTCCTTTTATTCTGGTATAACTTCCATTTCATCAACATTCCACCCCTTCAAATCAAAGATAGCTTGTACCTCTTTCTTTGACTTAGGAGCTATGTAATCCCAAGCATTTTGAGGTAATGTAATCTGCTCTTCAACTGCCCCCTTGAGGTCACAGTTTGAGTAATCTATATCCTCAAAATACTCACCATCTTCATCCTTTCCAGAATCAGTAATCTCATAGTCAGATACCTTAATCTTTACAGTTTTACTAAGGGTGACACTTACTGTGACCTCAATTTCCCTTTCAGGGTTATCAACCTGATTCCAGGGTGCATCTTTAGTATCTGCACCCATAGGATAATTATAATTGTCCATATTTCCAAACAAAATTTCCAGCAGATTTTCTAAGTCCCTTACAGCACTTACTTATATTCGTAGTAGGTATTTTAAGTTCTTTAGAAGCATCTGCTATAGTGTTGAACACTTTAATCAATGTCCCTTTCTTACTATACTGTTCCACAGTCTTGCCCACAGAATATGCCAAGTTGTAAGCATTAGTACACCACTCAAGATTACCAACATTATTGTTTCTAATATTTTCATCTTTATGATTCACATATTTTAATCCATTAGGGTTAGGAATAAATGTTAGTGCCACAAGTCTGTGTACACTAATATCCTTTCTCACACCATCACTGAATAACATAACATGTTCATATCCAGATGTATCAATCATTGGAACCAAGACATCTCTCTTGCAAGTATTGTAAGTTCCAATACTCTTAACTCTGCCTAAGTTACTGACTTCATACTTGGATTCAAATCCTTTTACAGCTACTGGTTTCCAAATCTCCTCCATACAATTACTTTTCTGCAAAGTTACAAAATTTATCTTGATTATACAAGTAATTTAGGGTCATTTTTTCTTCTTTTTAATGTCTGTTATCAAGTTATTTTCTTTAATCAGTCTGCGAGCAATTACACATTCAAGATTCTTAGGTATGCTGATATGCCTTCCCTTATCATTCACATAGATAGCATGGTCTCCATTATGTCTATCATAATAGAAACCATTGAACTCTACTATCTTTATGAACTCTCTTGATGTATATTGTCTCATACTATACTTTCAGAATGTCTTTATACTTCTCATAAGTCTTTCTTATGACCTCTTCTCCTATTGGATTAGGTCTCTTTGAGTCCCTCTCTATACAGTCTTGAAGAGGTATAAAGAAGTCCTTAAATTCAAGGCTGTACTTTGGTCTTACTACATCAGGCACTACTCCCTTTGGATTATTCCAATCATCAAGCACTCTATTATAGTACTCTAATTCCTTGGGATTGAGATTCATATTATCAATAACAATATCAAAACCATAGGACATAGAACTCCATAGGAAAGTACTCTTCAAATCCTTTACCAAGCCTTCTCTACTTGGGACCCAATACTTACCAAGCATATTTCTTATATCATCATTATTGAATCTTACTCTATGCTCAGGGTCTTCAAGTACCCATTGTTTAGCCCATGTAGTTTTACCACTACCTTGTATTCCTCTACACAAAATTATCTTAGGCATCTTCTACATCTCCTCCTAATTGCTTAATTCTATCCTTAATATACCAAATAGCTTTCTTCAAGTCCTCAACTTCCTTCTGATTGTCAGAGAGAGAAGCATCTTTCTTGAGTCCAGCCCTCCACAGATACTTGATTGCATTTCCAATAGCAAAGCAATAATGCCTTGTAATTTCAATACACTCAACACCACTTGGATGGGAAGTATAATGCTCAGGATGATTAACATTGTCCACTCTTGTTTCCATCTTTCCAATCTATGAGTTTAACAAATTTGTCAAAGAAATCTTTCTTCTCTCTGACATACAAATGTTTACTGTCATAATCCTGATAGATTAGTGCATCAAACCACTGTCCAGTTGTAGGACATTTCATCCTACAACTCCACAGTGGTAAATAATGATGACCATTCTTAGGATATACATACAATTGCTCTCTTAACTCTTCTCCTTTAAGTTTTATAGCATACCATGCTCCAATAAAAAGCACTGCCAGTATTGCTATAAAGACTAATATTCTCCATGTTTCCATATCAATGTACCCAATGGTTCTTCAAATTCTTAACTAAAAGCTCCAATTCTTCTATAGTAGCATCTGATTTTATCCTATTAGCTTTATTACTTATTATCCAAACATTACCCTTAACATATCCTAACTTAGGAATTATCTTATCAAGTGATGGAGAGTCATTATATAATTTACCTTCTCCAATATGCTTGTTAAGTTTAATTCCAAGCAGAGGACAATATTCAGGTATTGAAATATCTGTATAATCTATATCAAAAGGAATACCTTGAGATAATGCTCTTCTCTTGGCACTTCTAATAATGTACTTCTTATAAGCATCTTCATTATTTTGAAGTCTAAGTAGGTCTGTTTGTTTTTCTCTTTCTCTCAAGCCAGCTACTGTATTTCTTCTCTCAATCCTCCTTAATCTCCTTCTTTCTCTTGCTTCAGGAGTATTATGCAAGTTTCTGTCACATTCTTTACAAATGCTTCTTCTACCATACATCCCTGTACCTTTTGAATATGCTTCAAGAGGTAAATCTCTGCCACATATAGAGCAAACCTTTGTTTGATTTGGTCCTGCTATTTGTCTTACTCTCATATCTTTTTTTTTTTGCAAAGATACAAATAATAATTCAAATATGCAAGACCAAAAACAAATTACTTAGGGTTCAATGAATCCAACACGAACCAATTTCTGGTACAGCTTTGATAGTTATTTTCTTACAGAATATAGCTGCTGCATACTCCATACACTCACTTAACTTCTGTGCTTCCTGCTCTGCAATTTCTGTTGGTGGTTCTATAAGATACTCATCATGAACATCATTAGGAATGAGGACTTTGAATATAAGACCATCATTAACCAAATGATTAAAGTACCTAATGCCAGCAATCTTAGTCATTGCAGCAGCAGTACCTTGAGAAGGATAGTTACATGATTGATTATCAGAAGCACTCCTTCTCTTCCATAAGTGTTTCATCACTGACACATACACAGTCTCCCTGTTAATATCAATGAATCTTTCTTCTACCTTACCTGCCTTTTTAACCTTATATGAATACCTAACAGCTATTTCTTCAATAGGAACACCTTGGGCAAACTTCTTTGCAATTTCTTGCATGACAGATGGTGGAATCTCAGATATTACTCTGCCACTATCTCTTGCAGCTTTGTATATATCCCAAAAGTCTTCCATACCATTCTTCCTTCTCTCAATACCTTTCAGTATAGGATAGTCATAGATATATGCCCTTAGCCCAGTTATCTTTGAGATTAGGATATAGCCTCTATTCCACATATCTCTCTTTTGTACCTTGAAATAGCTTGCTATACCATTAAATCTCTTGAAATAGTTGTTATAAATCTCAGTTGCAAAGTCCACAGGGATATTACAATTAGTTGCCATTGTAGGAGCCTGACCATTATAATTGAAGCAGAACCTTGCCTTCTTAGCCAAATCTCTAAGGTCTTTTCTTACCTTCTTGACATCCTTCTCTGCAACCCCATCAAGGTCTTTAGGGAAACACATCTTGGCTACAAAGGAGTGTCCATCTCTTTGGTTAGGGTCATTGTAGAATGCAATCCACTCCTTATCATTAGACAATTCAGTGAACACATGACCCTCTTGGTCTCCATAATCACAATCTACTAACAAATGTCCCTTTTCAGGGACAAATGCTGCTCTTGTTTCTTCTGTGGCTGGAAGCTGCTGAACATTGACACTCTTATCATTTGCTTGTGTAGAAGTGTCCTTGTTTTCATCTTCCTCCTCTGCAATATCATCATCTTTAGTCTTACCTCCTTTACCTTTTCCTCCTGAGCCACAACTTAATCTACCAGTATCCATCATTTGATTGAATGTTGGGTGGATTCTTTGTGTAACAGGATTAATGGCATCAAGGAAATTTTGACCAAAAGATGTTACCACCTTGAAAGCTGCTGAATATTCCAAGTATAAAGGAACAATACTACTCTTACTTGCCTGCAATTCTATAAACTTAGACTCCACAGACTTTTTCATCTTACCTGTTTTCTTGTCTTTAACCAATAGGTCAAATCCAAGTTCTTCAAACAATCTGATTACCTGCTTGGAACTATTCCAATTAATAATACATTGAGGACCAGTATCAAACTCAGAGAATAATGAAGGTTGTGGTATTACCACATACACATTATCTGCAAGTTTGGCTGGCTTACCTTTCTTGTGAGTATCATAGTTTCTTGCAATGAGGGAAGGGTCATCCTTTTTCATTACATAATCTACTACCCAATCATTAAGTTTCTGCTCAGCAATCCTTAACCTCTCTGCATCTTTAGCCATCTTAGCCTTCCACTTAACAGGGTCAAGTTTAATGCCACAATATTCAATGTATGCAAGGACTCTTACAAACTCATTCTCAATATCAAGTGCCACTTTCTGACCCCTTGCATTGATAGTAACAAGCTGCAAGTTCATAATATCCTCAAGATGCACAACATCATTTGCTGCATAAACTATAACCTCTTCTGTCATACCTGCATGTATCTGTCCTCTGACAGTCTTGTCAAGATAGATATGTAAATACCTATCACAACAAGCCTGCAAGGACAAAGATACAATGCCAGGTGGGAATCCAAGAAATAGAATCTTCTCAGCTAAATAAGTATCATAGACATTTCTGACTACAATATGTTCCTTATACAGCCATCTTAAATCAAACTTTGCATTATGAATGATGAATAGTCTGTCACTTTCAAGATAATCCTTATACTGCTTGACATCAATAGTCATGCAGTCTATCACAACTTGATTTTCCTTGTTACCAAGCTGAAGAGTAAGCAATTTACCTTGCCATATCTCTGTACCTGTAGTTTCAGTATCTAAACCTACTACTCGAAGAGGCTCTAATATTTTAAGAGACTCCTCTACAGAGATACATTTATACTTAGCATCAGGAAACTCAAATAGTTCTCTCTGACCAGTAACAAAATATATCATTATTCAAATGTTATAGTATATCCATAACCCTTAACAAAGTCTATAGATTTGACAACTGCCTTGACTTCCTCAAGCTCATAGCCTACCACAATCATTGGACCTCCTGATGGGTCAATAAACTTATTTCCTCCTTGAACTTCACCTACTCTCAATGTAGGCATATCAGTTTTGAGTACATAAGTTTTTGATTCAGAACCATCAGGCTTAGGCATCTTCTTGAGATAGTTTACAGCTCCATATCTGGACCTAAGTTTTATAATATCTTCTATCATTTCCTTTATTTCTTACTATATGCTATTAATGAGGCAAAGTCAAAGACATACTTATACTTTTGGAAGAACAGACTGCCAAGGATACCATGAATCTGCACACCAGACTCTTCCTTAACAATAGCAAAGGCATCATCCAAGTTGTGAATACAGAAATCACCTACAAATTCTTGCCCCTTATAAGTGATTGTCATTTCACAGAACTCAGTATTCACCTTATTACCTTCAATTCCTGTCACATCCATGTCTTTTGCCTCTATCTTCTTATGGTCAAGAAGAGGAAGAATAGAGCTGTTGATTTGAGAGATATTACTCCCAGTGTCCAATAAGAAGTTAAGTTTCTTATCTCCATTAAGGAATGTTA
>OOAN01000359.1_pt1 | contig 35898 bp, 37 predicted proteins | sample 1671301 | NCBI WGS metagenome assembly OOAN01 (sample SAMN06348142, study PRJEB24527) | human gut metagenome | biome: human gut; feature: ankylosing spondylitis patient; material: feces | host: Homo sapiens | place: China | collected 2015-10
TTGTGAGCATCCTGCCGCTGGCGGCTCTTGCCCCGTCGTTCCTGCACCTTTCGCTGTCGGACGGAGTCCGAACCGCTTGGGCCGGAGCCAATATCGTTTTTGTCCTGCTGGGCCTGATCCTTTCGGTGGTATGTGTGCGGAGCAAGGAAAGCCGCAGCGTTATCAATATCGCATCCACGGCAATCAGCGCGTTTTGGGCGCTGCTGATGGTGGGAATTGTTGCGCTTGCCATGTTCCTTACTTTCGTTCAGTGAGGAAACGGTTATGCGTAGAATTGGGAAATTTATTGGGTGCTGCCTGATCGCGGTTTCTTTGCTGGCCTGTACTGCCTGCTCCGGCCTCGATAGGTTAAGTGAAAATCTCAGGGAAGGAGCAGAGCAATTAGGTGATGATGTAGTGATTGGGAAAAGCAACGCTCTTATAACCCCTTATCAGTCTTTTGAGGGCAGCCGGACTTCGGACAATGATGCTTTTCTGGCCACCTATGACGCTTCTGTAACTGGATTTAACGGACAGGATATTTTGGTTGCTGACACCGACCTCAAGGAAAATGAGTGCCGTGAAATTGTAATCCGATACCAGTTTGATTCTCTTGATGGGGACTGTCAACTCATTTACATCTCCCCGGACTTGGAGGAGCAAGTGCTTTCTGAATCTGCCAGCGGAAGCGTTGCCGTTCAGCTTCAAGCTGGAGCGAACTACATCGGAATCACCGGCACAGACTATTCGGGCGCGATTCAGATTACCGTGGAATAGGCGATAGAATGATATGAAACGAATATTGGTAGTGGACGATAACACGGAATTTCTGCAAACCCTGTCAACCGTGCTATCTGGTGATTTTGATACGATTAAGGCTACGGGCGTCATGGACGCATTGAACACACTTCAAACAATCGCAGTAGATGCAATTTGTTCCGATTTCAATATGAACGATGGCACAGGGCTGAATTTGCTTGAAACAATTCGTCAAAAAGGTTTGAAAACCCCTTTTCTGCTGATGTCTGGCGATGACAGCAGAGCATTAGAGCAAAAAGCCAAACTGTACTATGGTGGTTTCTGCTGCAAAACGGATTTTGACTTAATCCGTAAAATTAAAGCCTTAGTCAGCAACTAAATAAAGATACCATCTGCCGCACGACGGCAAAAGAAAAAAAGCCGTCGTGTAGCAGCCGTTTTAACACGCCCAAACGACTTTGCGGCGGCTTTGAGAAATCAAGGCCGCCGCTTTTCTTTGCCCAGAGCAGAATCGGCGGCCCACGGAGGAAATCGTATGAAAGAGATTATAGTCATCCGCACTTCTGACCCAGATGGAAGTGTCTTTCGTTCTATCCTGGAAGCCTTACAGGGAAAAGATGTTCAGATTGTCCATGCCGCTGACCTTGATCCTTCTGCCCTAACTCTGGGAGATATTGAGATATTTCCAGAGCAGCGGCGGGTCACAAAGGCCGGTAAGGAGATCTGCCTGAACTACGGAGAGTTCTCTATCCTTTACTGCATGGCCTGCCGCCCCGGTCATGTGTTTAGCCGGGAGCAGCTCTATAATGCGGCCTGGGGCGAGGACTATGAATTAGGCACTAACACCGTGGACAATACGATCTGGCGCCTACGGAATAAGCTGGAGCCTAACCCAAAGCACCCCACCTACATCAAAACCGTTTTTCGGGTGGGATATAAAATTGAGAGATAGCATAATAGCACCGGGTGTTACCTTATCGGTCCTACACCCGGTATTTTTCATATCATGTGCCCGAATAGTTAGGTAAGGTCTTTATATAATAATTCATATTTTGCGCCTTGTATTGTTCTTTTATAAGAACTATAATAACTTAATTGGAGGTTAAGGATATGGACTATATGACAGTCAGAGAAGCTAGCGAAATATGGGGCGTGACACCTCGACGGATAAACTACTATTGTACCGGTTGCCGCATCCCTGGTGCTATCAAAATGGCCGGTGTCTGGCTGATCCCGAAAGACGCGGAAAAGCCAGTGGACGGAAGAACCAAACAAGGGAGGTTGTTGAAACATGAATAGTGTTTTGATTATAGATGACGACAAGGAACTTTGTGCCTTGATGAAAAAATGTGTAGAACAGGAAAACTTATCTGCGGTAGTAGCACATGGCGGTTTAGAGGGCCTGCGGCTGCTGGAAGAAAACAAGGATACTTGTTCTCTCATTATTCTGGATGTGATGATGCCGGATATGAACGGTTTTCAGGTGTTGCAGAAAGTCCGTGAGAAAAACAATGTGCCGGTGCTGATGCTGACTGCCAAAAGTGACGAGGAAGATAAGGTTTCGGGCCTGCGGCTGGGGGCAGACGATTATCTGACAAAACCGTTTGGAATTAACGAGCTGATGGCCCGTGTCAATTCGCTGATCCGGCGCTATACCACCCTAAATCCCGTGGCAGGGAGCGAAGCAGCAACAATGTTGCTGAAAGATATGGTGATTGATAAAGTCAATCGAACCGTGACGGTTCAAAATCTCCCGGTGGAGCTGACCGGCAAGGAGTTTGATCTGCTTGTATTTCTGGCGTCCAACAAAGGGCGTGTCTTTACGAAAAAGCAGATTTATACGCAAGTATGGGCGGAAGAATACGCCTTTGACGACAGTAATATCATGTCCTTTATCAGCAAATTAAGAAAGAAGATTGAGCCAAATCCTGAACAACCGTTTTACATTCAAACTGTCCGGGGTGTAGGGTATCGGTTCAATAAGGAGGTATAGGCATGGATGTCAACCTGTATCTGCTGCTGGCGCTGTTGGCCGCCCTGCTGGTGATCGCCTATCTTCTGACAAGGCTCCACCGTGTCCGGGGCCAGCTTTCCCTTATCAAAGATGCCCTGACAGATATAAAAGCCGGAAATATGAACCGCCGTGTACTTGCACGGGAAAGCGACATGACGAAGCAAATCTGTTATGACATCAACGAAATTGCCATGAGCAGCCAATCACGGCTTATTCAGCAGAAGCAATCTGAGCAGGCATATAAGCGGCTTATGACAAGCCTTTCCCATGATGTGAAAACGCCGCTGGCCTCGTTGGTAGGCTATTTGGAAGCTGTGGAAAGCAAGATGGTGACAGGGGCCGAGCAAGAAGAATACATTCGGGTGGCAGCGGAAAAGGCGCACCATCTGAAAGAGTTTGTGACCGCCCTGTTTGAATGGGTGAAGCTGGATGCCGGAGAACAGATTTTTCATTTTGAACTTTGCGATTTGAACGAGCTTTCCCGTGACATTATGGCCGATTGGGTGCCGCTGCTGGAAAGTCACGATCTTGCCTATGAGATAGAGATACCTGAAACAGAATATATGACAAGGATTGATCCCACCGCCTACACCCGTATTCTCAATAACCTGCTGCAAAATATCCTGACGCATAGTGCCGCAAGCCAAGTGTCCCTCACTGTGACCGAAACGGAGCAACAGGCAAGAATTGTTGTTGCCGATAACGGAAAAGGAATTTCCGCCTCTGATCTCCCGCATATTTTTGAACGGATGTATCAATGCGACCACTCTCGATCTGCCAAAGGAAACGGACTGGGCCTCTCTATTGCAAAGGAACTGGTGAGTGTTCATAAAGGAACTATTACAGCGGCCAGCGTTGCCGAAGCTGGCGTAACATTTACAATTACGCTTCCGAAAGCCCTGTGACAGAGCAGGGCTTTCTTGCGTTCAAAACAAGGTTAAAACAAGGTTCCGGCAAGGTTATGGCAAGGTTCAAGCCTTACACTAATCTTGTGGCCGGTAATGCTGACATTGCAAATCAGCGTTACCCCACGGAAAGCGAGGAAATGACTATGAGCGATTATCTAATCGAAACAAAACAACTCACAAAAATGTATGGAGATCAGGCTGCTGTTAAGGATGTTGATCTTCATGTGAAAAAAGGCCGCATTTACGGTTTGCTGGGACGCAACGGAGCCGGAAAAACTACCATTATGAAAATGATTTTGGGCCTGACTTCGATCACTTCCGGCGAGGTGGATGTGTTTGGCCGAAACATCAAAGGCCATGAGAAGCACATTTACCCCCGTATCGGGGCCATCATCGAAACTCCCGGCTTTTATCCCAATCTGACCGGCACAGAAAATCTTGAAATCTTTGCGAAGCTGCGTGGTACTGCTGGCCCCAATGCAGTTAAAAAAGCCTTGGAAGTGGTGGGCCTGCCCTACCGGGATAAAAAGCTGTTCAGCAAGTATTCTCTTGGCATGAAGCAGCGCCTTGGTATTGCCAACGCCATTCTGCATGACCCGGAACTGCTGATTCTGGACGAGCCGACCAATGGGCTTGATCCCATCGGCATTGCAGAAATGCGGGACTTTATCAAACATCTAAGCGCAGAATGTGGAAAGACCGTTTTGATTTCCAGCCACATTCTCTCTGAAATTGCACTGCTGGCAGATGATATTGGCATTATCGACCACGGCGTTTTGTTGGAGGAAAACACCATGAGCGCCTTGGAAAAGAAAAACAGGAAGTATATCTTGCTTCGGGTAAGTGATATGCCCAAAGCCATGCTGATCTTGGAGCAGGAATGTCATGTGACCGATTTTTCCATGTACGACGGCAACACATTGTGCCTTTACGATACCTCTCTGGATATGGGGGCGATCAATAAGGCCCTCGTCCTGCATGATGTGGCCGTTATCAACTCTCAACTCTGCAACGACACTTTGGAGGACTACTTCAAAAGAATTACAGGGGGTGAGGGAATTGCTTAATCTGATTCAAACGGAATGGATGAAGCTGCGGCGCAAAAAAATGATTTGGTTCATGCTGTTGGCCGCATTTGTAATGCCCTTTTTCGCCTGTGTTTACTTCAATTACTTTAAGGCAAAAGGCGTTGATCCAATGGCATTTTATAAGCTGGCCGTTTTCGGATATACCCCTTTTATCATTCTTCCCTTTGTGCTTGGGGTATTCTGCACCTCGCTGATGCACGATGAAAACCGCTATGATATGCTCAAACAGCTATGGATCGTCCCAGTCAGCAAAATGGGATATTTTTTCAGCAAGTTCGTTGTTGTGCTGATTTATTCTATCATTTTCATGCTGATTTCAGCGGTAGCATCGGTTTTGTTCAGCGTTTTGCCCGGATTTGTCGCCTTTGACCTGCAAAGCGTTCTCTTTGTAACAGAAAGGTGCTTGGAGATTGCTGTTTTGACTGCTTTTGCGGTTTTGCCGGTTTTAGCTGTGGCCGCCTCACAGAAAGGGTATATTTTCCCGGTCTGCATGACCTTGCTTTATGTTTTCCTCGGCTTTTTCATCACTTCAATCAGTATGTACCTGCATCCTGTGTCCAGCATTTCCGTAATCATTGCGAGAAGTGGGAATATCCCCGGTCTTTCCTTTGCACAGAACATCAATATTCCGCAGGCGTTGTTCTGCATCCTGATTTGGTCTGTGCTGTCTGTACTGTTTGCTGGGTGTTCGCTGCACAAAAGGAAGTGAGGTGATCCCATGCGTAAAATGCTATGGGCGGAATGGAGAAAACTCCGCCGTTCCAGTATTATCTTGCTTACCATTTTTGCAACGGTATTGATTGCGTTCATCGTATTGGTTGCTGGGCGCGAAACCAGTGTTGACGGCTTCTATTTGAGTGATGCGGGCTGGTACATGACGATGGTACAGCCGTGGGCTACTATGTTCGTTCTTCCCGCTATCATTGCAATGCTTGGCAGTTATATGATCTGTCGTGAAGAACAGGACGACACTTTGAAGTCTTTGCTGCTGATCCCGGTCAGCGAAACAGCATTGACCGCCGCAAAAATGATTGTGACCTTTATTCTTAGTGTCCTGATTTATCTCTTGCTGTTTGCCATCACCCTTACAACAGAAATAATCCTGCATTGCTCTGATTTGTCTGTGGGCATGGTACTTCACTTTTTTAAGAGTTATCTGCTGGAGGGTATCGGCGTATTTCTGGCGGTGTCACCAATCATTGCCTTGGTGTCCTACACCAAAAAAAGTTATTGGCTGGCCTTGCTGCTGGCAGAAATTTATTCTTTCGCCGGGCTGTTTATGAGTATGTCCAATCTGACGAAAACATTTTACCCCATTACTGCATTGCTGGGAGTAGCAGGTTATTATGACACGACCCCTATCAACTTGATCGAAAGCGCCATTGTCCTGTTATTATGCGGCTGCTTTTCGGTGTTTATCTTGGTGTGGCATCGCCGCAACGGAAAGGAGGACGACGCACATGGCAAATAAACTTTACAGGTCAAGAGATAACCGATGGATTGCCGGTGTCTGTGGTGGCCTTGCAGAATTTTTCGGCCTTTCTCCGAAGATTGTGCGTATTATCTGTGCATTGCTGATTATGGTCTATGGAAGTGGCCTGTTAATTTATATCATACTGGCACTTTTTATTCCTAAGGAGCCTTAAAATTAGGTGCTACATAAGTTCCGTTACTGACTAAGGATATAGAAGAATGAAGAAGAAAAAGTTTATCATACTGATTGTCGTGATTTTAATTTTTATAGCTATGCACAATTACAATGAACAGAAATCCAGCGGCGATCCGCCTAAAGGTATGGTAGAACTGTTAACTGAATGGGCAGAAATATTTGGATGGGAATAATATATAACAAACTGCCGGACGACGGCAAAAGAAAAAAAGCCGTCGTACAGCAGCCCTTTAACACGCCTATGAAAGCGGCGGCCTGGAACAATCAAGGCCGCCGCTTTTTTATATCTGAAGGAGCGTGATACCAGGAGCGGTGGTTAAGGGAGGAATTCGTATGAAAGAGATTATAGTTATCCGTACTTCTGACCCAGATGGAAGTATTTTTCGCTCCATCCTGAAAGTCTTACAAGGAAAAGATGTTCAGATTCTCCGTGCTGCTGGCCTTGAGCCTTCTGCCCTGACTCTGGGGGATATAGAGATATTCCCAGAGCAGCGGCGGGTCACAAAGGCCGGTAAGGAGATCTGCCTGAACTACGGGGAGTTCTCCATCCTTTACTGCATGGCCCGCTGCCCTGGACGTGTATTCAGCCGGGAGCAGCTTTACAATGCAGCTTGGGGCGAGGACTATGAATTCGGCACCAACACCGTGGACAATACGATCTGGCGTCTGCGGACTAAGCTAGAGTCTGACCCAAAGCATCCTACCTATATCAAGACAGTTTTTCGGGTGGGATATAAAATTGAGAAATAGCATAGTATTGATGCCGTACTGGCAGAGTGCCCCGCAGTTCTGGATAAATTTTTTAGTCTGATAAAGCGGGGCGAATATGAAGTCAAGGATGTTCGGGGCGGTGGTATCAGTTTCCGGTTGACCAGACAAGGGCAGGAATGCTTCACTCGTCAGCGTGCCTCCATGTTGCCTTTCTGCATAGAAAAGCTGATCTGCGGCGGTAATATTGAACAGAGTGGCATGTAAGTTTCTTGCAAGTTAATATTTTTGCGATATAATTAAACGAACAAGTAATTGTCTGGATATGCCAACTGTGGTACGCTGAATATAGATGGAGGGCAGCATGAAAATTAGTCAAATCATTAGAGAAAAGCGAAAGCAATTAGGATTAACACAAGAAAGTGTTGCAGAGTGTTTAGGAGTTTCGACACCTGCGGTCAGTAAATGGGAGAATGGAGTTTCCCATAGTTAAAGATACTACACTAATCCCACGCTGACTTTTGCTCAACCGATACAGCCGGAGGGCTGGATAACAAGAAAAGGCGGTATGCGCCCCGTGGAGGGGTAGCGTACCGCCTTTTCTTGTGGGGGTTTCCAAAGGGGGCAACGCCCCCATTTGGCACACGACTTTGCGAAGCAAAGTGTAGTGTGTTATACGCTCTGTCGGCGTTGCCGTGAAAATGCCGTTGCCGCCGGGGAGGGCAAGGGCATTTGAAGCGGCAGGAAAACAGGGCTGTGCTTGCGTGGCGTAGAGCCGTAAGCACAGGTCTGGTTTCAACAGCAGACTGGGCGTATATGAAAGCCCCCGTCCCTCGTCCTACGCTCCGACTTGTGGACAAAGTGTCCCGAAGTTGTGGCCACACTCCCGGAAAAGTAGCAGGACAGCGGGCAACCGTCAAGGCTGAAATGAACGGGTTTACACCCGGCCTTGACTGCCGCCCGCTGTTCCGCTGAATAGGCAGACAAGGCGACCAATCCATCAAAGTGCTTGGCCGCTCTCTTTCTTATTTTGAATCGTTTCTTCTCTCAAAATTGAAAATGGGCGGGAAGGCATTTTGTAGCTTTCCCACCTTGATTACCTGCCAGCAAAGACGAGTGGGGCTGTCAACGGCGGCGCATGAAATGCGCTATTTATCTTGACCGTTGACTGGCTCGGCTGGCTTTGCTATTCGCCATATACTTAAATATCAACAGTCATTTAATTTTTGAATTTTTTTGCTATGCAGAGACAAAATACTCATAACAAAGCCACACACTCCCGTACATAAAAACATAACAGCCATGCCGCTTCCTGCGCTATTCCCTACGATTGTTCCCAGCATCCCTGCCAGCCTGTTCCCGGAAGCCATAAAAGGCTCAAAAACATAATCTGCCAGCCAGCCGCCGAGGATAATGCCAGCCGGAATCGTGCTGCACTGGATGGTATTTCTGACGGCAAACACCCTCCCTTGCATAGCAACAGGAATCTTCTGGTACAGTATCGTATTCTGGTTTGCCATTATAAATGGAATCGGCAGGCTGGCAGCGACCGCAGCAGCCGACCACCAGAATACATTTTTCCCAACTGCCATTATCAGGTCCCCAAACAGAAAAGACAGTGCCGCCGAAACATAAATTCCCGCTGTCTTATGACGGCACTCTTTTCTCACGGAAACAATAATTCCCCCTACAATCCCGCCTGCCCCCATGCAGGCGTTTACAATTCCAAGCGTAACGCTGTCTCCGGAGTTTCTTGCCAAAATCATTGGCGATAAAATATTTTCATAGGTCAGCCTCGAACAGAAATTGATCAGTGCCATCGTAAGCATGATGTATAATATGCCTTTTTCTTTTTTCAGGAAGTCAAATCCCTCCGCTATTCCGGCAAGAGGGGAACTGTATGCTTTGTCCTGCGACTGTTCCGGGATTGTAATATAGAACAGCAAGACGCAAAACGCAAAGGCAAAACTCGCCAGATCTATCAGCAGGATAAGCGGGAGCCCGCCTGCCGCAAACAGGAAAGCCGCCAGCATGGGGCTGAATACCACGATAAGATTATTGGAAAAAGAATTCATCCCGCTGACATTTGAAATCTTCTCCTTTGGTACAAGCTTTCCCGTTGCCACTGTGGACGCAGGCTGCTGGAAAGCATTTGTTATACCGACCATCGCATTTATGGCATAGATATTCCAGACTTCCAGACATCCCGTAAGCAGAAATGCTAATACTGCCAGTGAACCAGCCGCCGCAATGCTGTCCGAAACCAGCATGATCGTTTTCTTCTTATGTCTGTCTATAAAACCGCCGACAAACAGGCTTAAAAGGACATACGGCACATAATTGCAAAAGGACATCAGCGAAACGGACATTGCGGAATGGCTCTGTCCATACGCCCACAAGACAAGCGCAAACCCGGTCATGGAACTTCCAAGCCCTGATACGCTCTGGCTTAACCACAAAATGATATATTTCTTAAATGTTCTTTCTTCCATTGAATTTTCTCCATTCTATTCTCTATTGTTTCAGAATAAAAAGTACAAAATCCAATGTGGGCGATAGTTTTTACCTCTGTACAAATTTCGCCCGGACACCAGACTTTGTACAGAGTTGATTGCTTAAATCAATTATTCTATGACATAAACATAGCATTTTAACACCCTCTTTATGCTGTGTTTTCTATTATACAACTATTTCCCTGCCCGCTCAATCATCCTTTTTGCCAACTGCTGGAACAGGTCGGCAGTTTCTTTGTCCATCGGCACAAGCTGCCCGATCTGTCCGGTAATCATAGCCGTCACATCGTCCATAGAAAGCGATTCCCGTTTCTGTTCTGCCAGTGCGTTCTGCATAGTCTGCAACATATCGGCGGTTACGGTTTCTCCCGGCTGTTCTCCGTTGTCCATGTCTTTCTTAATATCACGCAGAATAGCAAGGAAAATTTTTTTGATTTTCTCAATCTCCGCTTCATGGTCGCCCAGCTTTTGAGCGTTCAAAAACTGCAAATCCTGTTTTGCTTCTGCCCGGTGTTCCGGTTGTTCTTTCATTAAGTCGGATAGGGAAGCCGTTGCTATCTCGATAAGCTTGTTTCTTGCTGTTATCCCCTTTGCCGCCGTGTCCTGAAAATAAATCCGTATCAAATCTATCAGCTTGGGAAAATTCCTGTGTTCCAACAGGCGGTTGAGGATTTGCACATCAACAGCACCCGTCACAAGCCCCCTCACGGCTCCCTCGGACAAGCCTAATTCAGAAATATCGTAACTTTTACGGACGCTCACGGTAGACAAGCCCAGTATGTAGTCTGTCGATACCTTAAATTCCTTTGCCACACCTATGAGAATATCACTGCTTACCGTTCTTGTTTCGCCGCTGACAATGCGGCTCAATTGGGAAGCGGAAATGCCTATCTTCTCCGCAAGTTCCTTTTGTGTGATGTGGTTCCCGTTGCATAAATCGGAAATCCGCTGTCCGGGTGTTCCGGGTAAAGCCATAGACACGCACCTCCTCCGCATACTTCCATTATACAAGATAATTGCAAAAATGCAATTTCCAAAGTGTAAACTTCATCAAAATGCAATTCTCGCAAAATTCCGGGAATTGCATTTTTTTCGTGTAGACTTAGGGTAGTTCATCGATGGACAGCACCTTGAAAACAGAATGACCGTCCGAAAAGGAATACCCCGGCTGGGGAAGCACCGCAAGGAGCCGGACTTCGGGACAAAATGTCCCGAAGTTGCGGGGAGCGTGCCAACGCCGGAACACGCCGCTATTGTCGGGCCCCCGCAAAGCCATATGGCTTTGTGGGGAGAGGAGGAGCAGCGGAGCAAGTGAGTTTTGCCGCTTGCGGCGAAACGAGCGATACGCAGCTTGCGACAACGAGGCAGGAAGCCTTTTCGGGGAGAACGGCAACGGAAAGCAAAATGGAGGGAACGCATGAGAGATAACCCCTATAAAGACTTGCCGCCGCTGGAACGCAGGCCGGACGGTTCCCTTTACCGCATGACACCGGCGCAGAGAAAACAGGCGGCCAGCCTGATACGCCGGGAGTGCTGTTGCTGTGAGGGCGGCAACTGCATTGTCCTTGATGATGGGGACACCTGCACCTGCCCACAGACGGTTTCTTTCTCGGTCTGCTGTAAGTGGTTCCGATGGGCGGTCTTGCCACTGAACGGGGCATTGGAAGCAGAGATTTTCCGGGATAAGGACTTGAAACGCTGTGCAGTCTGCGGCAGTGTGTTCGTCCCCAAATCTAACCGGGCAAAATACTGCCCCGGCTGTGCCGCCAAAGTTCACAGGCGGCAAAAAGCGAAAAGTGAACGGAAAAGGAGGTTGAGCGTGGACAATTAGGCGGGGAAAAGTCCTTGATTTATAAGGCTTCCAGAGGGCAGAACCGGGGAAAGTGGTATAAAGTATCGCCCTCCCTCGGAAATGCCGTTCTAACTGTCCACAAAACACACTATGACAAACACGCTTTATATTCATCAACCGGAGAAATTGTTTAGCTTCACCCGGCTCCCGAATTTTCTCTTTGAAGCCCCTACATTCACAGCTTTGTCCAACGAAGCGAAGATACTGTACGCCTTTATCCTGCGCCGGACGGAGTTGTCCCGCAAGAACGGCTGGACGGACGAGTACGGGCGCATTTTCCTGTATTATCCGATTTGCGAGGTGGTTGCTCTGCTCCACTGTGGGCGGCAGAAAGCGGTCAACACCCTGCGGGAGTTGCAGTATGCGGGGCTTGTGGAGATACAGAAACAGGGCTGTGGAAAACCCAACCGTATCTACCCAAAATCCTATGAAGCGGTTTCAAACGCCGACTTCAAGAAATCCGGTTCCGGTACGCCGGAGGGCTGAAAACCGTACTCATGGAGTACGATAATCAGTCCTCTTGAAGTACGAAAACCGGACGGTATATAGAAATACAGAGATTAAAACGATTTATTTATATCTTATCCATTCCAATCCTATCAGAGATATTTCCAGTGGGATTTTCCTGTGGAAAAGTCCCGGATAGGAAAGGAATGGGGAAAGGAGTTTATGGCACAACACGCAATTTTGCGATTTGAGAAGCACAAGGGCAATCCGGCAAGACCGCTGGAAGCCCATCACGAACGGCAGAAAGAACAGTACGCCAGCAATCCCGACATTGACACCAGCCGTAGCAAGTACAACTTCCATATCGTCAAGCCGGAGGGACGCTATTACCACTTCATTCAGAGTCGGATTGAGCAGGCCGGGTGCCGCACCCGAAAGGACAGCACCTGGTTTGTCGATACGCTGATAACTGCCAGCCCGGAGTTTTTCAAGGGCAAGCCCTCAAAGGAGATACAGACATTTTTCCAGAGGGCGGCTGATTTCCTCATTGACCGGGTAGGCCGGGAAAATGTCGTGTCTGCGGTGGTACACATGGACGAGAAAACGCCCCACCTGCATTTGACCTTTGTGCCGCTGACAAAGGACAACCGCCTGTGCGCCAAAGAAATCATTGGCAACCGGGCAAACCTGACGAAGTGGCAGGATGACTTTCACGCTTACATGGTGGAGAAATACCCGGATTTGGAGCGAGGGGAGAGCGCCAGCAAGACAGGCCGGAAGCATCCACTTCCAGATCCAATACGGAAAGAGTTTTGAAATATCGGCAGGACTACCGATCTTATTCACTCACATTGTTGTTGATGGAAAGAAAATGCCGGAAGGCTTTATTACAAAAGGACATTATGTTGAAAATGATTATTAGATATGATTTTCCACTCAAGATTACCGATCTATAAATATCAAAAACGATCTGCCGGACGACGGCAAAAGAAAAAAACCGTCGTTTAGCAGCCCTTTGACACGCTTATACCATCAGCGGCGGCTTTGAGAAATCAAGGTCGCCGCTTCTCTTTTGCCCAGAGCAGGATCGACGGTCTATGGAGGAAATCACATGAAGGAGATTATAGTCATTCGCACATCTGACCCAGATGGAAGTGTCTTTCGTTCCATCCTGGAAACCTTACAAGGAAAAGATGTTCAAATTCTCCACGCTGCTGACTTTGATTCTTCTGCTCTGACTCTGGGAGATATTCAGATATTCCCAGAGCAGCGGCGGGTTACAAAGGCCGGTAAGGAGATCTGCCTGAACTATGGAGAGTTCTCTATCCTTTACTGCATGGCCCGCTGCCCTGGTCGTGTATTCAGCCGGGAGCAGCTCTACAATGCTGCCTGGGGCGAGGACTATGAATTAGGCACCAATACCGTGGATAACACGATCTGGCGGCTACGGAGCAAGCTGGAGACTAACCCCAGGCACCCCACCTACATTAAGACCGTTTTTCGGGTGGGATACAAAATCGAGGTATAGAAACAAAAAGCGCCGGATGCTATGGCTACATTGCCTACACATCCGACGCTCTTTTCTATTTTCCTACACTAAGGCTACCAATAACAATATTAGCTGGGAGAAAAGATAGAAGTGTCCAAAACTCAAGTATAATTTCGTTATAAGGATTGAAAGAAAAAACGAGGAAATTTTACATTTCCCGATGAAGTCCTGATGATTTCTCCAAGATAAGCTCTTACTGTGACAGTCTACCCATCCCCTGGGAAAAAGTGAGGTGAGGCCGATGAGGGGCTGCAAAAACAGTATCATACATAATCAGCACAAACGGCGGTCTTTATCTTATGGATAAGGACCGCCTTTCTTTATGCTATCGACAAATTCCGAGGGAAACCGTCAAGGTTCTCCAAATTTAGAACTTACAATTAAAAACTATCAGCAAAGGCGGCAGCGTAGAACTGCCACATTGATGGAAGAAAGGGGATGATGCCAGCCGCCTGTGTGCCGTCCGCATAGCAGCGGACAAGGAGTAACAGTGCTATGGATCAGAAAATCCGCAGCATTGAGAAGTTGCTTTTTGTCCCATATCAACGACACACGGCTTTCAATGGACAAATTTCAATAGGCGTTGGTCTGCGTTTTTGTGCGCGGGAGTTTTCCCCAAGTGGGGACAAACCCCCGCCTGCCGGTGCTGCCTGCTCTATTGGACTTCTCAATGCACATATCCAGAAAGCGGCTGATTTTGTATTCCGATACAAAGTCGGCTGCTTTCATTTAAGGCTCCCTGAGCAAAGGATCAGGGGACCGCCACCTCCGATTTGTTTTCCACAAAAAACAAATCGGAGGTAACAGAGTTGCAAAATTATCGCAAAAGCGATTATGCGATAAACAAAAACAGTCCTAATATCGTTTATCGCTTTCATAATGAAATCATAGAAATCACGCTGGAGGATTATTTGAAAGAGAACCCTGACAAAACGGAACACGACTTTGCAGAGCTGAAAGCCCTGTCCGATCAAATCTACTATGAGCAGGATCGGGCAGAGAGCGCCCAGACCCGCAAGGATGTTTCCATTCATAGTTTGGAGGAAACGGAGCATTGTGCTACTCGCCCTCTGGATGAAGAATGGGAAGAACGAATTGTTGACATACAGAACCGCAAGTATGCTTGGAAAGCGCTGGGGCAGCTTTTTACAATGGGTGCATTGACCGAGGTTCAGAAACGGCGGTTCCGGCTTCATGTTTTTCAGGGACTCTCTATCCGGCAGATTGGTCGGATGGAAGGGACAAGCCATCAAGCCGTTGCCAAATCCATAAACCTGGCGATTGCCAAACTAAAAAAATATTTTGCGGCACAGGGTTGACACCCCTGCGGTTTCAGGACGATAGGTGAAAGACATCTTTTGATTTTCTTTCGCCTGTACCTTGACAACCGCATACTCATTCATCAGTAACATCCCCCTTTCCAGTGCGAGGAGCAAAAGCCGATTCAGGGGCCGCGCCATGATATACGGACATGATGAGCAGATCCCACCTGATTATCATAATTGGTCTTGCATACAATCCTGTCCCGTATGAGCGAGTAACGGCAGCCTGTAAAAACCGGGCAGCACCCGGCGCGGCCATAACCGGAAAGGGGTATAATGGTACTCCTGTCCAGCCACAGCCCTGCTTGACCGCAGGATCACGCAATGGGGGCAGCTCGGAGAGATCCTCGGAGGGGTGAGATTCCCGTGGGCCGGTTCGCTGCTGGTCGCTGATGACTTCCCAATATGTGCGGGGTGTCAAGGACAAATGGCACATAGCAAGAAAACAAATCGGATTTTGCATTTCGCCGGAAATGGGGCAGGTCTTATGGCCTGCCCCATTTTCCGGCTTACTTAATATTCAGGAGGTCAGTTTATGCGAAAGGCTATCCGGCGTGGCGATCTGTTCTATGCAGACCTGAACCCGGTGGTCGGCTCCGAGCAAGGCGGCATCCGCCCTGTCCTTGTTATCCAAAATGATGTGGGGAATCACTTTAGTCCTACCGTTGTTGCAGCAGCCATCACCAGCAGAAAAGCGAAGAACAGTCTGCCTACCCATATCCTACTTGAGAATGTGCCGGGGCTTGCGCCTACCTCTCTGCTTCTGTTGGAACAACTGCGGACAATAGACCGGAAGCGGCTCCGTGGTTACATTGGGCGTATCAGCAAAGAAAAAATGCTGGAGATAGATGCAGCCCTGGCAATCAGCATCGGCATAGGATACCCCAACGAAAGGAGGACTCACAATGTATGAAAATGACGGCGGCCTACTCTCTCCCAGAGATGCCTACCGATTGATGTTAAAAGACTACCCGGATGTGATGGACATTGGCCAAATGTGTGAGGCGCTTGGCGTCAGCACAAAAACCGGGTACAAGTTACTTAAAGATGGGAAAATTGAGTACCTGAAAATTGGACGGGCTTACCGCATCCCCAAAGCCCACATTCTTCGCTATTTGAAAATCACCTGCTCCACTTTGGCAGAGTAGCAGGCTATGGTGTCGATCTTCACCGGATAGACGCAGAAAGTTAACAATTCTGACGCGGATTTACCTGGAGTTTTGTTCTGTCCGATGATACAATAAAGGTGTCATTGGTAGGTGAACTCAATACCGCAAAAGGAGGAACAGATCAGTATGCCAGCGGTACACCTGCAAGAAAACAGCAAACTAATCTCCGGCCATGTGGCCGAGAAAAAAGGGTATCTCTATTGGGTTCTAAACCTTACCGATGAGAACGGTAAGAGAAAGCCCAAATGGATTCCCACCCATAAGAAAGTCAAGGGCAACAAGACCTGGGCAAACAATATGCTCCCCACCATCCGAAAGGAATGGACGGAAAAGCTGCTTCAGGAGGCTACGGCCTCACAGCAGTCGGCTTCTCCGTCTGGCCCGTCATCCGCAGAGATTTCCTTTGTGGATTTCCTGTACCAGTGGCTTGAGTACAAGTACAAGTCTGCTACCGGACGGGTGATGGACAGCAAGCCCATCGAACTCTCGACCTATTCGGGATACGAACAGCAGCTTAATAACCCCATCGCCCCGTATTTCCGAGAGCATCCTGTCGCCCTTTGTGACCTTACCAAACAAGATATTCTCACTTTTTATGAGAAAGAATTGGAACGGGTCAAGCCGACCACCGTTAAACATTACCACGCTCTGATTCATGGGGCGTTGAATTATGCGGTTGACAAAAATCTGATTCCAAGCAATCCGGCTGACCGGATTATCATTTCCAAGCCTGAACCCTTCAAGGGTGACTACTACCTGGATTCGGAAGTCCTGAATCTGTTTGAAGTCATCAAGGGGCATAAGATTGAACTGGTAGTTCTTCTGACTGCTTTTTACGGCCTGCGCCGCAGTGAGGTTATTGGTCTGAAATGGAGTGCCTTTGACTTCAACCATAACTGCTTCTCCATCCGGCATACGGTAACAACTTGCAATGTAAAGGGAGAACGGGTCACGATTAAGAAGGACAAGGCAAAAAACAAATCCAGTCTGCGGACTTATCCATTGATTCCTTTTTTGAAAGAGCGGTTGCTGGAGGCCAAGAAACAGCAGGAAGAAAATCGCAAGCTGTGCGGGCGTTCCTACAACAAAGAATATCTGGGATATGTCTGTGTCGATGTGATTGGCAATCTTATTAAACCCAACTATGTGTCCTCGACCTTTGGGAAGTTGCTTGCCAAGAACAATTTACGGCACATTCGTTTCCACGATCTTCGCCATACCTGTGCCTCGCTTTTGCTGGCAAACGGTGTTCCGATGGAACAGGTAAAGGAGTGGCTGGGTCACAGTGAGATCTCAACAACGGTGGATATTTACGGGCATCTGCAATATGCCACGAAAAAACAATCCGCCGCAGCCATTGAGCAGGACATTGTGGCGCCCATGCTGCAAAACCTATCGGCGGTTTCTCCATAAAAAGGAAAGAGGTCTACCAGCTTTTCGCTGGCAGACCTCATGGCGGAGATGGAGAGATTCGAACTCTCGCGCCGGTTTTGAGCCGACCTACCGCATTTCGAGTGCGGACCCTTCAACCGCTTGGGTACATCTCCAAATTTATGTTATATCCCTGGTCCCGACCCGCCGACCAATTCAGCCGGTGGAAATCGGGAAGAACAACAGGATAGAACAAGCAACATTATTCAATTTGAACTCGGCTGGAACCCGCATGGTTCTAAGGGTTTCAGCCGTTTGGCACTCCGCATAGGAAACCTGATTTCGAATCATTACACCAACTTGGATGATGACGGTAAATCAGGGACGATAGCGGTAACTACGGAACCCCAAAACATACCTCTCAAAGTGGCCGTCAGATGGCTACTCTCATTATAGCCATTTCCCCGCAAAATTCAAGCCGTGGAAATCGGGAAGAACAACAGGATAGAACAGACCCCAATTCACGATTTGAACTTGCCCGCAAACCCGCATGGTTACTGGCTTTTCGGCAGTTTGGACTTCCAAAGTGGAAACATGATTTCGAGTGCGACCCCTTCGACCTCTTGGGTAATGCTCCCTATAGTAATCCCCCAAAATCTTCTCCGGAAAAAGGAGAGAAAAGTAGGAGAGAACAGCAAATATTTAATTGTAGAAAATGGCGTGTTTTTGACGATGGTTCGCTAGAAAATCAATAGCAACTTCCAAAATGCCTGCTTGATTTCGAGTCAAGTACATCAAGGTATTCGTCTTATATCTCTTTATTCCGCTTTGCGTTGGAACGTCTGTTTTCTGTTCTTGCGCTTGTTTTTGATATTTTGACTTATTTCGTTTTATATGTTGCCCGTGGCTGTTTGGGCAACATTTGGGCAACAATCGTTTTTCGGGCAACACTTTTTGGCACAACACAGGGAAAATTGAAAATTTGTACAGAATTTGAAGATTTGGCTATATTTCAGTCCAAATCTTTTTTCTTTGTATGGAGATTTTACCGTGAAAAACACAAATTCTGCTGCTGAAAGTGGTGCTTTTGTCCGTAAAACGCGCGGATACTCTGTTGTGCAGAACGAGGCACTGTTCAACGATAGCTTATCCATGAGCGCTAAAGGGTTGTATGCCTTGATTGCTGCCCGTATTGATTATACCGCAGTACCGCTGACAAAGCAATGGCTGATGAACCACTGCACCGAGGGCGAACGCGCCTTTAATCGTGCATGGGATATGTTGAAAAATAATGGCTATTTGGTTGCGCACGTTCGTCCGGCAAATCGTGGACGATTCTGCTATGAGTATGAACTGCGCGATTCCAATAACGGTTGGAACGGTGTGTATTTAATCTATTACGATGCACAGGGAAACATCAGCAATACCAATCTGACGAAAGCCAACCACACCCTACAAAATGTACCTACTGGTATGACCACTACCCACAAAACCGCACCAGTGGTAACCACACCTGTGGTAAGCGCAGTGGCGGTAATGTAGGCAGTATTATAATTACTATAATTAAATACTCTTAGTAATTACTATATCAAATACTATAAATAAACCATCTGAAAAAGAAAAAAGGGCGGCGCAGAAAATTTGCCATGCAACAACCTCTCTTTTTCAGAAGGCTTGCAGAATGAAAGGGTTACACAATGAAAATGGAATATGTGAATGTAAACGGCTATCTGATTCCAAAGTTGGAAAACGGTCCAATCGCAGACAACACCATTGGAAAATACGGCATGATGCGGGCGCGATACCTCGATGAGCATCGACCAATGGAACGCGACCAGATGTTGTTGGATGGAACGCTGGCACAGCACCTCACGGACATCGACTGCGAGGCACATCGTCAAGTTGAAAGTCTTACCAAAGTGTTGGCAACAGAAGCCAAAATCAACGAAGAAATGAAACGCTGTAACCCGCTGGAATGGGCCGCAGCTATGCAAGGTTTGCAAGCACAGGCCGAAGAAATTGTGTGTGCTGAACTGATTTACGCAGAGGAAAACACGGGCGATTCACTCTCTTTACCGGGAAAGTGATAGCGTTCCCGGACAGTGCGGCAAGCACGTCATTATGCTGTCATGCCAGCATAACGACCGCTTGTTAGGGGCAAGCCCCTAAGACCCTGATAGGAGAAAGCAAATGTTAAAACGTCAAAAACAAGTAACGGTACGATTTACCGAAGAAGAATACCATCAACTGAAAAGTAAATGCGATGCCGCCGGCATGAAAATGGAGCCGTTTCTCCGTGCGCTGATAAGCGGTTGTACGCTGCGCGAACGCCCGCCGGACAGTTATAAAGCCTTGGCGGCGCAGGTGGCGGCAATCGGAAACAATTTGAACCAGCTGACGCGGTTGGCCAACAGCACCGGCAAGATTGAGAACGCCCAGCTTGCCGAAGCGAACCGGCTGATGCAGCGCATCTGGCAGCTTATGCGGGAGGAGCAGTAATGGCAATTACAAAGATTTTGCCGGTGCGCGGGCAGTTGAAAGGCTGCTTGGATTACGCCGCCAATCCGCAAAAGACGGAGTATCTGAACACCGCAGATATGCAGCGGCTGATGAACTACACGCAGAACGGCGATAAAACCGAGCATCAGCTCTATGTTTCTGGCTTTAATTGCGACCCGCAAAACGCCTATTATCTTATGCAGGCAACAAAGCGGCGTTGGGGCAAGCCGTTGGACAGCGGCAATGTGGGCTACCATATTATTCAGAGCTTCAAGCCCGGTGAGGCAACACCCGATCAGGTACACGAAATCGGCTGCGAATTTGCCCGGCGGTTTCTGGCTGACCGTTTTGAGTGCACCGTCAGTACCCATCTGGACAAAGGACATCTGCACAACCATATTGTCGTAAACTCCGTTTCGTTTATGGATGGGCGGATGTTCCGCAATGATTTTACTACTTACTACAAGGGCATCCGAGCTGTTTCCGATGAACTGTGCCGCGAAAATCGACTGTCTGTTGTGGAAACAGACGGACACGGGAAATCCTACGGCGAGTGGAAACACGAAAAAGAAGGCTCGCCCACGCTGCGCAGCATGGTAAAGGCGGATGTGGAAGTGGCAATGACCACTGCAGACAGCTTTGCCGGATTTATTGCGGAGTTGCAGAAAATGGGGTATGCGGTGAAATACGGACCCAAAGCTGCGCATATGACCGTGCGCCATAAAGAAGCGCAGAAGAATATCCGGTTGGACAAAATCAGCCCCCACTTCAGCGAAGATTCGCTGCGGAGGTACTTCCGGGAACTGCAGACACTTCCGCCTGAAATGCAGCAGGAATATAAGCAGCAAACAGTACCTGAGCCACCACGTCGGCAGCCGAAAGAGCAGCCTATGCCTGTTCGCCGCCGCGCACGATGTCACGGCAGATGGAACCGCAGTTACCGCAAAATTACCGGGTTTATGGCTTGCTATTATCGCTACTGTGCATTGCTGAGAAAAGCATATAAAGGCAAAGTCGGCAAGCGGTGCTATTACCTGCTGCGCGATGATTTCTTGAAGTACAATCGCTATCGGCGGCAATGCAATCTTTTGTGGGAACGGCAAATCACAACGCTTGATGAACTGCTGACTTACAAAGAAAATCTGCAAGCCGAATACGACAGCCTTACGGTGCAGCGTAGGGCGCTCTATCGCGGGAAGAGTAAAACTACCCCTGCCGACTATTCAGAGCAAATACAGGCGCTCACAGCCCGCATCAGAGAGCTGCGGCAGGAGATTGTCACTTGTGCTGACATTGAGATGGACTGCGGGATGGTGCAGGATAAGTGCCAGAAAGTAAAAACATCGGAAGATAGAGCATTATCAGTTTGCCAAAGCAATCGGGAAAGACTTGTGCTCAATAGCTACTGCTATAAATAGGCTCATTGTGGTTTTAGATGCATACGCACAAAAACGCTTACAGTTTTCTGGTTGAATAGTTATCGAGATGTTTGCCTATATGTGATATGACAATTTTGGATGTTTCAGGATCGAGACAAAGATAAATCCGAACAGAGCGTTGATCCATGTCATCGTTTCCGCAGGCGATATGGGCTTCTACATTTATTTTCCTGTTACAGTAAATGTCTTCGTATTGTCGCATCAAATTCTTGTCTGCGCGTGTCATACTGCCTTGTCCTCGTTTATACTTGAAATTACTGCTTCTGGAATTGAATGCCGCTTCCAAATCAGTGTAAGAACCATCTATCCACAGGCTATATAGAGTATCTCCTATCTCACAAAGTGCATTCCAAAGAACCTCTGCTTTTGTGTTGCAATCATTCAGGCTTTTAAGCGCTCGCTCTGTGAAAAAAATTCGATCCGAATAATGCAAAGAAATGTATTCCACAACACTTTTCGCATCAGAAGGATAACTGTGGAACTCACGCATTTTTTCTAACGAAGATAGGACTTCATTATAATTTGCTGCTTGTTCACGATAAATTCCGGCAGTAACATTTGCGTTTTTGATTTCTTTTCTTGCATCGTCGAGTTCTTGCTGCAATGTTTCATTGCGAATTTGAGTCTCCAACAGGGTTTCCTCTATGTGTCTCTTTTCCTGTTCACTGTCAGCGGCGGCATTCAGTATTTCTTCTGCCGTACTAGTAGAGTTTTGTTCTCGTTCTTTTAACTCGCGGATACGCTTTTGTGCGGTAAGTGCATCCTTTTTTCTACGACAGTTTTCAACCGTAAAAAGATCATCATAAAAATGTACATCTTGAACTAACGCTCGACGTAGAATTTCGTAAATCATGGAGTCGCTTTGATCCTGCATTTTGAGCAGTTGATTTGCAGTAATCAAACGATGTCGTCGGCCATCATCTGTTTCTCTGGGATGCCCAGCATAAATTCTGATGCTACCAGAATAACAAGCATATTCTTGAGGGCAAAGCTGAGTCATTTCCCGGCTAAAATCCACGCTATCTGCGTAGCAAACAATCGCATTCATGTCAAGGATTCTAGCCACATACCCTGGGTCAAGAAGTGTACTTTCTGCTTTATCATCCATTGTACGAGGACTTATATATACTACTGGAATTTCACGCAGTGGATTGGAAACAAGTTTCCAAAAATCATAGTACTGACCCGGTACAAAATGAAGAGGTTTATCAGTAGGTACATATCCATTTATGGAACAGCTCAATCGTTTGCTGTGACGAAGCCGGTGAATGATACCCGGTGTATTAAATTCGGGATCATCTTGACAAGGACCAATGAATCCAGGACGGTCTAAGTAAGCTGTAATGAGCGTGATTGTGGCTACACCCGGTTCTGTTTGACAAAAACCAATTTCAGTCATCCATTCTCTAGGGGCAAAACCGACTTCACCTGCGGGAGGTTCCTTAATTTGACATGCCCAATAGCATTTTTGCTCATCTAAACAAAAGCAAGAATACAAAACAACCTGACCGCTTTTAGATCTGATGGTTTTTCCTCTTTTCCAATCAGACCACACCTGTGTTTTTTCTGGGAGGGGGTCTCCTCTTTTGCGGTATTTAACGGTGATCCAATAGCGAATTTCTTCAATCATATCCCATAGAATATCGCCACGAGAATTTTTACTGGCTTGTAAATCAAACGCCGCCTTATAAAATACTTTATATCCAATGTGTTCCATTCTAATCCTCACTTTTAGCGTAAAGCAGCGTAATCATGCCGCCACTGCATTTGCATTCACGCGCTCTATTGCCTTACGAATTCCTGCCCATACAGACATATCGGTGAACACTTCCACGATGCTGCCGCGGTCGGTAAAGGGAGCCTCCTGCAAGACGGACAAATCTTTCATCATACCGTTATGAACAATGTACTCTACAATCTGGTTAACAAAATAAATCTGTCTGCTGTCGAGACTGGTATCGTTCAAATACTGTGCAAAAGCCTCTTTTGCAGCGTTCATCTCAAGGCCGACAATCTCCCGCACAAACTCGCCCAAAGGCTTTTGACCGTACTCAGCTTCATAGTCCTGCTTTGTGCCGATTTCGTTCCACAGAATTTCTTCCAGTGCCTTTACGTCCTCACCATTCAGCGGAATGTTGCTTTTTAGCTTGGCAATAACGGCGTTATCCGTATGCTGCCGCACATAAAATTCTGCCTTGGCCTTGTAATTTTTCAAGTCATCGTTTTCCAACTCGGACTCGTTCCAATCTTCGGACAGAATTGCGTCATCGAAATTGGTATCATAGCGAACTTTTACGATAGGAATATACTTGATAAGGTCGCGTAGGTTTTCGCGGATATGCTCAAATTCGTTAATCCCGGCTGTTTCCAAATAATCCGTGTGCAAAATCTTATTGAGAAGATCAGATTGTGCCATGATTTCCGGAATGTTTGCAACAGATGCAACGGCAGCAACCTTTTTCATCAAGTCGCTACGTGCCTTGCCATACTTTTTTCCTGCAAGGTAGGCAAGCTCTATGCCGTACATCAGGGCATCAAAGCGCATCGCCTTGGGGTCATCTTCTTCTGGGGTAATCAGCGGCGCTAACTCCTGCCCCATCAGCAAGGTGTCCTCATAGGTCAGAGCGGCGTAGTTGTCCGCGTTGGCATACAATTCCACATATTTCAAGTGCTGGCGCACAGCAAAGTTGTCTTTATTCAACTCCTGTACTTTGCGCACCATATCATCCACAAGTGCCTTGCGGAACGCAATCAAATCGGTGGTCTGATATGCCAAATCTTGCAACTTAAAAGCAATCTGCGCTTTCAAGTGGAAAATCGCCCCTTGCAGCGCAATCATGTTAGCAGTGGGTTTCCCCTTGCTCATGCGGAAAAACTCAAAGTTCCCGCAGAAGTCAAAGATATAAAATTTGTCTTTGTCCTTGCCGTCCAACAGAGTAGGGCAAAGGCGTGTACCGCGGCCAATCATCTGCCAGAACTTTGCCTTGCTCATGACTTTCTTGAAAAACACAAGGTTCAGCACTTCGGGCACATCGATACCTGTGTCCAGCATATCTACGGAAATTGCAATCTGGGGCAGCTTTTGGGGGTCAGAGAATTCATCAATCGCGCTTTGGGCATAGGTCATATAGTTGTCAATGACCTTGGCAAAGCCGGGCAAATGGGGGTATTCTTTATTGAATATCTCCAATATTTTTTCGGCATGGGAGTGGTTCTTTGCGAAGATGATTGTCTTTCCAAACTTGTTACCGTAGTCGATTTTGATGCCCTTGGTCATCAGGGTATCCAGCACTTTGCGGATCGTATCTTCGTTAAAAATCCACTCGTTCAGTGCAGATGAGCCGATACGCTCCGGCAGGTCGCCGTTTTCATCCTCAAAAGTATCCTCGTAGGCCTGCTTGTCCTCATCTGACAGGTCATCGTACACGATGCCCTGCTCGATAAACTTCAACTTTGTTTCAACGGACAAAAAATCTACGAGATATCCGTCCTTAACGGCTTGCGCCAGCTCGTAGCCATAGGTGGGAACACCGTTTTCCAATTCAAAAATTTCATAGGTGTTCTTGTCGATTTCATCCTTGGGCGTTGCGGTCAAGCCGACCAACGGCGCGTCAAAGTAGTTGAAGATGTCCTTGTACTTGTTGTAAACCGAGCGATGTGCCTCATCGCAGATGACCAAGTCAAAGTGTCCGCAGGTAAACAGCTTGCCGTTCTCATCCTGTACGCTGTCAATGACATTGTACATGGTTTGGTAGGTGGAAAACACACAATGCGCCGTATAGTTGTCTTTTTCTTCGCAGAGGTTTGTAACGGACAAGTCCGGCAGCAGGTTCACAAAGCTGCGCTTTGCCTGCGTGACAAGGCTGTTGCGGTCCGCCAGAAACAGGATGTTTTTCACCCAGCCATGTTGCAGCAGCACATCGCACAGGGCAATCACCGTGCGTGTTTTGCCGGAGCCAGTAGCCATGACCAGCAGCGCCTTGCGGCGGTTGCGGGTAAAGGCATCACAGGTCGCTTTGATAGCGCCCTCTTGGTAATAACGTCCGGCAATACTGCGGTCTACCATCACATTCCGCAGGCTGGTACGCATGGATTGCAGGTTAAACAGCTTTTCCAAATCGCGTTTGGAATAAATGGCAGCGCATTTGCGTTCGGGGTAAATCGTGTCGGTAATGCGCGTTTCAAAGCCGTTTGTCAAAAAGATGACCGGGCGGCGGTGATACTTCTTTTCCAGCAGATCGGCATACAATTTTGCCTGCTGGCGACCTTTTGCCACGTCCACACAGGTGCGCTTGGCCTCTACCACAGCCAAAGGACGGCCATCATCGCCGTAAAGCACATAGTCGGCATAGCCTACCTCGGATTTGTTGGGCATACCGGGCAGTTCCACCTCATTCTGCCAGTCCTTGCCCTCGGTCCAGCCTGCATCGGTGAGCATGGTGTCAATGTACAGCTTGCGGGTCTTATACTCGGACAAATCAAGCGGTTTGGGGACATAGGTCTGCTGCTGCTCGGCACGGCGGGCGGTGAGTTCCTCCTTCAGCGCGGCGTTTTCTGCCATAAGGGCGGCAAGGTCAATGTCCTTTTCTTCGTCAGGCTGCGCTGCGGGGGCTTCGGCGGGCTGCTCCAGCAGGGCGCGGTCAAAGTGTCCGGCGGTATAGTTTTCCCCATAGCAATACGCCACAAAATCAAGGAAAATGTACAGGTTTTCAAGGCATAGTTCGGCCTGTTCCTCGGTGACTTTTTTGCCGCTGTGGGCAGCATTGTTCCCCATACGGCGGATAAAATCCATGCGCCGCCAGATGTCTGTGCCGACAATATCCCGGAAATCCTCGGCGTTCATCAGGCTGACCAGCGTGTCCTGATAGGGCATGACCAACGCCTTATCCACCGAGTACATCCATTTTACGGCAAACTCCATCGCCCTGCGGCAGTTGAGGACGCAGGCGGACGGATCGATATGCAGGATGCGCTCGGCGGAGATGGCAACCGAGGCAAAGCTCTCAAATTGCGGGGTAGCGGTAAAAATATCGAAGTTTGTCATAAAAATCCACCCTGATTTTTATTAGCAGTCATTTATAAGAAAATCTATATCTTATTATATTTAGGTGATTGAGTTATTGAATGCAAAGATTCATAAAATCCTTGCCAAAGTCTGTCGTTTGTATCACATAGTCGTTTACTTCTATTTTAAGTTCAAGGTTTGAGTTTATTCTTTGATAATCTTCAAATCTGGAAACCACATACGGCATAGACTTAAATTTCTCATAGTCATATGATGTGACTGTGCCCTCAAATATATTTATAAGCTGTAATCTTCCTAAATTTTCAATGCTTTTCGAAATCTTAAATTCGTCTCCCAAACCGTCAAAATAGGGACTATAAAATCGCGGCATTCCATTTAGTAGATACTTTGAATCAAAATTAAAAGTCACTCTAGCAACAGGAATGCTATCATGAATTTCATGTATCTTTTTCATTATAAGCGTATCAAACGCATTCATTTCATCGATAATTCTAATATATGCTGGATGTATGTTTTCGTATGTTTCTTTGTCCATTGCTCTTGCAAGCATCTTTGCATACAGTTGGCGAATGTCAGCCTCTTCTGCGATACTGGCCGCTTGCAAAGTGGGAACAGCTATTCTTGGAGATGGAGATATAATATTTTCAGACTTGATTTTGCTTAATTCAACTTGAACTAATTTGTGTAAATTATCGAGTGCCTCTTGCCGTAATTGTGGATAATATTCTCTGAATAGCTGAAGTGCCATATCTAGCGCAGCTGTTGCAGAGAGTCCATAGTTGTTTTGCTGAGCAACAAAGGTGTTGTCATGTGCGCCTAATGTGGCTTCCTGCGAAACGGGTGAATTACTGTTCATCTTTTTCTCCTTTCATGTTGTTTTGAACTCCAATTACTGTATTTCCATTACCTGTTACAGTTTGATTTATGGATGAAGTGGCTTTCGTGGAATTATTTTCACTTTTCTTGAATAAAGGGATGATAACCTTAATAAGTGTAACTATAACAGAAGCTATTGCCGCTATTAGTGCTGCTAAGACCGTCGGATTTAAATTCATTAACCATTCCATAATGTTTTCCTCATTCAAAGTATTGCTGCATTAAGCTGTCAAACAAAAGTTGTGCCTCGTCAAGCGATTTCTGTACGGCAACTTTTGATTTGTCAACTTGGTTGACGAATTGATCGAATTCGATTTGCTTTTTTATCGGGGGGAGTAAAATGGACAAATTGCTAATATCCTGCAAGCTGAGATTTGCTCTACCCGTATCGGATTTCATTGAATCATACATACGCTGCGCTTTATCAGAATTAAGATACGTCAATAAGTATTTCTCGTTGATTCTGCGGTCTTTTATTCTAACCAAGGCAGATGCTTGGTTCATATTCGCTTTACAATCCAAATTGAATTGTGCTGCTCTGCCTATTGAAGCGCCAACGATGTTAATTAAAAAGTCTCCCTTGTGGATAACCGAACGCTTTTGTTTTACATTAAAACCATCTTCTACATATTTGGGGGAAGACAAGTCAAGACAACCCTCCCGAACATTTTCACTTGTTACAAATAATGTTTGGGACTTATCGTTTATATATGAAAAACCCTGCCAACTTGGAGAAGCACCCTTTGTTATCAGTCCGCTGATTTCGCCTAGAGTGACAACTGGCAATTTGCATGAATTTACTATTGGGTCGCCAAACAATTCGACAAATCGAGCTTTGACGAGTTCGTCCAGCCTTTGGAGTTGTTGCTGATGTAATTCAATTAAAGCAGTTGCTTGGTTTAGAACATATACGATTTCTTGCTGCTCCTGCATGGAATGAATATTCACCTTTACTTTAGACAAAGTGGCTTTGTTCAAAGTTTTTCCCATAACCGCTTTGTTAGTTCCATCATCCCAGTTCTTGGATAGCAGGAGATAATAAATGTATTCGGGCAGTAATTGAACAAGTTTTCTGTCACGAAATGACATGATTGCTTCGTTGGAATACATTGGTTCAGATGTGATTGCTGTTTTTCCAATAGACAGCTTAAAACTCATTACTACCGTATTTGCAGGAATCTGCTTGATGCCACTTTCAGAAACAGCAATATCTGACAAACACTCTTTTGTGTCATAGATGTATTTTCCGCATTTTGAGAGGTCGGCAATAGAAATCCACTTATTATTACCGCTTTCCCAATATTCAGTAACACTTCGAGATGGTGTCTTGCCCATCTGGAGGTCGAACAATTCTTCTAACCTATATTCCATATCGTCTCCCACAAATCCGAAGTTGTATCTGCCATCACAGCAGAGTTATTCTTTATCATCTTCATCTTTCACAACGCCCTCAATCATCCCGGTAACAGCCTGCCCCAGCAGCATTGTGCTTGCGTTTTCTGCCGTAACCACCGGGCGACCGGTCTGCGCTTCAATTTCTTTTCGGGCGTTGCCGGCTACCGTGCCGCCCTGCTTTGCCACAGTGCGGTTTTCTTCCAGCCCTTGCGGATTCTGAGCCTTGGTGAGTTCTGTTGTGGTGGCTTCCGCCAACATATTCAGCGCCAGCTCCAACGTACTCATATTGTCGCGCAGATTTTCCTTTTTCAGCCCTTTCAGGTTCTTGTACTGCCGCGTATTCAGCCCGGACCACGCCTTTGTGACTTCGTCCGTCAAAATGGCGTACTCCTGCCCTTTTTGCACTCCGTGTGCGCTCCACGCATCGGTCAACTCCTTGCGGGCGCGGATTGTCTGCAAGCGTTGGTTGATCCACTCTGGCGGATAGCCCTTTTGCGCGTAGGTATCCAGTGCGCGCTCAATCGTCAGCTCCGGGTCAATGATTTCCTCAATGCGCTCGCGCCCGACCATAGCCAGCCACATTTTGAACGGCTCGGCTTTTTTAGACGGAATCGATTGGATAATGCGTAAAAGCTGCTCCGTGTTGGCTACATCGGTTTTGTATCGTTTTCCGTCTTTAGGGGAACGCATCTTGAGTTGCTTACAATTTGTAAGCAACTCATCGGCCCCCTCATCTTTCAGACGCTTTTTCATAACAGCCCAATAGGTGCTTGCTTTTCGGGGGTCTGTCTGCTCTGTCAGCACAGCCACTGCATCCACAATAGAAAAGTACCATTCTTCCTGTTCCTCATTCCAGGCGGTACGAATCGGCTGGTCCTCAAACATTTGCAGCTTATCATTTTCAGTCATAGCGCGTCCCTCACTTCAACATCTGTTCCAGTTCGTCCATCGTGGTGTTTACTTCGTTCTCCAAACGGCGCAGTTCCGCCAGAATTTCGCTCGTCGGCGGGTACTCCACAGGCTTGTACTCGGTCTTTTTGTATTTGTTGATGGACAGGTCGTAGCCGTTATCCACAATTTCCTGCTTGGGAACAAAGAACGATTTTTCCGTTCGGGCGCGGTTTTTCTCGGCGTCCGGATTTTTGAAGCGCGCAATAATGTCGGGAATGTCGTTCTCCTGCACGGGGCTGCGCTTGTCGTCCAGCGAAAGACCGTCGGCCTGCATATCGTAGAACCATACATTATCCGTGCCGCCATGACCTGTCTTGGTGAAAATCAAAATGGCGGTGGAAACACCGGCATAGGGCTTGAACACGCCGGACGGCATCGAGATAACTGCCTCCAGACGGTTGCCGTCTACCAGTTCTTTACGGATTGCCTTGTGCGCGGTGGACGAGCCGAACAGAACGCCGTCCGGGACGATGCAGGCGCAGCGACCGCCGATTTTCAGCATACGCAAAAACAGCGTGAGGAACAGTAATTCGGTCTTTTTGGTCTTGCAGACTTTCAACAAATCAGCCGACACTGTGTCATAGTCAAGGCTGCCTTTGAATGGCGGATTGGCCAAAATCAGGGAGTATTTTTCTTTGTCCGGGTTCTGGTCGGAAAGGCTGTCGCGGTACTCGATAAATGGGTTGTCAATGCCGTGGGTCATCATGTTCATAGCGCCGATACGCAGCATCGTGCGGTCCATATCGTAGCCATAGAACATGTGGTTCATATAGTGGTCTTTTTTCTGCTTGTCAAAGAAGATTTCTTCCTTGCGGTGTTCTTTCAGGTACTCGCCCGCAGAAACCAGAAAGCCGGAAGTGCCACAAGCGGGATCACAAATCACATCGTCGGACTTGGGATTCATCAATTCAACCATCATGCGGATAATGTGGCGCGGGGTGCGGAACTGACCATTCAAGCCGGACTGAGCAATTTTGGAAAGCAGATATTCGTAGGTGTCACCGCGCACATCAACGGCCTGCGACTCGTTCATCAGGCGGTAAATTTCGTCCAGCGAGTCCACAACCTTGGAGAGCAGCAGCGGTGTGGGCAGCTTGAAAATGGCATCATCCATGTATTTGGAGTAGGCGCTGTTTTTGTCACCGTGCAGATTTTTGATAAAAGGAAACACCCATTCCTGCATGGTGGCGTACATTTTTTGCGCCGGGAAATCGTGGAAAACGCTCCACTTGAGTTGTTGGCCGTCAATGGTGCGCTCGCCGATTTGTACCTCGTCAGCAAAAATGCTCTGGTACGGCAGCCCCAGCATAGCGGCCTCTTTTGCGCGCAGATTGTCGGAATCGTCTAAGTCGTGAATGAACATTAAATAAGTGATTTGTTCAATGACATCCAGCGGATTTACAAGACCGCCCGCTGCAAAAATATCCCAAAGGCTGTCGATTTTGTTTTTGAGTTCTCCGGTAATCATGTTAGTTCTCTCCGTTCCAAATGTAAGAAGTGTAGCGGCCACCGCCGATTTTTGTGATGTGCTTATTATTTAGCAGGTCTGCCAATGCCCGCTGGACAGTGATTTGACTGATGTCTGGACACTGCTTTAGGATTTCGCTTTTGGTGATTTCACCTTGGTGCAATTTAATGATTTCGCGCACGCGGTCAGGCTTTGACAGACCTTTGGCGGTTAGCTGTGTGGCAATCTCGTCAAAGCTTTTGTATGCCGTAACAAGAGTGTTCAGCAGGTAGGTGGTAAAAAGTGCGTAGTCATTTGTGTCGGTAGCCCAGTTATGGGAACTGCGTTGCAGCGCTGCATCGTAGGATGCTTTTGTGTTAAGAAGAATCGCGTCTATGCTGCTGTATTGCCCCACTTCATAGCCGGAACGGTACAGGAGCAGTGCTAGCAGCAGGCGGCTCATTCGTTCGGTGCCGTTATCGAAGGGGGCGATGTTCAGAAAGTCTACCATGAACATCGGAATCAAAAGCAGTGGGTCAAGGACTGGGTCTTGCAGGGCTTGTTCAAAGGCATTGCATAGGGAAGCAAGGCTTTCGGCGCATGGTTCGCCGGCGGTATCTTTATAATTGCCACCCACAGTTTTACCGCTGAATTTGTATAAATCCCGATGCAACTGTAAAATAGTGGATGGTGCCGGTGGCAGGAAGTCATAATTGGCACTTATGGAGGTTAGCACATCCCGATAACCTGCCACTTTTTTCTCATCATCGGTTTGCGGATTGGTTTTATTCAGGATAAGCTTTTTCAGCCGATCCTCGGCAACGGTGATGCCTTCCATGCGATTCGATGCGGCAACAGTTTGCAGTGCCGCGGTCTCTTTGATTTCGGATAAGGCGGCAGCATCTGTTTCAAGAAGTCTGTTCAGCCGACCTTTGTATTCATGGAGCTGCGTCAGACGGAACACGATCTCTGGCGTCAGTAGCTGAGAATATACTGCTTTGAAGTTAAATGTTTTCATTGTAGAACCTTTATTTTTATTTACATCAAATTTATTGAAATGATGTAAATATATTGTATTCTGTTATTGCAAAAAAGTCAATAGAAAGTACATCTTTTTGTAAAATATGATGAAGTTAAATATTCGATTTGGTATATATGACAAAAGCGCCCTATCAAAAGAAGCCAATCCACTTCTTTTGATAGGGCGCTTTTACGATAAAATATGCTCTCGTCAAAAATCTGTTTCGACATCATGCAGGATACTATTCCGCGTGAAAGTCTCCGCTTCTGCTTTTAGCGAGAACATAGTTTTGTACCAACCGCTTTCATTTTCCTGCTTTGTCGTTGGAGTTATGCCGCGCATATCAGCCAGTACAGCCATCATCACGCTGGTTTCATGGCGATATTGTTTGTCTTTACCTGCGATAAATTGATGATAGTCCGGGCGTTTCAGCATTTTTCTGTATAGGCGCGGGTCTCGCTCAGCAACAGCAAACTCGTATTCCTGCCCATAATAGCCGAATTTCAATAGTGCGTAGTCGGATTCTATTAGTGCAGCTAGTTTTTCTTGTTCTGCGGTCAATTTACTGTCCATTTATTGTTACTCCTGTATGCAGAAACGATTTTAAGTTGAGGTATCTTCTTCACGGCTGGTATCGGACCAAATCCCAAGTTCTTCGGTGTCATGCAGAAACCTTGACTGCCGATTGTACCACTTTATTTCTTCAGCAAGTGTCACACCAGTATCAGGTTGAATTTCGTCTGCGTTCATGGCAACGGGAGCTTCTTCGTCTGAACCGAATAGCGGCTGTTCCATAAATTTCTTGATTAAGTGCAATGCATATCTGGCGGGCTCGGCTTGTAGTGTATTGGGCAAACGGATAGAAGTTGTACCGTTTTCTTCGATAATTTCTATGCCATGGTAACTGGAGTGCATTTCGTAGATGATGGCGAGCAGCCCCTCGATTGTATCCACATCCAACGGACGCAGCATAGCAGGCGCTACGCCAAGCGCCAATGCGATTTTGTTTAACTGATCTTCCTTGGGATGGCGCGTACCATATTCGTACTGTTGAAGAAGCGTTGAGGTAATGCCGGAGCGCTTAGAAAGTTGAGATTGCGAGATTCCCTTTTTCAAACGCAGACGTTTAATGCGTCTCCCAGTTGTATCCATAAAGAACCTCCCACAGAAAATAAGTTGCAATAAAAAGTAAAAATATATATTGACAAGCAAAACGCTTGTGGTATAATGAACTTGCAGACATCACAAGCGTTTTGAATGTGGTGCTGATGAACCTTGAAAACTGAATATACCAAATCTTCAAGCCTTACAAATGATCGTGTTCCTGTGCTGTGCACAAGTACCACAAACAATTTGTTTTATAAATTATACCGCAGGAGGGATAGTTATGGCAAGATATGCAAAGCAAAAAACACCGCAAGCTGTGCGAAATCCGTTTGAACCGATGCTGAAAACTGTGGAACAAATGGCAGTTGTTTCCGGCATCGGAGAAAATCGACTGCGCCAGTTAATGGACAACGGCGAGTTGGAGTTCATCCAGAACGGCAACCGTCGCCTGATTTCCGAACAGGCGATTTGGGATTATTACAACCGTGCCAAGACCCCAGCAAGGTCTGTAAGTGGTGGGTGCTGATATGGCGATCCGCGAGAGAAAAGTCAAAAACAAGCGAAACAGCCAAGGAATTTTAACAGGCAGATCGGGCATCGTCTACGATGTCAATGTGAAAGTCTACGAGAACGGCAGGCAGAAAAGCATTGCTAAACGTGGTTTTGCAACGCGCAGGGAAGCAGAATTGTATGAGGCACAGATCAAGCTGGAGTTACAGACTGGCAGCGCCGCTATGGTCGGCTACGGACCGGAAAGCAAGCAAAAGCTAAAAGAGTATCTGCCCAAGTGGTACGAAAGCTACCACCATAACCTTGCAAAAAGTACGCGATACAGCTATTGGAGCGGCATAAACATACATCTAATTCCCATGCTGGGCGAAGTATCTCTGAACAAACTGACACCCCAAATGATTGACGATATGATTGCGCAACTGCGTGAGAAGGGACTGGCGGAGAATTCAGTGCGTTATTGCCATCGAATTTTAAGCTCTGCGCTGTCTTCGGCGGTAAAGTATGGCTACATTCCAAACAACCCAGCCAAGAACATTATGACACGGTTTAGTAAGAACGCCGGGCGCAAATATGACAAGTACACCGTGGAACAGGTGCAGCAGCTTTTGGCGTTTGTACATGGTAATGCACTTGAGACCGTGGTGCTGCTCGCTGTTCTGTTTGGGCTGCGACTCAGCGAAGCGCTGGGGTTACGCTGGCGTGATGTTGATTTGACGCACAGGCAAATTACCTTGCGAGGCCAAATTCCCTGTGACCTGCCGAAAGATGCTAAAATTGTGCCGCACTTGGAACCATTGAAAGACCGTGACGAAGGCGAAACATGTTCATTTCCCATTACAGAAGAAGCACTGCCAATCTTTTTGCGGCTTAGACAGGAACAAGCCGACCAGCGGCGGTTGTGCAAGCTCGGCGGGGTCAAGTATTACGATAACGATCTTGTTGTGTGCAAGCCGGACGGTTCGCCATACTTACAAAAGCGTATTTCGGTCAAGTTTAACGGATTTATGCGTAGCACTGGGATGCCGAAAATCCGATTTCACGATCTACGCGGCACAGCGGGCACCAATATGTACAATTTGACAGGTGATTTTTATGCAGTTAGCCAAATTCTCGGACATTCAGTGGACGATTTTTCCCAGCAAATGGGCGTAAATCTGAAAATCAACACCGTCACGACCCGCTATGTACAAGTACAGGAGCAGCGCAAACTCAGTGTGCTGACGGCATACCACCAAGCAGTATTCGCAACACCGAAAAACGCTGCTGTTGGAGATAACTCTTTATAAGTTATTATCCCTTCGCGCAGGAAATCATGAACTGTGGGCAACAATTCGGGCAACAAATGGCTTTTTGCAGCAGATTATTGTTGCAAGTGGATTTTGGCTTGTAATAGTCCTTGCGTAAACTTACAGCATCACATTTCAAAGCTGTGAACAAAAATATCCGTCATAAAATCTTTCGATTCTACGACGGATATGGCGCAGATGGTGGGAGTCGAACCCACGCGACAGTCTCCTGTCCTAAAGCATTTCGAGTGCTCCCTCTTACGACCTCTTGAGTACATCTGCATATTTAATTTTGTTGCGCGGAACTTCCCGCAGGGTGTGATTTCGAGTGCTCCCTCTTACGACCGCTTGAGTGCATCTGCTTACTCGGCGAGCTGCTGTGCAAAGCAAATTGCGCATATAGTATTATACCAGCTGCGGCGGGGGTTGTCAATTCTTCGGGGGCGGGAAGTTGGAAAATTTGGCGGGTGATGTGCGGGAGGGCGGTGCTCCTAAGGCGCGGCAGGTATGCTTGATGTTTGCGTACATAGGCGGGGAAAACCGTCACAAAAACGCCGCGCGGGACTCCCGGGGCGGGAGACGCCGTGCGGCGTTGTGTTGGATGGATGCGGCAAAGGCCCTGCGCGATCAGGCGCAGTTTTTCAGGATGCCGAAGGCGGCGGCTACCAGAGCCAGAGGCAGCAGCAGAGGCAGCAGGCTGCCCAGAATGGCGAAAACCACCAGCAGCGGCAGTGCGATGACGAAGAGCAGCGTGGCGGCGATTTTGGCAAGGCCCCAGGTGACATGAAACGCCAGACCGACCGATTTGACGAACAGCCAGGCAAAAACAAAAATGACAAACAGGGTAAACATACGATCTATCTCCTTTTTTCTGTATGTCGATACAAGCTGCAGACGGGCAAGCCACCTTCGATGTACCGGGGCAATCAGGGCTGCCTTAGGCAACACCGCACAATTCCCGCCTGACGGCTTAAGCACCGCTCCGGCGGA
>OOAN01000360.1_pt1 | contig 35808 bp, 22 predicted proteins | sample 1671301 | NCBI WGS metagenome assembly OOAN01 (sample SAMN06348142, study PRJEB24527) | human gut metagenome | biome: human gut; feature: ankylosing spondylitis patient; material: feces | host: Homo sapiens | place: China | collected 2015-10
ACCCTTTCTCAATACGGATAATATTTAACCCGTCCAACTTTTTGGGGGCACTTCAGAACAGCTTTTCCGGGTATTCTCCTGCTGCTACCAAGGAGGCAATCTTTTCTACTGTGGCTTCACGGTCGGCTGCGTATGTTACACCGAACCATTTGCTGGTAGTGTCGAGCACTTCTACCGTAGCGGTACCTTCGTTGATGAGCTTATTCACCATCAGCGGGATGAAGAACTCGGCTTTCGGGTTTTCCATGTTCTTCGGATTACTCAGGAACTCTTTGAAATATTCTTCGCTATGTTGGAAGTAGTCGGGAGTGAAGCCCCACATGTTCATGCTGACCGGTACGTTTTCTTCCAACGGAATCCATTTGCCTTCTTCGTCTTTGTAGCAGATAGGACCGTCCACACGCATGATTTCCGTACGTTCCACCACATCTTTCAAGTGATGATGGTCGTCGTACATGCAGACACCACGTGCTACGGAGCCGTTTTCGCTGAGCGTATTGCAGCAACGGAAGCCCACCATGGCGTATGTGTTTTGGCTGCCTTCCGGCAATTCGCTCAGGAACTTTCCGATGGTGGCGAATGCGTCGCGGCCGTAGAAGTCATCACAGTTGATGACACAGAACGGTTCTTTGATGACATCTTTACCCATCAATACGGCATGGTTCGTACCCCATGGCTTTACACGGCCTTCCGGGCATGTAAAGCCTTCGGGCAGTGCGTCCAGACTTTGGAATACCAACTCAGCCGGAATCTTTCCTTCGTATTTTGAAAGGATTTGTGTGCGGAATTGTTCTTCAAAGTCTTTGCGGATGACAAAGACGATTTTGCCGAAACCGGCACGGATGGCATCATAGATAGAATAGTCCATGATGGTTTCGCCATTCGGGCCCAATCCGTCCAATTGTTTCAAACCGCCATAACGGCTGCCCATTCCGGCAGCTAGCAAGAAAAGTGTAGGTTTCATATTCGTTCGTTTAAAAGTTAAATATTTGCGTTTTATATTGCAAAAGTAGCTTTTTTATTTGAGACAACCGTCCTTTCTTCTTCCTTTTTTTATGCGGTATATGAGTGTGCAGGCAAACGTTGTACCTAATATGGTATCCCGTAAGTTTAGAAAGGATAACCTACGGCAAAATGGTATCCCAGACTGTCTTTGAATTTCGGCATGTTGTAATAGCCGCTCTTTCCTGTGTCGTAAGGAGCGTGAAGTCCCACTCCGACATCGAAACGCAATACGAGGAAATCGAGGTCGCAACGAATACCCAATCCGGTGCCTAAAGCCAAGTCCTTGCCGAATCTTGAAATGTCGAACGTTCCTCCCGGGCGGTTTACGTCTGCATCCAGAAGCCAAACGTTTCCAGCATCCAGGAATACGGCTCCGGAAAGCATAGAAACGATGGGGAAGCGATACTCAGCGTTCATTTCGATTTTGAAGTCTCCCATCTGGTCGATATAGGAATAGGCCGACGTGCCCGGAATATAGCTACCCGGCCCCACGCCTCGGACGGTGAACGCACGGATACTGTTGGCACCACCTACGCTGAAGAGGTCGTTGTAAGGAGCTGCGGTAGAGTTTCCGTAACTGAATATCACGCCGGTTCCCACTCGCGTGGCGATGCTTGTGCGGGGAGTAAGTCGGAATTCTTCCCTGAACTCGGCCAGGAAACGGATATACTGTGCAAAAGGCACGTTGAAAAGTTTCTTGTCTTTTTGGTTGAACGGTTTGCCGAAAGCAGCGTAAATACCGGAAGTGACGTTTCCACTTTCTTTCACTTCAAAAATGAAAGTACGCGGATTACGTGCTCTGCGCGGACTGGAGTAAGTGAATGTGTAGCGCATGGAAGGCACGAACTGGTCGCGCATGCTTACGTAGAGGGCCTGGTTGACGTTCATGATAGAGTCGAAAGTAGCGGTTGTACTCAACAGTTCGTCGTAATCCAAGCGGAACGGGACGAATTCGTGTTTGATGGTAGGACGTGCTTGGTAAGTATAGGCTGCCCGTGCGCTCAAAGACACCATGCCGAAATAGTTGGCCCGGTTCATCCATGTAGCATCCAATACGAACGAGGTGCTCGTTTTGGCGCGTCGGGAGAACTTACGTGCCCCGGGAAATATCAGTCGGGGATAGTCCAATGACAATGAAGTACCGTATTCGTAGGAGTTGATGACGGAACTGCGTCCTTTTACGGTAGAGTTGGTTTGCCATTCGTATGAACCGTGTACTTCGAATTTCAAATTTTCAGCACCCCGGAAAGCATTACGTTTGGACATGCTGAACGAGAGGCCCGGCCCAATCTGCCCGTTGCTTTTAGAGGTTACCTTTGTGGTGAACTCCCCATCGTAAGGTTTGTCCAGGATTCCAGTAATTTCGATGTCGAGCGTATCGTTGAGCGCAGTGGTGTCACGCGGAACGTATTTCAGGTTTACCGTGCTGAATACATTCATTTCGGAGAGTTGCTGTTGTACGAAGCTCATGATGTCCTGTCGGTAGAGCATGCCTTTCCGATAGAACAGGTTGCGTCGTAGGGCACCGAAGCGCAAGGGAATTTTTCCTTTCTCTCCTCCATTATAATATAAGGTGTAGTCGCGAAACCGTAGCGTGTCGGTCAGTTCGTAAGATTCATTGTTGAACAGGTTGACGGTGGTTCGACCGAGGTAATACCTTTTGTTGGCCGATGCGGGAATGCCGTCGGCCGGTACGACTTGCAGTTGCACGAATCCCGGACGCTGTATGGTATCGGCACGATAGGTGATGTATTCCGGTTTGTAGTAGAAATAACCGGAATTACGGAACATGTTATAAATACGCGTCCTTTCGGCATCGAGATTGATTACGCTGAACGGATCACCGCTGAAAAGGGTACGTTGCCGGAACGTTTCCCGTATCAGGCTGTCGCCCACAGCCGGAAAGCGAAGGTAGGCTATGGAGTCCAGGCGAAACAAGTTGCGCGGTCTGACGGTATAGCTGATTTTGGCCTTTTTGGGGTTCTTTTCCGGTAGGATTTCATAATCCACGGTGCCGTTGAAATAACCATAGTTCCTGAGGGTGTTTTGTGCCACGAGTGCACGGGTCTTCGGGTTGACGGTGCTGATGAAAACCGGAGTACCTGCAAATGTGTCGAACAGCCATTTTGCGAAGCGTGACTTCTTACCCACCAAGGCGTTGTATATCCACAGTCCGGTGGGGAACGGAATACGGTAGGACGAACTTCCGAAAAGAGCGTTGTTGGGGGCGTAAGCCAGTGCCGCATCCACTTCTTCCTTCGCCGTTTCATACGCCTCTTCTTCGATACGTTGCACGGCGGCGATGGAATCCTTTTGCTCCTGTGTCAATTCCTCTTTCCGTTTCAGCACGGACAAATCTCTTTGTGTGAGTAAGTCGTCTACCGCTTTGTAAGCATCGGCAAGAGAGGTAATGACTCCCTCTTCCTCCTTTTGTTTGGCCTTTTTCTTGGCTTTCTTTTTCGATTTTTGGCCATAGTCTATTTCCTTGATACCGGTGTACAGAACCTCTTCTTCGGGAAGGTTCTTGGTCGTTGAGCAACCTGCGGCCAAACCGCAGCATAGGATAATGCCACAATATATCTTCAGTCTTGCCTTCATCATTTTTTCTCTTTTTCGTGTTGAGGTTCATTCTTTTTTCTGTTCTTGAAGATGAACAGTTCCCCTAAACGTGTCATTTTGCGTCTTAGTACGAGACCGGCTCCCATTTCGGTGATTTCGCCTTCCAACAAAGATTCATAACTCTTGTCATAGAATAGGGTGACATAACGAGTGGCACTCTTGTCCAAGCGGTATTCTAACGATACATTGTCTATTAATGACTGGCCGGTATTTTCCACATTCTCGCCCGTAGACACTTTGCCGCCCACGATGATGCTCACGCGGTTGCCCCAGAAGCGTTTGGCAAAGCGGAATGAATAATCCGTGCGTTCCGTCCCCTCGGCCGTAGTTTCTTGGTCTACGCCGAGGCTCAAGTCTATGGTTTCAAGAGCCTTGCCTGCAATGTTGGTGATTTCGCTTTGCAACAGGGCATTCAGGGCATTGGTCGTGGAGAACCCTCCGCTTTCATTATCCCCCAACAAGTACATGCCGGTGGCCAACATGGTGACGGCCACTTTCCCGCGCTCCTCTATCGACATGGCTGCGAGTTGGTTCTGCACGGTCATGTCTTCGGGGGCGGCGATGGTGAATTCCAAGCCCATGTTTTCCAACGTACGCGTGATGGACAGCCCCACTTCGAAGGAAACGGTGCGTGGGGTATCGTTTTCCGTTACGGTGGCACGCATACGTTCGGATGCCGAGATGTTCAAAGTAGGATTCAGGATAGGTCCGTTGAAATCCACATAACTGCCCGAGGCGATGGTGAATGTCTTCAAAGGGATAACCGGAAGTGAGTATTTCATTTCTCCGTTCAGCACCGTATAACGTCCGGTGAGCGTCAGTTCTCCCTGCGGAGTATAGTTCATGGTCAGCTCGCCGCCACCTTCCAGGTCCACGTATTTGGAGCGGTCGGCACTTAGCAGGCAGTGTACCTGTGTACCCTGGTCTATGCTGATTTGCATCATCACGTTCATGTTCATGGGCTGTACTTCTTCCTGGGTTGCCACGGTCGTAGTATCGCTGAAGTCCACGAACGTGACCAGACCGCTCAATCGGTCTTCCGATGAAAGCGGCGTGTCTTTCAGCACGTATGTCACATCGGTGCTTCCCAATACCCCCAAGCGTCCGTTGATGTTGATATTGTTCAGATTCCCGGCCATCCGTGCATTGACATCCACGTATACTTTTCCGTAGGCTGATGCCTGTTGGGTACGTTTGGCGTTGATAAGTTCGAAGTTGGATGCATTCATTTTCAGGTCGAGCAAGATATTATCGAAGTTGGCGAAATCCACTGTTCCGTCGAACACGAGCGGGTTCTTTCCTGTGGAATATACGTTCAGCTTGTCTAAATTCAGGTGGCTTTGCCTTACTTTGATGGTGTCATCCTCCAGACGCAGGTTCAAACTATATTCGGACGACGTTATTTTCATGGCTTTGGTGGCCAACCATCCTTCTACGACGGGACGGTCGGTCGGGCCGCTCACCTTCATGCAGCCGTCGGCCATTCCGCCTAACGCTGCCATTTGGGCCGGGACAAAACCATTGGCCAACGACAGCGGGAACTCTGCCAAGTCCAAGTCCGCCTCTATCGTTCCGCTTTTGCCGTTGTCCTTGTAAGCTCCTGAAAGCGTAAGTACTTCTGTTTCATTGTGCGAGATACGTGCATCTACGAAATGTGTCCCGTCGTTGTTAGGCAGATAAACCAGTCCCAGTCCGATGTTTCCCAAAGGGGCTTCTTCGTATGCCATGTTTTCGACTGAAACGTCTGCTACGACGGACAGGTTTTCCTCCGTTTGTATCAAGTGGGCATCGGTTTGCATTAATCCGGAGATACGGGGTGCGTATGGAATGACGGCAGTCAGTTCCTTTAGGTTCACATGGTTCAGGTTGACAGACAGGTCTTGCAAGGCTTCCGGATTGGGCGTCGAGTAAACCCTGGCTCCCGTGCCGTCGTCGGCAAGCATATTCACATCCGCTTCCACCCGTCTGTCATTTCCCAGGAATATGTAGTTATCCTCGTTGATATCGAATTTTCGATAGGCGATAATCGGATGAATTTGTGAGAACACGACCTTTATGCCATTGTCTTGCACGTCGGCTCTCAGTCCCAGATCCACTCCTTTTTTACGCTTGTCATCCAAATAAATCAGATTGATTCCCGCTCCGGTGGAGTGCAGATAAGCATTCAGCCGGGACTCGAATACGAATTGTTTGTTCTTAGGGCCGTTTCGTACCCGTCCATCCATTTTTACGCCGGTCGTATCCTGAAAGATGTGCATCTGTATCGTATCCAGTAAGATGCCTCCTGCATTCATCGTGTAAATATGGCCGCCTCCGTTCAGGCCGATTTCAGGGTCGGCGTTCAGGTTTAGCTTCAATTCGTTGAGAGAATATCCCATGGCCGTCAGATAGTTGGCTACGGGATTGTTTTTCCCCGATTCCATATTGAGTGTCATGCGTGGCAGGAAAATTTTGAGTGAATCCTGGTTCAGGTGCCGGCGTTGCATTTGTTGGTCGGCCACGGCCATGAATTCTTCACCTTTCTGCATCAGGGTTTCGTATCCGTCGCGTCCGTCAAGATGCAGTTTGAAGTCGCCGGCCGAAATGTCGGCATACGTGGTGTCCGGAAGAGCCAGCACATTCATGGCCAAATCTTTGGGGCGGAATACCGAATCTAGCATCATGAGGGATATGTCCGATATGGTTCCGTGTACCGTATGGGCGTTTTTTAGGTTCGTACTGCCGTCCATGTGCAGGCACATGCCGGCCTTGAACGGTTTGTCAGTCAGTCGCAGGGCATACAGGTCGATGCTGCGCATATCCATACTGAAAGTCAGGTCGGTATTATGTCGGCTTAGCAGCGCGTCGATTCTGGAGCGCATATCCAATAGCGGGTTATGGCTGTCGAGCGCGACGTGACCGTTGCCTTTTTGCAATCCGGCATCCAGTTTGATGTCACTGAGATGCAGTTGTCCGTATTGCAGGCTTTCCAATGTCATGTCGGCCTGCATCCGGGTATGTCGGCTGAAGAAATCCGTTCCGACGCCCTTGGCAGATGCCGTGAGGGACAGGCCGTACAGGGAATCTTTGGGTAAGAAATGACGGAGTTGCAGGTCCTTTATGGCCAGTTTCGCCTGGTAGGCCATGCGTGCTGCGTCGAATCCTCCTTTTACTTGCACGCTTCCTTTTCCTTCCCTTAAACGGAGGTCGGTGGTGTATTTTTGTCCGTTCAACCCCACATTTCCGTCCAGTCGCATCGGGGGCAGGGCTATGTCTTCCAGAGCCTCTTCTCCGGCCAATGCCCTCGCAAAATCGAGATTGCGTGTACGCAGAGCCAGATTCACGTGACCCGACCTTCGTACGGAGTCTGTCAGCCGGAACATCTTTCCGTCGGCTTTCAGCTCGAAAGCGCCGGCCAACCGTGCTTCTGCGGTCGTGAGGTTCAGCGTATCCAGATTCCCGTCGGCCGATAACCGTAAGATGATGGGGGAGTTGGGATAAGCCTTGACAAAGGCAGGGGGCAATCCTCCGGCAAACAATAATACGTCCTGTTTGCCCAGTTCTCCCATAAGCCGGGCGGACATTTTCCCTTGGGGCTGTTCGGCTACGGAGGCAAGGTCCATGTCAGCCTGTGTCCTGATGTAAGAATCCGGGGTGCGGAGTACCAGTCCGGATACATGCAGGGAAGTAGAATCCATATTGAAGTGCCCTGTCAGCGAACGGATTTCCAGACCGCTTTTTTCTTTCATGTGCGTTTCGCGTAACGCCAATGAAAGTCCTAAGGTATTTCCGTCGAATGTGATACTGTCGATGCCCAAACCAATGTCCCCGAGTGCAATATGGTTGACATCCAGGCCTTCTGCGGTTTTCTCGTATGGCAGGTCGTAGAATAGCGAATCGGCCTGCAAGTCGAAAGTTTCCACTGTGTACAGGGCTTGTCCTAAGTCTATGAGACCGTTCCGCAGGGTCGCCGCAAGGATTCCGCCCGAAACGGTCATGCTGTCGCCCGGCATGCTGAACCGTACTCGGGTGCGTGCCAGAACCACTTGCCCAAGGGCGATTTTCCAGTTCACTGGCGAACTGGCGGTCGTATCTTCCGTCGTGGAATCGGTCAGAGCGATGGCCACGTCGGCATCCGAAAGCAGGGCCGTATTCACCGTCACCATTTCCTGTGGGATTTCTATACCATGGGAGTTTATAAAGAAGCGTCCTATGCTACCCTTGATTTCCACCCCGGCAATCATGGATTTGGTGTTGATTGCGGCACGGGTCAGTTCGATGCCTTCCACGTCAATTTCCCCGTGGAGCAGGGACGCGAAACTCAAATCCACGTTCAGGCGTTCTACGTCCAACAGGCTGTCGTCCTGCCCGTCTTTTATCTGTACGTCCTGCAAGTCGATATCGAAAAGGAAGGTCAACCGCAACCGGCCCACATGCACTTTCATGCCAGTGGTCTCGGACAGATAGGCCGTAGCCTTGCGTACGGCAAAATCTTGTATGGGAGGAAGATAAAGCAGTGTAGCCGATATGAAGAATAGTATGATGGGGGTGAGTAAAATGCCGATTACCCATTTCAGGATTCTTTTTTTCATAATCTCAGTTATAGTGTACTACAAAGGAACGGCTTTTTTTTGAATTCGGGAATATTTTTTCACTAAAATAAAACAAAAACTCCCCATATTCATTATTTTTGCAGGATAATAATCGTCATCCGTCGGTTGCATGAAATTGAAAAGTATGATTTATATCGCGTGCTGCATGACTGTAATGTCTTGCGGTCCGCAAAAGAAGAAAGCAATGGAAGAGACTGAAGTACTGATAGAAACCTCTATGGGCGACATGAAAGTGAAGTTGTATAACGATACGCCCAAGCATCGTGATAATTTCATCAAGTTAGCCCGGGCAGGGGCGTACGACAATATTTTGTTTCATCGTGTCGTACGAGGCTTTATGGTGCAGACCGGAGACCCCGCTCTCAAACCCGGGGGAATGAAACCGGCCGTGGATACTGCGGCCTACCGTTATACGATTCCGGCGGAGATCCGTTATCCGCACCATTTTCATAAGAAAGGCGCATTGGCGGCAGCCCGTATGGGGGATGACGTGAATCCCGAAAAGGCCTCCAGCGGTACACAGTTCTATATCGTGACGGGGAAGGCCTATACGCCAAGTTCGTTGATGGAGCTTTATTCTGCCATTTACCAAAGCCGGGTGGATACGCTTTACGAGGAACTTTCGCGAGGGCATCTCAAAGAAATGTACCTGATGCGCCGTCGTGGCGAAACCGAAAAACTGGAAAGTCTGAAAGACTCTTTGTTGCATGAGGCGGAAGCAAAGGTAGCTGCCCATCCGCCTGTGCCGTTTAACGAGGCGCAGAAACAGGCCTATGCCACAGTAGGCGGTGCGCCCCATTTGGATGGAGAATACACCGTGTTCGGCGAGGTGGTGGAAGGGCTGCAAGTGGCTGAGGCCATAGAAAAAGTGCGTACGGCAAAAGAGCGTCCTTTGCAGGAGGTCGTGGTACGCAAGGTGACGGTATTGGAATAACCGTCAACCGTATTTCACGTACCCTAAACGCGTATATTTTACGCCCCGGCTCTCGTAATGCCCCATGACGCGGGCGGAGAGCGTGATGTCCATGCCGGGTGAAAACTGGCGGCTGAAGCAGCTCAAAGCTTTGGGCGTCTGGCTTTTTCCGGCCGCTTTTTCGGTGAAGATGTAACGGTTTCCTTGGCTGTCTGCGGCCAAAATGCGTTGGTCGATATAAAAGTCTGGCTTGTAAGTGTCCACTTGCTGCTTGACGAATAGGATTTTCAAGCGGAGGGCTTCCAGTTTTTCTCCTATCTCCCCGATGTAACGGCTAGGCGAACGGTAGGCAGGCCGTCGCGGGGGACTGAGTTCCGCGTGTACCACGGCGAAACATTGTGCGGTTTCTTTCAGTTTCAGGAGCTTTTTCTTTTCCGGCTCGAAGCGGTTGGCCATCCACAGGACGTAGTTCGGGTCGATGTAGTAGACTTCCGCGATGCGTTTGCCCCGGTATTTTCCGAAGGGCAGCGTGTCGTAAGTCTGTTCGTAATAAGGAATGAAAAAAGTATTGTCCACCCACTTCAGGGTTACCTTGCAGTACTTCAGCAAGTCCATGGCTTTGCCTGCGGCCATGACGAATGTATCAGCCAACGTACGGATAAAGAGGGGAGGGCGTTCGTCTGCGAATATGCGCCACAAGGCATAATACCGCCGGTAAGGTGTGGCGATGCTGATGGCATAAAAACCGTTTTCGGATGTCCGTCCGGAATTGAACGCTGCGACGGTAGCCGTGACGCGTGCCATGTCCGTTTCCGGAACCGGTTCGTAGAATCGTATGCTGTTCTTGGTTGCTCCTTTCTACGGCATGTATCACCGTATGCAAATATACAAAAAAAAGAAATCGTTTCCAAGTAATTTTGCAGGGAATAGAGGGCAAAAGGTTGTCATTTTGTTACTTTTTGCATCCCATTTTGGTGATGGAAAACAGCTTCAGTCCTTTTTAGGGTTTTTGTTTTGAATAAATATCCGTGTACGGATCCGGTTATGCAACGATATTCCGTATATATGCAATTCATCATGAGGAAGAAAATTTTTCGTTTGCAGGCGAATGAAAAATCATTTGGCGCAGAACGGTTTCACGGGGTGGATAAAAACGGGGACGAATGCCTGGAAAATGGAGGAAAGACAGGAGGAAAAGTCCGTTTTTTCCTCTATTTGGAGACCGGAAAGTGTCGTCATCCGTGTGTCGTTTTGTCATGATAGGCGTGCGGATGCTGACGGGTTTACATGGGGATGCGGACGGTTGGGCATGCCGGGTGTCCGGATGAAAGCCGGATAAGGTATCGGCTGACTTTTTGTTTATGGGTAAACGTGCGAGAATGGCGTATTTGCACCGTTTGTCCAGTAGGGCAGCAAATACGCCATTCTCGTGCGCTTGGGTTTGACATTCTGACAGAATGTCAAATTCAGGAAGGAGGGAGCCGGATCCGTTTTCTACCGCTTGTCCCCATGGGGATAGTTGAGGGTTTGTTGCCGCTGCACCAGTGTTTCGGCACATTGGAGCATGGCAAAACCGTATTGCTTCATGTCGCGGAAAGCCGGGTCGTCCTCGGCAGCCTGTACCGACGTGCCCTCCGTGCGGTATCGGATTTCCTGTTGCGTGTCCGGAAAATAAAGGAACAGGCGCGACGAGTCCCTCACGCCGATGAGGTTGTCGGCTGTGAAATACATATATGGACGCTTCTCTTTCAGCAAGTCCACACCGAAATCGTTTTGCACGTAGCTGATATCCAACAGCCCCAAAAGGGTCGGGGCCAAATCCACCTGCCCGCCGTAAGCGTCCACGATGCGCGGGGGTATGTCCCGCCCGTAAATCATGAGCGGGATGTGGTTATACGATTGCGGGCTTTCGCATTCGGGCGTGCCCACCAGTTTGCCATGGTCGCCCAAGAGGACGAATAGCGTATGGTCCGCCCAAGGGCGTTTGAGGACCTCCGTCATGAAGTTCCGGATGGACCAGTCGGCATATTCCACGATTTGTTCTTCGGTCGTCCGGCTGCGCGGATGGAAATAGGGCGGGATGATGTAAGGCGGATGGTTGCTGATGGTGAGCAGGACGCTGAAAAACGGTTGTCCGCTCCGGGCCTGCCGGTCGAGCACGGGCAGGGCGTATTGGAACAGGAAGTCGTCTTGTACGCCGAATCCGTTGACTACCTTGTCCGCCGGATAGTTTTCCTGCGAATAAATGTCGTCGAAACCGTTGGTACGGAAAAAGGCGTTCATGTTGTCGTATTGCGATTCGTGCGTCATGAAGAACATGTTATGGTAGCCGTTTTCTTTCAGTACGGTGGGCAGGCCGGAGTAGACCGGAATGACGGAACCTTTCATGGCGTTGCGCTTCATCATGGCCGGGAACGAATAGAGCGAGGAATACATGCCATGGTTGGTATGGATGCCGGATGAATAGAAATGGCTGAAGCTGAGCGACTGTTGCCACAGGCTGTCGAGGAAGGGCGTAAGGCTAGTTTCGTGACCGAAAGTTTGCATCAGGTGAGCCGACATGGACTCCATGAGGATGACGACCACGTTCCGGCGTGTCGGCTGGCTGTCGGCTTCCACGCGGCGTGCGATGGGCGAGATGCCGTCCATGCCTTGCCGGCCGAGGAGGGTTTGCACGCGAGCTATGGCTTCGTCTTCCGCCATGAGGTGCAGGCGGCGGTTTTCCTTCCGGTTGTCGTCGATGGCACTGGTCATCAGGTTGAATACCGGGTTAATCCCTAATTGGTTCAGGAAGGCATCATTGCAGTAATACGCCTGGCTTACTTTTATGGGGTTATAACCCCGCCGTCCGCGGATGCCGAAAAAGCACAATCCTATAAGGGCGGCTCCGGCCACAAACGTAAAGACGGCGGCTTTCCATTTGTTTACCGGGGGCGCGGCGTTCCGGCTTAAAAGGAAGAACGTGCGCGACAGCCGGAGGGTGATGTAGGCAAAAGCCGCGATGGCTGTCAGGCCCAAGGTGATGGGGAAGTAATAGGACGATTCCCCGAATACCATCCCTGCCGTGGTGTCCATGTATCCGAACCAGTTGAATATGGAGGAATTGATGGGCTTGAAGAAGTAGGCGAAATAAGGGATATTGGCTGCGGAAATGATGAAACACAGCGAATAGAAAAAGATGAAGAAGAACGCAGAGGAGCGGTAAAGCCAACGGGCGGTGTAGCCGAACCATCCGGCTATCCAGAACACCGCCAATGGCAGCAGCAGGATGTAACAGGCGATGACGTTGTCGAACCAGAGGCCGCGCAGGAACGCCATGCTTTGCAAGGCATAGTCTTCCGATATCTCTTTGGGGAAATCATAGTCTGTGGCGATAAAAAGCGCGACACGGAATCCGAAGAAGAACAACAATGCTACGAGATGTACACTTAAAAGATAACCTATCGAGCGGGTGAAACGCCCGGCAAAAAGTCTTTTCATCATGATGACGAGGATGTTAATTTTCTGTAATTGGTCGCGAATTTAGGAAAAAAGATTGTATCTGTATAAAATCAGCCGCTACTTTTTTCTTTTTAAAAGTTGAAAAATGCTTTTTGCCTTGGTAGAAAAGAATTATCTTTGCGTCCGTTATTATAAATAAGTTTGGGAGCGCGTGTGAGGAACGCGAAAAACACTTCAACTATGGACAAGAAAAAGATAATCATCATTGCTTCGGCCGTAGTCTTGCTCCTTTGTGCGGGATTAGGCTACATGGTCTATTCTTACATGCAGGAGAGTGCGGAGAAAGAGGAAATGCTGAAACTGGCGGAAATGGACAAAAGGGAAATGGAAAACGAATATGCCCGTTTTGCCCAACAGTACAGCGAAATGAAAACGCAAATCAACAATGATTCGCTGATCGCCCAGTTGGATAAGGAGCAGCAACGGACGGAAGAGTTGTTGGCCGAACTGAAGAAGGTGAAAGCCACCGATGCGGTCGAAATCATGCGCCTGAAAAAGGAATTGGCCACATTGCGCAACATTTTGAAAAGCTACGTGCATGAGATAGATTCGTTGAACCGGGTAAACGAGCAGCTTCGTAGCGAGAACCAACAAGTGAAAGCCCAGTACACCCAGGCAACACAGACCATCACGAACTTGTCCACGGAAAAGGAAACGTTGAGCGAGAAAGTGGCCATCGCTTCCCAACTGGATGCCACGGGCATTTCTATGGTCGGACAGAATAAGCGTGGGAAGAAGGCCCGTAAAGTCAAGGATGTGAAGCAGTTTGTCGTCAGCTTCGTCATTGCGAGGAACATTACGGCACAAGCCGGCAACCGTAGTGTTTATGTGCGTATTACCAAACCGAACAACGAAGTGCTGACAAGCGGAGGAACGTTTGTCTATGAGAACCGGAATTTGGAGTATTCGGCTAAAAAGGATATCGAATATAATGGAGAAGCTACGCCGGTGACTGTATATTGGGATGTCAATGAGTTCTTGAGCAAGGGTACTTACCGCGTGTCGGTTTTTGCCGATGGACATAATATCGGAAACGCAAGCTTCAACTATGAGAAGTAGAAATGGTGTGGAATATGCAATATGTACGAAAATAGGTTAAATCATGAGGATTTGACCTATTTTTGTGATACTTTTGCATTGTTGCCTATGCAAGTTTCAGGCGACGCTCAAGCAGAATATTAAAAACAGACAAGATGAAAAGACTTTTCGGCTTTTTGATTCTCGCGGCTTTTTCCTGCATGTTGCATGCGCAGCGTGTGCTCAATCTGGATAGTTGCCGGAATATGGCCATGGCGAATAATAAGAGCCTGCTGATAGCCAAAGAAAGGATGCGGAAGGCGCATTATGACCGGAAAGCGGCATTTACCAACTTCCTTCCGGATTTCTCGGCCACGGGAACGTATATGTATTTCAGTGATGAAATTTCATTGTTGAACGACGGGCAGAAATCGGCTCTGAACCACATGGGAACCTCGTTGCAGCAAGGGCTGACGCAGGCGGCTACTCCTATCATCCAGCATATCGCACAGACGAATCCCCAGTTGGCGGCTTCTTTGCAGCAGGCCATACAGGGCGGAAAACTGGACGGTATGTCCACGGCTTTGAACCAGTTGGGCAATGAGCTGACGGATGCCTTGCGGACGGATACCCGCAACATGTGGGCCGGAGCTGTGACACTGATGCAACCTTTGTATATGGGGGGTAAAATCAGGGCTTACCACCGTATCACGAAGTTTTCCGAAGCATTGGCGCGTACGCAGCATGATACCCAGTTGCAGGATTTGATTCTCAACACGGACGATGCCTATTGGACAGTCGTGTCTTTGAGCTATAAGAAAAAGATGGCCGAGAGCTTCCTGGACTTGGTGAACCGTCTGGACGGCGATGTGGAGAAGATGATAAGGGAAGGAGTAGCTACCAAGGCAGACGGATTGACGGTAAAGGTGAAAGTAAACGAAGCTGAAATGTTATTGACTAAGGTTGACAATGGTTTGGCTTTGTCTAAAATGGTGCTTTGCCAGTTGTGCGGCATGGATTTGGACACGAAGTTCACGCTGACGGACGAGGACCGGACGGATTTGCAGGTGTCTGAGACGGTACCCGATGATGCCGTACAACGGGCGTGGACTTATCGTCCGGAATTGAAAAGTTTGGATTGGGCTAACAAGATATACGAAGACAAAGTGCGGGTGGTTCGCTCGGAAATGCTGCCTTCGTTGGCTTTGACCGGTGGGTATTTGGTCTCCAATCCTTCGTTGTTGAACGGTTTCGAGAATAAGTTCCGTGGGATGTGGAACGTGGGCATCATGCTTTCCGTGCCTGTTTTTCATTGGAATGAGGGTATATATAAGGTAAAGGCTGCCAAAAGCGAAGTCAATATCGTCCGTTTGCAACAGACCGAAGCACAGGAAAAGATAGAATTACAGGTCAACCAAAGTCTGTTTAAAAATACGGAAGCACAAAAGAGACTGGCTTTGTCGGAGAAGAACATGGAAAAAGCGGAAGAGAATCTCCGTTATGCCGATAAGGGATTCAAGGAAGGAGTGATTCCTGTGGCGAATGTCATGGAGGCCCAAACGGCCTGGCTTTCCGCCCGGTCGGATAGGATTGACGCACAGATAGATTTGAAGTTGGCACAGACTTACCTGCAAAAGGCCATGGGTACGTTAGGCCCGGGATTATAATGAGAATGAAACCTTGACGATAATAAAATGTAAATGGATGTATGGAACTCAAGAAACAAAATAATAATGTGATATGGGCGTTGGTAACGCTCGTGGTGGTCATTGCGGCCGTGGCTGTGGCAGGCATGCTTCTGTTGGGGCATGACGATGAGTCGGTCCAGGGACAAATGGAGGCGTCTGAATATAGGGTTTCCAGTAAGGTGCCGGGCAGGATATTGCATTTCTATGTGAAGGAGGGCGATCATGTGAGAGCCGGGGATACGTTGGTCGTATTGGAGGCACCGGATGTGGCGGCCAAACTGTCACAGGCCGAAGCGGCCGGTCAGGCAGCCCAAGCTATTAAGGAAAAAGCCGACCGCGGGACGCGGGCAGAACAGTTGCAGGGGGCATACGAGATGTGGCAAAAGGCAAAAGCCGGTTTGGATATTGCGGAAAAGTCTTATCATCGCGTCAACCGTTTGTTCGAAGAAGGAGTGATGAGCGCACAGAAGCGTGACGAGGCTTATGCAAACTATCAGGCGATGAAAGCCACGGAACGCGCCGCCCGGGCACAGTATGAAATGGCACGTAATGGGGCGCAGCGTGAGGATAAGGAAGCGGCAGCCGCACAAGTCGCACGTGCGAAGGGGGCGATTGCCGAGGTGGAGTCTTACATGAGAGAGACTATATTATTGGCGCAGATGGACGGTGAAGTCTCCGAGATTTTCCCCGAGACGGGAGAATTGGTCGGTACGGGAGCGCCTATCATGAACATTACGATGTTGGACGACCGTTGGGCGACATTCAATGTGCGTGAAGATTTGTTAAGCGGTTTGGCCGTGGGAAAAGAATTCACGGCGTACGTGCCTGCTTTCGGTAAAGACATCAAACTGAAAGTGACTTACATGAAGGACAGGGGAACTTATGCGGCATGGAAAGCAACCAAGACCACCGGACAATTCGACTTGAAAACGTTTGAGGTGCGTGCGGTTCCGGTGGGGGTGAAGGAAGTGCTTCGTCCGGGCATGTCGGTCATCATCAAACGATAAGGAGGTAACGGGCATGCAGGAGTCTCATGGTATAGCAGGCATTATGGTGCGTGAGTTACGGCGGCTGGTTTCCCGGCCGTTGTACCTTTGTTGCATGGTAGCGGCTCCACTCCTTTGTTGCCTTTTCTTTACCACGCTGATGTACGAGGGGCTACCCAAGGATATGCCCGTGGGAGTGGTGGACGAAGACAATACGTCCACGACGCGGGAAATATTGCGTAACATGGATGCTTTCAGCCAAGTGCACTTGACAGAAGATTATGCCTCGGTCAGTGAGGCGCGGCGAGCCATGCAACAAGGTAGAATTTATGCTTTCTACTATATCCCGGAGGGCACTACCGAAAAGATTCTGTCGAGCCGGCAGCCCACGGTGTCTTTTTATACCAATAACAGCCTGCTTATTGCCGGTTCATTGATATATCGTGATTTACGTACGATGTCCGTGTTGGCCAATGCTTCGGTCGGCTTGCAGACGTTGCAGGCCAAAGGAATGGACGAGCGTACGGCTATGGCCTTCTTGCAACCGATTGTCATCGACACGCATGCTTTGTCCAATCCGTGGCTGAACTATTCGGTCTATTTGAACAATACGATTCTGCCCGGCATCCTGATGATGATGATATTCATGGTCACGGTCTTTGCTATCGGGAGCGAAATCAAGGAGGGTACGGGGAAAGAGTGGCTGGCCATGGCGGACAATCGGATGTGGAATGCCCTTGTAGGCAAGTTGCTTCCTCATACGGTCATCTTTTTCAGCGTAGCCGCAGCTTACGACGCTTACCTTTATGGCATACTGGGTTTTCCGTGCCATAGCGGTATCGGTCCGCTGTTATGTGCTGCTTTTTTGATGGTGTTGGCATCGCAGTCCTTCGGAGTATTTCTCATTTCTGTCCTGCCCACGTTGCGGTTGGCTCTGAGTTCCAGTTCGCTGTGGGGGGTCGTGTCGTTTTCCATTTCGGGTTTTTCGTTCCCGGTGATGGCTATGCATCCGGCTTTGCAAGTGCTGAGTAACTTATTCCCGTTGAGGCATTATTTCCTGATTTATGTCAGTCAGACGCTGAACGGTTACCCGATGGTTTATGCTTGGAAGCCTTATTTGGCTTTGTTGTTGTTCGTTCTACTTCCGTTACTATTGCTCAGGCGGTTGCGTACGGTAATGTTGAACTATGATTATATACCCTAACCTGCTATGAGGACGATAAGAGAGTGGCATATCCTATTCCGTGAGGCTGTCAGTGATACGTTTTGTGTATGGCGTAAGGAAACCGGCCGTGTGGTGCGTGACCAGGGAGTACTGATTTTTTTTATTCTGGTACCGCTACTTTATCCTTTGCTCTATGCTTTTATTTATACGGGAGAAACGGTCAGGGAAGTCCCGGCGGTTGTTGTCGATGGGGCGAATACGGCTTTCAGCCGGGAGTTTGTCCGCAGGGTCGATGCTTCTCCCGATGTAAAAATCGTGGCGCGGACGGGAAATATGGAAGAGGCGAAAGAATTGATGCGCCGCACGAAAGCGTATGGCATCATCCGTATTCCGGATGATTTCAGCCGTAAGGTCAACCGGATGCAACAGGCGTATGTCGGTTTGTACTGCGATATGAGCGGATTGCTTTACTACAAAGCGCTGCTGACGGCGTGTACGGACGTGTCTTTGGATATGAACACCGAATTGCAGATCAAACGGATGGGGAATACCACCGTGCGGCAGGATGAAGTGTCTACCGCACCTTTGTTGTACGAGAGTGTGGCTTTGTTCAATCCGACGAACGGGTTTGCCAGTTTCCTGATTCCGGCTGTGTTGATGTTGGTCATCCAACAGACGCTGTTTCTGGGTATAGGACTGATAAACGGTTCTGCCCGCGAACGGGCCACGTTGCATACCCAACTGGTTCAAGGGACAGGGAGAGGTACGGTGCGTTTGGTGTTGGGCAAAGCTCTGTGTTACCTGATGCTGTATGCTTTGGTGAGCGTGTGGGTGTTGATTGTAGTGCCACAACTGTTCCATTTAGCTCAAATACCCCAAACGTCTGACTTGTTGGCGTTCATGGTGCCTTATTTGTTGGCATGTATATTCTTTGCCATGACGTGTTCCATTCTGGTGTGCCAACGTGAGACTTGCATGTTGGTATTCGTGTTCACCTCCTTGCCTTTGTTGTTCATTTCGGGTATTTCATGGCCGGGAGTGGCTGTGCCCGATTTCTGGAAATATGTATCCTGGTTGGCTCCTTCTACGTTCGGCATCAACGGTTTCGTACGTATCAACACGATGGGGGCTTTATTGGAGGATGTGGCATTCGAGTACGTCGGCCTGTGGATTCAGGCCGGGGTATATTTCTTGACGGCTTGCGCGGCTTATTATTACATGATAAATGAAAGCCGTAGAAAGGCAAATACATTAAACTAATCCATATTCATGAAAAATTTATTATTGATTGCGGTGACCCTTTGGGTCGGATTTGTAGGGACGGCGGCTGCACAAAACCATCTTTCTCCCGCCGAGGCTACGGTTTACGAAGGTAAAAAATTGGCCGACGAAGGCGCATGGTGTTGGTTTGCCGACCCGCGTGCGTTGCATTATGAGAATGAAAGCGGCACGATAAACAGCAGTTATGTCGGTTATATCGACGTGCATGGGGCTGTGAAGGCTGTGCAGTATGATTTTCTGAAGGGTCGGAGGTCGGAGGTGTTGGTACGTTCTTACTTCCAACCGGACGACCATAACAACCCGACGTTTCTGGTATTGCCGGACGAACGTATCATGATATTCTATTCGCGCCATACGGATGAGCCGTGCTTCTATTACCGCATATCGCATGCCCCCGGCGACATTACGACGTTGGGCGAAGAGAGGAAAATCTTGACGAAAGACAATACGACCTATCCTTCTCCTTTCATATTGTCCGACGACCCGGAGCATATCTATTTATGTTGGCGCGGTATCCGTTGGCATCCCACCATCGCGCGGTTGTCGTTGCCGGATGAGAATGATGAGGTGAAGATGGACTGGGGGCCTTACCAGATGGTGCAGTCCACGGGCGCACGTCCGTATGCCAAATACTATTCCAACGGGAAAGACCGTATCATGTTTACCTATACGACCGGTCATCCGGATAACGAAAATCCGAATTGGTTATACCTGAACAGTGTCAACATCAAAACCTTGCAATTAGAAGACGTACAGGGCAAGGTCTTGTCTACTATTGCCGACGGGCCGTTTAAGGTGAACCGTACGGAGCAATATGCTGTGGATTTTCCGGTGGCTGTCGTGGACCATACGCCCGGCGTGCGCGACTGGGTGTGGCAGGTGGCTACCGACAAGCAGGGCCATCCGGTAATAGCCATGGTCAAAATAAGTGGGGACAAGACGCGGCATGATTATTACTATAAGTATTGGGACGGACAAGCTTGGAAGGAAATCTTCTTGGCGCATGCAGGAGGTCATTTCCACCAGACGCCGGATATCGAACGTTGTTACAGCGGCGGCATGGCCATAGATCCGGCACATCCGGAGGTTGTGTATTGTTCTGTGCCCGTCAGTGGGGCGTTCGGGCGTGTGTATGAGGTTGTCAAGTACACGGTAGATGTCCGCAGTGGGGACGTGAAGGCAGAGCCTTTTACCCGCCATTCCCGTAAGAATAACGTGCGGCCTTACATTCTTCCGGATTCCGAAAGTTCGCCTTTACGTCTGGCATGGATGCATGGTGACTATTTCGATTGGATTGTCAGTTCTGCACGTCCGGGGTATCCCACTTCCGTTTACGGCGATTTCCGGTGGACGGAAGAACCTGTGGATTTGGACAAGGGTGTGGTGGCAGGTAAATGCGCCGCAGGCGGGCAGATGCAGGAAAAAGGAAAAGGGATTAAAGTGGATGTCCCACGCGAATGGCAGAAAGGAGATTTCACGGTTTTCATCTCGGTGGCGACAGACGGCATGCCTTTACACGGTACTGTCTGCGAGGCAGACGGTTGGTCGTGGGCAGCCGATTCCGTTTCGTTCAAGCCTTGTTTGACGATAGGGCAGAAAGCCGTCCGGAGTTGCAACGTGTTGGGAACGGCGGACAGTTGGTCACGTTATGGGCGGGGGACGAACGGCAAATGGTACCCCGTGGTGCCCTATCCTCGCCTCGCGCTTGCCGTCGTGTCGGAAAACGGACGTTTGACCACTTATGTCAATGGCTTGGTCGACCAAACCATCGAGGGCGATTGCGGTTTGCGCCGTTTGGTCTTGGACGCTTGCAATGGCCGTATGGAAAGTTACACGGTCTACCGTCGAGCCTTGAATCCGGATGAGATTGCCCGCCTTGGTTCATGCAGGTACTGATTCCACAGTCCATATAAGGACGAAAAAAGAATAGGGATGGACAGGAACAAGTAGAAAACGATGTTTTCTTTTGTTCCTGCGCCTGCCTTTCACTATCTTTGCAACAAAATTATAGAGCATTGGTATCAGTTGAAAAGTTAAAGGTGGAGTTCGGGGCGACCCCGTTGTTTCAGGACGTTTCGTATGTCATCAATGACAAAGACCGTATCGCCCTCGTGGGAAAGAACGGGGCCGGGAAGTCCACCATGTTGAAGATTATAGCCGGATTGCAACAGCCCACCTCGGGGACGGTGGCTGTTTCCGGCGGTTCCACCATTGGCTATCTGCCGCAGGTGATGGTGTTGAGCGACGAGCATACGGTGCGTGAAGAGGCAGAACAGGCTTTTTCCCATATCAGCCAAATGCAGGAACGGCTCGACCGGATGAACCAGGAACTGGCCGACCGTACGGATTACGACAGTGAAAGCTACATGGCTCTCGTGGAAAAGTTTACGCATGAGAGCGAGCGTTTTCAGATGATGGGCGGTATGAATTATCAGGCCGAACTGGAACGCACTTTGATGGGTTTGGGATTTGTGCGCGGGGATTTCGACCGTCCCACCCGTGAGTTCAGCGGAGGATGGCGCATGCGTATAGAGTTGGCCAAGTTGCTGTTGAGGAGACCCGACGTGCTGTTGCTCGATGAGCCGACCAATCATTTGGACATCGAGAGCATACAGTGGCTTGAAAATTTTCTGGCCACTAAGGCCAATGCCGTCGTCTTGGTGAGCCATGACCGCGCCTTTATCAATAATGTAACCAACCGAACCTTGGAAATTTCCTGCGGCCGCGTGTTCGATTACAAGGTAAAGTATGACGAGTACGTGCGGTTACGCGCAGAACGTCGCGAGCAGCAGCTTCGTGCATACGAGAACCAACAGAAAGAAATAGCCGACATCAAGGAGTTTATCGAAAGGTTCCGCTATAAACCCACTAAGGCCGTGCAGGTACAGAGCCGCATCAAACAGCTTGAAAAGATGGTGCCGATAGAGGTTGATGAGGTGGACAACTCGGCTTTGAGGCTGAAGTTCCCGCCCGCCTTGCGTAGCGGCGACTACCCTCTGATTTGTGAAGGCGTGAGAAAGGCATACGGGGAACATGTCGTGTTCCATGATGTGGACTTGACCATCAAACGCGGCGAGAAGGTGGCGTTTGTCGGAAAGAACGGCGAAGGAAAATCAACCTTGGTCAAATGTATTATGGGTGAGATTCCTTTCGAGGGGAGTTTGAAGTTGGGGCATAACGTGCAGATAGGTTATTTTGCACAAAACCAGGCGCAACTTTTAGACGGCGAACTGACGGTGTTCGACACGATAGACCGTGTGGCCAAGGGAGACATCCGCTTGAAGATACGCGACATATTGGGAGCATTCATGTTCGGCGGCGAAGCTTCCGAGAAGAAAGTCAAGGTGTTGTCGGGGGGGGAACGGAGCCGTTTGGCCATGATTAAGCTCTTGCTCGAACCCGTGAACTTCCTGATTCTCGACGAACCTACGAACCACCTGGACATGCGTTCCAAAGACGTATTAAAGGATGCCATACGGGATTTCGACGGGACGGTGGTTGTCGTAAGCCACGACCGCGAATTTCTTGACGGCCTCGTCTCCAAAGTGTATGAGTTCGGCGGGGGAATAGTCAAGGAACATTTGGGAGGCATCTATGACTTCTTGCAGCGTAAGAATATCGAATCCCTGAACGATTTGCAGAAACCTTCACTTTCCACATCTTCGACGGTGGTTTCTTCTGTGGAGGAAAAAACAGGAGCTTCCAATCGGTTGAGCTACGAACAGCAGAAAGAACAACAGAAAAAAATCCGTAAGTTGGAGAAGGCTGTGGAGCAGTGTGAAGCCCGAATCGAGGAGTTGGAGGCCGCAGTGAAAATGTTGGAAGAGCAGATGGCTACACCGGAAGGGGCTGCCGATGTTTCGATTTACGAACGCCATGGTGCGTTGAAGAAGCAGTTGGACGAGGCCGTCAATACGTGGGAAGAGACTTCGTTGGAACTTGAAGAGGCACAATCTTGAATATTCTACAAATATTATCTTAAATGAATGATATGATGAACTTAAAACAATTTATTCCGATGATGGCCTTTGCTACTTTGGCATTGGCGGGCTGCGGCGGGCCGACTTCCAAGACGGGAATCGACCTGGCTAACTTGGATCAGACGGCAAAGCCGGGAGACAATTTTTATCAGTATGCCTGTGGCGGTTGGATCAAAGCCCATCCACTCACAGGCGAGTACTCGACTTACGGGAATTTTGAGGTCTTGATTGAGAACAATAACAAACAGTTGCGCGGTTTGATTGAAGCCATGGCCAAAGGACAGCACGAAGTCGGGACATTGGAGCAGAAAATCGGTGATTTGTATAACATCGCCATGGACAGCGTGAAACAGAACAAGGACGGTTATGCCCCGATTAAAGAGGACATGGATGCCATTGCGGCCATCCAGGACCGCAAGGAAATCATAGCCCAGATGGCCAAGCTTGGCCGGAAAGGGCTTCCCGGTTACTTCGGCTTCTACATCGATGCCGACATCAAGAACAGCAGCATGAACCTCCTTCAAATCATGCAAGGCGGTTTAAGCTTAGGCGAGAAAGAGTATTATTTGGATAATGATTCGGCCACGGTGCATATCCGTGAATCATTCAAGGCATATATGGAGAAGATGTTCACCTTGTGCGGCTCTACTCCAGAAGAGGCCAAACGTAAGATGGAGGCTGTGATGGGCATTGAAACCCGTATTGCCGTTCCTTCTTATTCGGCCGTGCAGCAGCGTGATCCCGAAGCGAATTACCATAAGATGACGTACGAGGAACTGAAAAAAGACTATTCCGGAATAGATTGGGATGTATTTTTCAGTACGATGGGTATTCAGGGACTGAAAGAAGTCAGCGTAGGCCAACCCGAGCCGATTCATGAGGTGGAAAAGATATTGGCCGAAACTCCGGTGGAAGACCAGAAAGCGTTCATGGAATGGAAATTGATCAATTCGTCGGCTCCCTATCTTAGCGATGAACTCCGTGCCTGCCGTTTTGATTTTTATGGCAGGGTGATGAGCGGGAAGCAGCAAGACCGTCCGCGTTGGAAGAAAGCCGTAGGTACGGTGGAAGGTGTATTAGGCGAAGGCTTGGGCGAGAAATATGTGGAGAAATACTTCCCCGCAGCCGCCAAGGAGCGTATGGTGAAACTGGTGAAAAACCTGCAAGACGCTTTGGCTGAACGTATTAAAGTACAGGATTGGATGAGCAACGAGACGAAGAAAGTGGCTTTGGACAAATTGGCTTCTTTCTATGTCAAGGTGGGCTACCCCGACAAATGGCGCGACTATTCGGGTTTGGAAATCAAGGATGACAGTTACTGGGCCAACATCGTGCGCAGCAATGAGTTCGATTTGGCATATATCATCGACAAGAAGTTGAATAAGCCCGTCGACCGTGACGAATGGTACATGACTCCGCAGACTGTGAACGCTTACTATAACCCGACGACCAATGAAATTTGCTTCCCGGCCGGTATCCTTCAGCCGCCGTTCTTCGATATGGAGGCCGACGATGCTTATAATTATGGTGCCATAGGTGTGGTTATCGGTCATGAGATGACGCACGGATTCGATGACCAGGGCCGTCAGTTCGACAAGAACGGAAACCTGACCGATTGGTGGGCACCGGGTGATGCGGAACGCTTCGAAGCCCGTGCCAAAGTGATGGAGGATTTCTTTAACAATATAGAGGTGTTGCCCGGTTTGAAAGGAAACGGTGCTTTGACCTTGGGTGAGAACCTGGCCGACCATGGTGGTTTGATGGTTTCATATACGGCATTCCAAAATGCGATGAAAGAGAAGCCTTTGCAGACGGAAGACGGTTTCACGCCCGAACAGCGGTTCTTCCTGGCTTATGCGAACCTGTGGGCCGGAAACATCCGTGATGAGGAGATTCGCGTACGGACGAAGAGCGACCCCCATTCATTGGGACGTTGGCGTGTGGACGGTGCATTGCCCCATATCGACGCTTGGTACGAGGCTTTTGGCATCACTGAAAAAGATTCGATGTTCGTGCCGAAAGAAAAACGTGTGACGATTTGGTAAGTTATTTGGTGCAGGTATATCTTTTTTTAGGCAAGCGGAACGATAAAGATTCTAAATCGTTCCGCTTGTTGCGTTAAAATGGTAGGCGTTTCGGTAAGATTTTGCTAATTTTGCGTGGTCATAGAAACGATAAAACCGATTATACATGCCATTAAATTTACCAGATAAGCTTCCGGCCATCGAGTTGTTGAAAAAAGAGAACATCTTTGTTATCGACACTTCGCGAGCCTCTTCGCAGGACATCCGCCCGTTGCGCATTGTCGTATTGAACCTCATGCCGTTGAAAATTACGACAGAGACCGACCTTGTCCGTCTGTTGTCCAACACGCCTTTGCAGGTCGAGGTCTCTTTCATGAAAGTGAAGGGGCACACGTCGAAGAATACGCCGGTGGAGCACATGAAAGCTTTCTACCGTGATTTCGAACTGATGAAGGAAGAGAAGTTCGATGGTATGATTATTACCGGTGCGCCAGTAGAACATCTCGATTACGAGGAGGTGAACTATTGGGACGAAATCAAGGAGATTTTCGACTGGGCACGCACCCATGTCACTTCCACCCTTTATATCTGTTGGGCCGCCCAAGCCGGATTATACCATTATTATGGCGTACCCAAATACAAGTTGGACCGGAAGATGTTCGGTGTTTTCAAGCAATATCCGTTGGCTCCCATGCTGCCGATATTCCGCGGTTTCGATGATGAGTTTTATATGCCGCACAGCCGCCATACGGAGATACGGCGCGAGGACGTGCTCCGGGTGCCCGGCCTTGAGGTCATTGCCGAATCTCCCCAGTCCGGGGTGTGCATGGTCATGGCGCGTGGCGGACGGGAGATTTACATCACGGGGCATGCCGAGTATTCCCCCTATACCTTGGATACGGAATACCGTCGCGATTTGGAGAAAGGTTTGCCGATAGACATGCCGGTGAACTATTACTGTCACAATGTGCCGGAAGAAGGACCGTTGGTGACGTGGCGTGCTCATGGGAACCTGTTGTTTTCCAACTGGCTGAATTATTACGTGTATCAGGAAACTCCTTACGATATTAACAGTATCCGATGATCAGACAAAGACCAGTAGAGCTTCTGGCTCCGGCCCGTAATGTGGAATGTGCCATGGCGGCAGTGGACCACGGGGCAGATGCCGTGTATATCGGTGCTTCCCGTTTCGGGGCAAGGGCGTCGGCGGGCAATTCCGTGGAGGACATCGCCCGTGTGGTGGAGTATGCCCATACGTTCCGTGTCAAAGTGTATGTCACGGTCAATACGATATTGAAGGACGAGGAATTGCCCGAGACGGAAAAGTTGGTGTGGGCCTTGTATCGTGCCGGAGTGGATGCGCTCATCGTGCAGGACATGGCTTTGTTGGAACTCGACTTGCCGCCCATCCCTTTGCATGCCAGCACGCAGATGGACAACCGTACGCCGGATAAGGTGAAATTTCTCCACGGTTTGGGTTTCAGCCAGGTGGTGTTGGCACGTGAACTGTCTTTGGCCGAGATTCAGGCCGTTCATGCGGCTTGCGACGTGCCGTTGGAGGTTTTTGTGCACGGGGCACTCTGCGTCAGTTACAGTGGACAGTGCTACGTGTCGCAACATTGTTTCGGGCGGAGTGCCAACCGGGGAGAATGTGCCCAGTTCTGCCGGTTGAAATTCGATATGGTAGACAGTGACGGACGTATGATAGAACAAGGCCGCCACTTGCTTTCTTTGAAGGACATGAACCGGGGATCGGATTTGGAACGCTTGTTGGATGCCGGTGTGACTTCGTTGAAAATCGAAGGACGTTTGAAGGATGTGGCATACGTGAAAAACGTGACTGCGTGGTACCGCAGCCGTCTGGACGAAATCTTCAAATGCCGTCCGGAGTACCGCCGGGCTTCATCGGGGCAGGTCTCTTTGGCGTTCACACCCTGTTTGGAGAAAAGTTTCAACCGAGGATTCACCCGTTATTTTCTGGATGGCCGTACACCTGATATTTTTTCGTTTCATACGCCCAAATCGTTGGGTGAAGAAGTGGGGACGGTGAAAGACGTCCGTGGGAAATGTATCGTCGTGTCCGGAGTCAAGCCGTTTGCCAACGGTGACGGACTGTGCTTTTTGGACGAGCAGGGTAACTTGCAGGGATTTCGCGTGAACCGTGTGGAAGCCAATAAGATTTATCCGGCGGAAATGCCGCGTGTCCGTCCTCACGCCCGTCTGTACCGCAATTTCGACAAGGCGTTCGAGGACGTGCTGTCCCGTCCGTCCGCTGTCCGCAAAATCCGGGTGGAATGGACGTTGGGCGAGTATGCCGAGGGTTTCACGTTGGAGGTGCGCGACGAGGACGAGGTGTCGGTAACCGTAGCTTTCCCCTATCCCAAAGAAAAGGCACGCAGCTCGCAGGCCGAAAACATCAAGGCCCAGTTATCCAAGTTAGGAAATACGCCGTTCGAGGCGGACGGAGTGGACATTCGTTTCCGTTCCGACTGGTTTATCCCTTCTTCCGTATTAGCCGATTGGCGCAGGACGTTGGTAGGACGGTTGCTGTCGGCACGCAAAATGAATGAGTTGCGAGAGGTGCGCCCTCTTCCGACAGCCTTTACGCGCAGCCGGGATGAAAAGCAAGGGAAGGCTCCGGTGCGGTGGGTTCCGGAAGAGGTGACGTATCTGGCCAATGTGATGAACCGCAAGGCTGAGGACTTCTACCACCGGCAAGGGGCAGCGCGTATTGCTCCGGCTTTCGAGAAACGGGAACCTGCCGGTGCCGTACTGATGTTTTGCCGCCATTGCCTGCGTTACAGCATGGGGTGGTGTCCGCGTTACGGGGGAGAGAAGTCTCCTTTCCGTGAACCGTATTATTTGGTCTCGTCCGACGGGCGACGTTTCCGTTTGTCTTTCGACTGTAAAGCCTGCCAAATGAAAGTCTATGCCGATGCGGAAGAGTAGCCTTTTTCTGATTTGCTTGCTGTTGGTCAGTCTGTTGTCGGCCGGTTGTTATTACCAGAAGCCCGATTATTCCGACGAATGGGATTTGACGGAGAAGCGGAAGGATTCGCTTGATTTTGAGGCTTCCCATCATTATAACCGGAATTATAATTTCGTGGTGGTGGAAGATTCTTTGTGCCTGCAAACCGTCCATCCCGTCCATAATCCTGTGCATGCCGGGGGGCCGGAAGACACCGTGGCCGTATTTGCGGACGACCGTCTCGTCGTGGCAGAAGTCATGATTGTGCCGGAGGACTCGGTGGATTCGGTTTGGGTGAAAGTAGCCCGCGACCAGTCCACCATGGGTTGGGTGCACGAGCAGGATTTGCTGGCACGGGTTGTTCCGGATGATTCCATTTCGCGGTTTATCCATGCTTTCAGCAATACGCACCTGATATATTTCCTGTCCGTTTTAGGCGTGCTGTTGGTATTGTGGTTGGTACGCCGTATGCGCCGCAAGCGTTTCCATATCGTGCATTTCGACGATATCGGAAGTTGTTACCCTACCTTGCTATGCCTGACGCTGTCTGGGGCTGCTACGCTTTATGCCAGTATGCAGAATTTTGTGCCCGATACATGGACGGAGTTTTATTTCCACCCGACACTCAATCCTTTCGGATTGCCGTTTATTTTGGGCTTGTTCGTGGCTTCCGTGTGGCTGATAGTCATTCTGTCCATAGCATCGGTGGAGGACGTTTGCCGGCAACTCCCTTTTCAGGAAGCCATGCTGTACTTGTTTGCCTTATTAGGCGTATGTGCGGGGTGTTATCTCTTCTTTTCGCTCACCACGTTGTATTACCTCGGCTATCCTTTTTTCTTGTTTTACGCCGGTTGGGCGTTGCAGCGTTATTTCCGTTATGCCCGTTGTCCTTACGTTTGCGGGCGTTGCGGGGCCAAGCTTCACCGCAAGGGGCGTTGTCCGCGTTGCGGTGCATGGAATGAATGACCGGTCTGTCCTGTCCGGGGCGGTCAGAAATGCAGGCTGACATCCACTCCGAACTGTAACGGATTGCCCCTTTGCCCGAACTTCAGGTTGCGGGTGGTAGCGGCCGAAGTAAAAAAGAATGCGTCATAGTCCGTATCCGTCAGGTTTTTGCCCCAAATGTCGATGCGTACGGAGCCGAAGTCCAAACCGGCATGGGCATTCAACAGCGCGTAAAACGGTTGGTGGTAAGCATTGTCCTCGCTCCAGTAGATTTTTCCGGCTTCCGTGGTATTCACGCCGAAGAAATAGCTTTTTATCTTACGGTGTTCCAACGGTTGTTCGTATTCCACACCTGCCGCGAGCGTGTGCATGGGGACAAAAGGCACATGGTTCCCGTCATAGTTCACTGCCTCTTGCGCTGTTTCCGTCCGGGCTTCCTGCGCTTCATAGCGTTTGAATACGGAGTGGGTGAAGCCGTATGACGCATGTCCCGTCAGGCGGTTGTCCAACCATCCGCCGCGCAGCCCGATTTCCGTACCGCAGCTCCGCCCCCGTCCGGCGTTGACCATGACGCGCCCCAATCCGCTGCTCACGAATTTGGATATCTGTTGGTCGTACACGTCCATGTAGAACACGGCGGCATCCAGTTGTATCTTGCCGTCCGAGAACGAGAAGTGTCCGCCCGCCTCATAATTATAACTGTATTCCGGTTTGAAGCGGGTCTGTGCCGGCGTTCCGGAAAACTCCTCCTGCGGAATTTGGTGGACAATCAGCTGTTTCACGGCTTCCGGCATGTGGGCGTACATCGGCCCGTCCAGCGTTTCCGCTGTCTTGTCCTTGACGGAGCGCATCATCCGGCTTTTCAAATCGCCTTGTACCAGGTCGCTGAACATCTGTACGTTGTACCCTCCGCTGCGATAGCCCTTGCTCCAACTTACGTACACGTTGTTTTGTGCCGAAAAGTGGTATTGCAAGGCCACCTTGGGTAACCACTGTACGTAGTCGTGTTTTAAACTGCCCCGGAAACGGCTGTCGTCCGACAGGCCTTCGAGGACGAGCGGCATCATGGGGGAAGTAAGCTCCACGCCGTAGTCCATGCGACCACCGTAATCGTAGTCCAACCTCATTTTTTCATATTCCACGCGCAGGCCGGCCACAAGGCTCAGCCCTTCCGCCCCGAACAAGTCGTTGAACGTGCTTTGGTGGAAAGCGGCAAGGTCGGTGGTCGGGGTGTCGAAAGCCCCGTCGGCCACGTAGGGGGAAACTGGCATGTCCAATGTAAGTCCCATTCCCATCGGGCTGATGGCGGCATTGGCCTTGTCGAACACGGTGTTCATGAACTCACGGGTCAGGGATACCGGACTTTTCGTACGTAAAGCCTGGTGCATGGCGTAGATTCCGCCGGTCCATTCCCAACGGCGGTTGTTGCGGCTTTTGAAAGTCAGTTCTTCGCTCCAGGAGTTGATGCGTTGCTTTTGTGTCAGGCTGAAATAGTCCGCGTCCGTGAAATCCTGATCGAGCGTCATGTTGTCGTTCAGGTTTTGGTAGGCCGTGACGGACGACAGGATGAACCGGTCGGCGGTATATTGTGCGTTGAGGCTGTTGTTCAGCAGGCTTCGGCGGTAGAATGAAGGACGGTTGTAGAGGATGCGGCCTATATCCTCGGGATGTGGCTCTTCTCCTTCGGTGACACCCAAATAGCGGTAGGGGTAACCCCGGTCTTCACGATACGAATAATCTGTAGAGAAGTCCAGTTTCCAAGCCTCTGCCGGAAGGTAAATGATCCGTACGCGTCCGCCTCCGGTTTCGCTTCCTCCTACTGTCTCATGCCGTGTGACGTTTTCGAAGAACCCTTCCGAATGCTTGTAAAACCCGCTCAAGGCGTATGCCATCCTGTGGCTTGTCTTTTGGTAATGCGATGCCGACAACTGGTAACCCTTGTCTTTTACCGAAGTCCCCATGCGGATGTCCGTACCTTGATAATGGAACGGGTTGCGGGTAAACACGCGGAGCAGGCCGCCCATGGCATTCCGTCCGTACAGTGTGGCCTGCGGGCCGCGCAACACGTCCACGCGTTCCACGTCTAGCAATTCAATGTCGTAGGCACTTTTGTCGGCATATCCCACGTTGTCCACGTACAATCCCACGGCCGGGGTGTTGATGCGCGAACCGATGCCGCGTATGTAAGCCGCCGAGGTCAAGCTACTGCCGTAGTCCGGCATGTAAAAGTTGGGTACGAAAGCCGAAAGTTCCTTCAGCGAAACGGTATGTCGGTCGTCCAATGCCGTCCGGTCGAAAAGGGAAACGGCGATGGGAGCCTGCCGTAACTTGCCGGTTTCTTTGGGAGAATATACGATGACCACCTCTTCGATGTCTTTTACCCGTGCGCTGTCTTCTGCCGTTTCCTCGATGGGGAGCGCGTATGAAGGTGCGCTCGAGAGGAATAATATTGCTGATATGATGCTCAATCTGTCCATTCGTGGTTTTTGTTTCGGGATGCAAAGTTACGATGAATCGTCGGGTGGGGCAATCCTTATTTATTAGGATTTTCCGCCGGAGGCAAAGGCTTCCGGAAATGGTTGGGAAATAGGTTTTGTATATTCTTTTCTTTATTCACGGCCTGTGGTTTCCTCTATTTTATTCTGTTTTTCCTTGTTTTCTCACGCCAAAACAGGAGTTAATGGAACTGTAAAACCGTTGCCGAATGTGAAAAATGACGGATTCAGTGCGCGTTTACCTTCAATTTCCCGTTTTTTATGAAGAAGAAAATTTTTCATTCGGCTGAGAAAACATTTTTTTTCTCCGCAGATTTTCCGGTTTTTCTCCGCAGGAAGTGGAGGAGTTTGAAGCCGGACGGGATGAAAATGTGCTGAAAGCCCCGATATTTCTTCTAATTGATGGTTTTCGGATGACAAAAACGAAGTGTCGTTTTGTAGGTAAATCATATTGTCGGTTGGCACAAGAAGCTACGATATGCGGACGGGGTGCGCTGTGGCTTTACAGGATGTATGTGTCCCGGGCGAATGGGAGAGCAAAATGTTTTGCTTCCGTTCCGCGAGATTCGCTCCGAAGTCACCGTGTCAGATTCGGTACAGAAATACGCGAATCACGGTAAAGATAGCGGTGGGTGTCCCATAGTAGGGGGAAGGAAGGTTGTTTTGTTTTCGGAAAAAACACAGGCACGTAAAAAAGTATACATTATATTAGGATTTTACCTTTTATTTTCTTTTCTTTGTGGAATACTAATGGATTTTTTTGAATATGAATAAGTTCTTTTTGTTTTGTATAGTCCTTTGTACTTGTGTTTGCCAAAGCTTGAATGCCGTTCCGGTCACTCCGGAAGAAGCGCGTCAGGTGGCCGGACGTTTTTTCAACGAAAAAGGACGTAAGGGGGATTGTACGGTTCGTGAGCATAAGGCCGTTGTTCAGGTACGGGCCGGTGGAATGGAGAATCCACCTTTCTATATCTGTACACCTTCGGATGGTAAGGGATTCGTGGTCGTTTCCGGTGATGATGCCCTGCCCCAGGTGGTGGGCTACTCGTTGGAAGCTCCGGCCGGAAACGGTTTGCCGGAACCGTTGGCCGCCTGTCTGGCTTCATATTCCTCTTATGTCGAGGCCGTGCGACAAGGAAGGGCGCAGCCGCTTGTGCGTTCATCCCGTAAGGGAGATTCCGTTCCGATTGCCCCCTTGCTCCGGACGCAGTGGGGACAGGGGGCACCCTATAACGATTTGTGTCCGGCGGATTGGCACGGAGAACGTTATCCGGCAGGATGTGTGGCGGCAGTGGCTGCACAAATCATGAATTATTACCGTTGGCCGTTGTCTGGGACAGGTACGGTGTCAGTAGGCGGTGAAGAAATCGACTTGGCTATGCATGCGTATGATTGGGATAACATGCGGGACAGTTACCTTCCGTCAGATGGAACGGGTGGCGGAGAGGTCGGGGGTGGAGTTACCGAAGCGCAGAGGACGGCTGTGGCCACATTGGTGCGCGATGTGGGGTATGCCTTGGATATGCGATATGCAAAAGACGGAAGTATGGCTCGTCATTTTGATATCGTATGGGCACTCTTCAAACATTTCGGTTATGCCCCTACGCTCAAATACCATCACCGTAAACTGTATACGCGCACGACATGGTATGGTATCATCCGCGATGAACTTATGGCCGGTCGCCCCGTGGCTTATAGTGGGGCAAGCGGCTTTGGGGAGGAAGACGGGCATTCTTTCATCTGCGACGGGATGGATGCGGACGGCTACCTGCATATCAACTGGGGATGGGACGGTGCTTACGACGGATATTTCGACATGGATGTGCTGCAACCCGAAGGAGAGGGGGCAGGGCATGATGCCGGCGGGTATGTGGAACGTGCCGGTATGGTGACAGGTTTTCGTCCGTGGTCTGCCGATGACAAGGGCGAGCCGCAGAGGGTGCTGATGGCCGACGGGGTGGAGTTTTCCGTGTTGAGGGGAAATTCTTTAAGAGCCGAGGTGGGACTTGTAATGAACTGCACAGATGCCGTCAGGTACTTGAACCCTTATTTCATCTGGACCGATGCTTCCGGAAATGTGGTGTGGCGCGACAAGGCCGGTTTCCAGTCGGTGGGAGGTCAGCAGCGTCCTATGCCGGGGCAGATTGTGGACGGCGTGACCATGAACGGCCATGAAACATCCTTGGCCGCAGGTATATACACCGTGCGGATAGAAAACAACCCGGACGGGAATGGCGAGACGTCTGAACGCTTTGAAACGGGCGAAATGCCGGATGGCGTGAAGGTGACGGTGGGCGAAGACGGCTCGTTGTCCATAGAACCGGATACGCGGGCTTACCGTTTGGAGGTCGTCTCTTGTGTTTCGACGGGTAAGGTGTATGCCGGTTTTGATTTCGCCGGGGTGGAAGTATGTATCCGCAACACGGGTGACAAGGCTTATGAAGGCAAAGTGGAAATGTCTCTCGAAACGGAGGACGGCAGGGTGTCCGGTGATGGCAAAGACGGGCGTGTGGTGGTTACGGGAGGACAATCCCCGGTCTTCTACGCGCAGTCCGAACGTACGTTGCGTATGTCGGTTTCCGCACCGCAGGAAGCCGGGCGTTACCGTGTCCGTTTCAGTGTGGACGGCGAGACGTTGCCGGAGGGCGAACCGTGCTATGTGGAAGTGGGGCCGCGTCCGTTGGAACCCGTCCTGGAGTTGTCCGCACCGTGGGAATGGGGCGGTGGTCAAGAAATAGTACAGGCGATGGAGGTGCCTGTGTCCTTGTCCGCCAATGTCCGTGTCGTGCCTGCGGCAGACGGGACGACCCTTGAGGGCGGGACGGAAGTGGCCTTGTATGCGTTGCGTAACGGGGATGATGTGTCGCAGGAAATGCGTTTGTGTGGTTGCGATTACAACAGTTACAAGGGGACGGTAAGTTTGGAAACAAGCACTCCGTTGCTTTCCGTTCTTCCCGAAGGCGTTTACCGTTTTTATCTGAAGTATGCGGACGGAGAAGGAATGAAAGAACTTTTGACAACCAACGGGGAATTTGGCGGTGTGGAGGTTCGTTTGCTGCCTGCTACGTCGGCATTTCCTTATTTGTCTGGTCCGGCTACGGTGAACAGCGGGAAGGTCTGCAAGCAGTATAGTATAGTGGATGTCGTGCTTCCCCTTTCGGCCACCCGTGACTTCAGTGGGTTTGTCATGGTGGAAGACAGCTATTTCAACGGGGCACAATGGATGGATTTCTTGTCTTCCGGTTTTGTGCCTGTAAAACTGGGCGGAGGAGAAGCCTGTGAGGTGTCTGTGCGTGCGGATGTCCTTCGGGAGTTTGAAGGGGAACGTCATGTGACGGTCAAGGTGTTTGATGACCAATATAATGAGTTGGGTGCGTTGGCGTTGCATCCCGTCCTTCAGGACAGCTATGAGTATACTGCCGAGTCCGGGGCGGATGAACGTCTGAAGTTGGCGGTTCCGGCAAGGTTTACCGATTCCGGCTATTTTGATCCGGGAAATCAGGGTATGCTCTCGCTGTCGGTTTGTGCCAACGAAAGCGGATTCCGTTCGGGACGCTTGGAATTGGAAGCGGATGCTGCGTCTGTGGATGGCATATGGGTATCACCGTTGCTGGCCGAACCTATAGCGGTCAACCTTTTGGCTAATACGTCTAAGGATGTGGATATACCTTTTGTGTGCCGAAAAGATGCCCTACCCGGGCTTTATCTGGCACGTTTGTATTTCCGTACGGATGAGGGCACGCGTTACCCCGTATTGCCCGACGGGATGGATTATAGTCTGAATTTTACCATAAGGAAGGGGATAGGTGTGGATTCTTATTGTTCGGATGGTATCCGTGTGGCAGCGGAAGGTGGTATCTTACGGGTGGCCGGATTGAATGGCAAATCGTGCATCTCGCTATACGCAACGGATGGAAAGCTGATTTTTGTGGAAAAGGACGTGGAGTCGGAATATTGGGAAAAAGCTTTGCCAAAGGTTATTGTTGGTCAAGTATTTACATTGGTGGTGGAAACTGATGGGCAGCTTGGTAAGATGGTACGTAAGTTGGTGTGGAAATAAGAAATCGGTCTCAGATGCAGTCTGCTTCGATGTACCCGTTTATGGCGGTGTAAATCGTCAGTTCCGACACGGAGCGGGCATTGGTTTTTTCCATGGTGTTTTTGTCTTTTTCTCCTCTACGGGTATGTGCGTTTGCAGCCAGATTGGAGAAAAACATGCTGAAAACCTTGTTTTTTCATTTAATTGATGGTTTCCAAGTGACAAAAACATGGTGTCGTTTTGTCGGTAAAATATTCCACAAACCGATACAAGGCAGCATGTCATGTGGATAGAACTTACCAAGGGCGTGCAATCCGTGCGTAGTGTGAAGCAGGGACGTGACAATTTGCTTTATGCCCGTTGCGTGAGAATCGCTTCGAAACCGTCACGTCGGGGCCGGGGTGGAAATACGTGAATCACGGGTAAGATTGTGGTGGTACAAAGAGATGGTAACACGAAGGTTTGTTTAATGTTTTGCCTAAGTATAGTACCTGTTTATAAAAAGTGGTCTTAAAGCTAAAATAAATACCAAAAATTTAGAGCTTGTTTAAATTTTCCTGTTTGAAATAAAAAGAGTGCTTCTTCTTTCC
>OOAN01000374.1_pt1 | contig 34945 bp, 54 predicted proteins | sample 1671301 | NCBI WGS metagenome assembly OOAN01 (sample SAMN06348142, study PRJEB24527) | human gut metagenome | biome: human gut; feature: ankylosing spondylitis patient; material: feces | host: Homo sapiens | place: China | collected 2015-10
ATTAAAGTCTATTCCCCTGCACTGCGTCCAGTAGTGCAGGGCTTTTTTTATGTAGTCTTCGTCCAGGTCAAAATATTCTGCCAACTGCCAGGGTTCTGTGTAGCCTGCCCGCATCGCCGTGCGGATCTCGTCCGGCGGCAAGCAGCGGCGGAACGCGTCCGCATCCGCGCGGTATTCGTTCTGCTCCACCAGCTGGAACGGACTGTTTACCTTATGCAGTGCGCCTGTGTGCAGGTGGCCCGATTCATGCAGCATGGCGGTGCGCATCTGGCGCACGGTATGCAGACGCTTGAAGTTCAGCACAACAGCGTAGTTCTGCCCGTCCCGCACCGTACAGGCTGCCCGCGGCAGCATTGCGAACGGCATAACATCCACATCATTTTGTTTACAATATCCGTAAAAGTCGGACAACTGAAACACTGGATTTATTCCTCCTGCTTTTTCTTGGCCCGGCGATCTCGCATCACCCTGACCATATCGCGCAGCACCGCTTTGTCATCTTCGGAAAGCTCTTTGTATTCACCATAAAAAGCAATATCCACATCGTCCAGGATATCGTGGGCAGACATTTCTGTCTCTGCTTCCTGGCTTTCAGCTGCCCCTTCCAGACGTTTGCGGTCAACGCCCAGCGCCTCTGCCAGCTTTATTAAGGTAGCTGGTTTGGGCGGATTATCGGTCGCTTTCCAGCGCGCGATATTCCCGCGGCTCATCCCGACCTGATCAAGCAGTGCTGACATTGCGATGCCTTTTTCATCGCAGAGTGCTTGCAGCGTATCAAAAAACACTAAAATGCACCTCCGGAATTTGTGCAAAACGCAGAAGTGCAGAAAAGCGCGTTAAATCACTTGCAAAGAGCACTTAAATGCCCTATAATGCACTTATGACATGAGGGCACCGCGTTAAAGCTGATGTTTAGCAACTTCATAGTACTACAAAAGTGCACTTACGTCAATATGAAATGGAAAGAGAGGTGCATCTTTTTGAACTTTTGGAACACTTTCACAAATTTATGCGTACAGCATGGTGAAAGTGCTACCACCGTTCTTAAAACGCTTGGCCTGAGTAAAGGCAATGCCCAGCGCTGGAAGAACGGCGGCGGCACTACCCTGGCAACAGCAGCTAAGATTGCCGACCACTTCGGCGTCCGCATTGATGACCTTGTGGAGCATTCCTAGCAGCTACAACCATTCTACCACAACGCCTGTCCCATAGTCCGGACTTTGAACCGGAAGGGCTGGAAATTTTGCAGACAATGAACATTTTCAAAGGAGGATATCCATGGCAAGAGAAAAAGACGGCTACCGGGACGCGCTGGAACGCATCCGCAGCCAGGCTTCCGGTGAGCTTGTTACCGTGAAAGAAGCCGCGCGGATTGTGTACGGCGATGACACCTACGCATCGGTGCGCTGCATCACTACCCTATCGGGCTGGATTACAAGCGGGCGCGGCAAGCGAATCCCCGCAACCGTTCTGGCCCGCCAGATTTGCTGAATGCAGCATCGCTAAAAGGAGGTATTCCCTTGACCACCGAAAAAATCACCACCCGCATGGGCAGCACGACCGTAACCCAGACCGCCGAAGGTTTTGAGCTCAAAAAGGGCATCTGACAAATCGTGTGGAATCCACATGAATCGGCAGATGTGAACAAAAATTCACAAATGTGGAAAAGGAAAAAATTTTGATTGATAAAGCAGACGAATACATAGCTAAAGCGCCTACACTAACGATTTTCGATGGTCTTGTTAAGGCAAAAAGCGTTTTAACCAACAATAAAAACATTCTTGCTTCAGTTTCAGGCGGTGCAGATAGTGACTGCATGATTGACATTGTTGAGAACCTTATTCCAAGAGACGGTGAGCATGATGTGACTTATGTTTGGTTTGATACGGGTGTTGAAATGGATGCCACAAAGCGGCATTTGTCATTTCTTGAAGAAAAATACGACATTAAAATCCATCGTGAGCGCGGGAAAATGCAGGTAGCCGGAGCAGTTCGTAATGTTGGTTATCCGTTTTATAGTAAGCAATTTGCCGAGTACATTGGACGCCTACAGAAACACAATTTCCAATGGGAAGATGAAGCATTCGATGTACTGTGCGCCAAATACCCAAATTGCAAGGCAGCTCTTCGCTGGTGGTGCAATGCTTGGAAAGATGAACCTCATAAACCACTTCAAACAGAAATTTCATCTGCAAAGCTGATGAAAGAATTTATGATGGCGAACCCACCAACTTTTAATATTTCAAGCCGTTGCTGTACCGAATCAAAGAAAAAGGTTGGTGATGCCGTGCGGAAAAAATATGGAGGAGACATCCAATTAGTCGGAATACGAAAAGCTGAAGGTGGAGTGCGTTCAACGAGTGTTAAAAGTTGTATGACAGACGGAGCGCATGGAAAGCAGTATTATCCACTGTTTTGGTGGAAAGCTGAGGATGAGGCAGCATTTGAAGCAACCTATAACATAATCCATAGTGATGCTTATACAGTATATGGATGCAAGCGCACAGGTTGCGCAGGATGCCCATTTGCTGGACATTTTGAAGACGAACTGACGATGCTACGGCAACACGAACCCAAACTTGCGAATGCAGTCGAACATATTTTTGCACCGTCCTATGAGTACATTCGAGCCTACAGAAAGTACCGAGATACAGTTAAAAATCGTTCTTAAAATTGCCAATTAAAATTGCCAAGATGTAACAAACTTTTTTTCATCTTTTTTTCGCGCACAGCGGCCCGGCCCCCGCACCGCAAACCAACTACCACCACCGGCACAGCGCCCCTGGGCCGATCTGATTTGAAAGGAGTACATCATGCCCCAAACAAAAACAGCCGCCCCGGTGCTGCAACACCGTGACGGCCAGACGAAAAAATTCATCACCTGTATTTTACCCTACATCAGCCCCATTTGCAAGGCTTTCGCCAATTTCACGCTAACGGCCTGCGGGCTGGGCGCACTGTGCGCCGTGGCCGCCCTGGCCCAGGGCGGCGGAGCGTCTGCCCTGGCCGGGCTGGCTGGCTGCCTGCTGGGTGGGTGGGCTGCGCTTAAAGTACATTACCTGGAGTAACCGATGGAAAAGTTTTTATTTTATTGCCTTTGCGGCGCGGCGTGGTACCTTTGCCTGTGGGCGATCCACCACGCGCTGCTGGCGCTGGTGGTTGGGGCTTGAACACCCCCACACCGGCAGAAAGGACCCCTGAATGGAAAATGCCAAACCAAATATTTCCCCGCGGCGCGGCATGACGCCGTTAGAACGCGCCTGGGCCGCTGCCCTGTGCGCAAGCGGGGATGCCGTTGCCAACATGGGCACGGATGCCCTGCGCCTGGCAGCAGCCCAAAAGCCGCAGAACGTAACCAGCGCCGGCATTATGGAGAGCACTCACAAGCTGGCGCGCGCCTGCCGGATCATTGACGTCTCGACCGCCAGCACCCCGGCGGCCCAGAAAGCCGCCGACGCCTATGCGCTGGAAGCTGCCCTGTACGCCGTGGCGTATGAAACCGCCCGCCTTGTGCGGTCTGACATGTGGCCGCTTGTGGTCATGCGGCTGGACGCGGCGCAGGAAGTTGGCACAAGAACATCCGACCTGCACATCCGCCAGCCGTTGGGCAAGCTGATTATGCGCCGCCACCCGCTGGCCGTGCGCGGATCGACCGCCCAGAACCTGGTGGAAGAGCTGCTGTACGCCGCGGCAAAGCGCGGCAGGCGGCAGCAGGACTGGGCAAGCGCGCTGGAAGCCGCCGTGGCCTGCGGCTGCATGATGGACGCTGTGCTGAACTACCCACCCAGATGGGAGAACCAAGATGGAAAATGAAGAATTTGTAATTGCGGAAGGCTTTTTGCCGGACGGCACCCCGGTGCTGCCGGGCGCACGCCTGACCGATGAAGCAATACATTGCATTGCCCCCGTGCTGGCGGAGCTGTTTGCGGCGGCACTGGCACGGGAAACCAATAAGAAAAGCGAGGCATGAACGATGGAAGCCAGAGAATTAAAGGACATGACCGCCGTGCTGCGGTCCATCAATGACGGCAACCCCAGCAACGCAGAGCGCTGGGTGAACCTGACCCAGCGCGTGATCCGCGCCGAATACCGCGCCAACACGGCAGAGCGAGCCGCCGCCCGCAAGGATTGGGAAAAGCAGAACGCCGAAGACGATGCCTGGATGGCCCGCTGCCGCGCCGAAGAAGCCAAGCTGGCAGCGCGGCAAGCACGGGAAAATGCAAGCCTGTGGCGCTGGATCGCTGTGGGCATGGGCATTGCACTGACCTTTGCGGTTGCTTTTGGCACTCACGAGATGAACGAAGCCGCCCGCTGGCGGTATGAAGCCCAGGGAATGAGTCAAATGGAGATTGTTACCCCGCAGAATCAGAACACGGCGGTGCAGCCATGACGGTGCTGGAATGGCTGCAGGAACTGGAAGAGGAAGAGCGGATCGTCAAGGTTGGCTGCGTGGACAACACCCTGCGGGGCCTGCGCCGCTGCACCGCCAGGATGGCCGCCGCCAGCTACCTGCACTGGGCCTGCCCGGAATACCTTGCGCCGCAGCTGGGGCTTGCATTTGAGTGCAAAAGCCCGGCGGTCAACAACGAGAAATTCTGCGAGCGCTGCGCGGCGGCGTTTTTGTCCGCGCAGATGCCGAACACAGGGAGGGTGAAAAAGCCATGGACGCACCAATGACGCCGCGGGAGGCCGTGGCCTGGCTGTTGGAAAACACCGCTGCCACCCGCAAAACCTACTGCATTATACTGCGCAGCACCAACGGCGTACACAACCCCGGCACGCGTGGCATGCTGATCTGCCAGGCGGCAGAGCTGGCAGGCCGCCTGCACGCTTACCGGGAAAGCCTGCACCACATGATGCAGGCCGGAATGATACCAGCCGATCTGCTGGACGATGTGAAGGAAGTGCTGAAATAATGATTTACTATCTCATTACTGCCGGGGTTGTGGCCCTGGGGCTGCTGGCTACCTGGACCAGTGGCCGGGATGTGGGCTACCGCAATGCCATGCGGGATGCGGAACGGCTGCACGATGATGATGCTGTATTCCGCCCTGGCAAAGGCGGCCGCCAATGACGGCGGAGGAACGCGCGGCCCTGATTGACCGGCTGGCCCCGCTGATCATTGAGGAGCGCCGCAAGGCCACAGAGCAGAACCCCAAGCGCCCGCCCTGGTACATGATGAACATTGCCCACCCCGTGATGGGCTGGCTGTACAACCAGTACCTGGCCAAGCTGGGCGAGGTAAGTCCGCCCGGCGATGCCTGCCGCACCCGGTTTGAGCTATCCCTATTGCACCCGGCTGTGCTGAAACAGCTGGCCGAGCACTACAAGATCCAATAACCCCGCCCCGGCGGGGCAGATATGCCGCCAAAGCTGCACGAGGCCGCGGCGGCCCCTGAATCCTCCCACAGTTGCTGCGTGGGCAAGTACGGCAACACCACTGTGCAGGTAATGCACAACGCCCGGCAACGGCCACTACTCACGGCTTGTGCCCGGCGGCCGCCTGTTAGCTTTTCAGCCCGGCTTTTTCCACCGGGTGCCAGGCCCCTGCGTGCAGATTGCCAAGCGCCGCGGGTGCGCCTGGGCAGGCGGGTTTTTATGGTGCGTGTGCAGCACCGGCATGGCCCAAGCAACCCATGCCGCCCGGATCAACACCGGGACGCACTGCCAAAGAATGGGAGGTTGAATGATACCAATGACAATTTTTGATGCCAACTGCCTTTACGTTCTCCAATGTCTGGCCCTTGTGTTTGTTGCGGCCCCCTGCGTGCTCTTTGCCGGCGGCATGCTGATTTGCCTGCTGATGTGGTGCGGGCTGCGCATCACCCGTGCGCTGCACCTGCGGCTGCTGGGCCTGCCACGGTGTGGGCGCTGCCGCTACTGGGCCACTGTGCAGTGCCCGCTGTATGGCCGCAACACACCAAGCGACTTTTGCAGCCGCGGCGAAAGGTGGGGTGACTGATGGAACGAAGCTGTAAAAACTGCCAACAGCGCCGCGTGGGCTGCCATGCCAACTGCGAACGTTACAAGGCCGACTGCGCCCAGGATGCCAAGCGCCGGGCCTATGAGAAACAGTTTGCCTATCTGGACAGCATGCCGCAAACCGCCACCGCCTTAAAAAAGACCCTCGCACCCCGGCGGGTGGGCGGCCAACAGTAAAACAGAAAGGATGAAATCAATGACAAGGAAAAAGTGCATCAAGATGATCATGGGAACGATGGGGCTGCCGCAGCCGTGGGAGGCTGAAAAAGTTTTCCGAGCAACGCGGGAATGGATGTACGGTGAAACCGGGCCATGGCCGAGTAACCAGGAAGTACTGATGGCTATTCTGAGCGCAATGGTAAAAGACGTGGATATTGGCATGCCGTTTACAACTTACTTTCTGGCAAAAGTCCGCCTGCTTATCATCAGGGCAAAACTCAAGCGCATCCACGACCGCCTGATGGGCGGCCCTACAAAAGAAACCCAAGCATGAACCAAAGCCGCAGCCCTTAAACCAGGGCGGCGGCTTTCGCAAAACCGGGCACAGCTTCCCTATTATATAGAGCATGTGGCTGCGCAGCCGCAGCGAGCTGCCGCCAAACGGTCCGAGGGGGGCCGTTTGGGCGGCTTGTATAGGGGTTATTTCAAGGTCCATTCTCCACTCAAAGAAAGAAAAGAAGTGAGCGGCATGAAAACTACCAGAAAGCAATACATCCGTGAGCAGAAAACAATCTGCGGCGATAGTTATGCCGAGGTAGATTTTTGCTGGATCACTGAGCGGGAACACCGGGCAGGCCCCCGCGGAAAAAAGCAATTTGCCAGCAGCCTTGCCCAGCAAAAGCGTAACCGGGAACGATCGGCGCGCCTGCTGGTACAACTGCTGAACACAAATTTTGACCAACGGGGCTTTGCCCTTACCCTGACCTATGAAGACACGTGGCTGCCGGACGATGACGAAGCGGCCTGGAAGGACGTGTACAACTACCTGAAACGGGTGCGCCGATGGCTGACCCGGAAAAACTGGCAGGATGCAACACCCATCAAGTGGGTGTGCGTGACGGAGAACCAGGAAGCTGACCCGGCCAACGGCCTGAAAGAGGTGCGGTACCATCACCACATGGTGCTGCAGGTGGACGGCCTGACCGCCGCCCACCGCGCCGCCCTGCGTGATGCACTGGAAGATCTGTGGTGCACCGGCCGCAGCCGGGAGCCGCTGGGCACCGTGAACGCTGACCGCCTGCAGCCGGAACACGATAGCCTGGAAGGGCTGGCAAAGTACATGCTGAAATACCCCCGCCGCCGCAAAAGCTGGCACGCCAGCCGCGGTTTGAAGCGCCCCACCTATCCCCGCCCCAATGATACCCACTGGACCCCGCGCAAACTGGCCGATGCCTGCACCATGCGCGTGGACGATGCTGATTATTGGGAGCGGCGCTACCCCGGCTACAGGTTTTTGGGGGCTGTGCCCAGCTATAACGAGGAGCGGGCCGAATGGCGGCTATACATCAAGCTGCGCCGGAAACGCAGGTAATACAACGTTATTCCCCGCCCCGGCGGGATAAAATAAAACGATAGGGAGTAAACGCAAATGGAAAACAAGCAAAAAGCGCTGGAAATGGTTGCAACCATGCAGCAAAAAGAGGAAAGCGGCAGCCTGCTGTGGTGCGTGGCCGAAGACCTGAAAAACACCATCAATGGCATGAACGAAGACGAGGCAAGGGTGGTTGTTACGGATTTTGAAGCCGGAACGCATGATCTGAAAACCTGCGAGAAAGCGATCCACGACTATGCCAACAAGCACAAAAGCGGCGGTTCTGCCTGCTGCCCCGGCCCGGCCGTGCCGGGTATCCTGCGCGTGCATTTTGGCCTGCCGGAGAGCGGCCAGAGCACCGCACCCGCCCCGGAGGAGCGTCCCAAACGCCAACGCCTGAACATTATGGATTTCATGTAAGGGGACGAGAGTATGAGAACGCTGGAAGAATACGTGGCCATGATTCCGGCCGCGCCGCCCGCTGACATTGACCGCTATCTGGACGCCCTGGGCAGAAAACCGCTGGCTATAACCAGCTACCGGTGCATATCACGGGATGATGCCGAATCCCGCCTGGATTGCGAAGATTTCCGGGCTGATCTGCGCCCCAGTGCCGCCATACGCCCTGCCGCCCTGTGGTGCAGCGAGTGTGAAAGCTGGTATCTGGCGGAATACGTCCCGGCCTATGGCGTGCCCTGCAGCCCAAACCTGACATACCAGAACAACAGCGGCGTGCAGGTCGTGAACGTTGAGCAAGACACCATTGACAAAAAGCGAAACGGCGAAACCATGGTATGCCCACTGTGCGGTGCTCAAACGCAGCTGCGCAACGTGCAGGAGCTGCGGTACGGGCGGGCAGCCCAAGACTTTATCGCGGTGCCCACCGTTGCGGAAAACTGCCTAGTATTAACGCAGTGGTGCATTGAGCGCCACATGTACGAAGGTTACCGCCACACCGAGCGGAACGCTATTAACGCCTTTGTGGTTGATGGCCGGCGGATCATCAAGCTGGCGCACTACCAGTACAACGCTATGGCTGGCAGCTGGCGGAACCTGGGCACGTGGGTACAGCGCGCAAAACTGGTAGATGATATTGGCTGCCCGAAAATGTACGCCGCAAACCTGCCAGATTTGGGCGGCACCGGCGCAGAGAATGCCAAACTGTGGGAGTACATGGAGCAATCAAACGCAGCAAAAACGTTTTACCCGGTGGCATACCTGCGGCTGTATTTTAAGCACCCCAATGTTGAGAACCTGGTAACCGCAGGGCTGGGGAACTTGGTGGGCGACGGAATCAACGATGAAATGAAATATCACTACTATACCGGACTTGCCCCGCAAACAGCGGCTCCAAAGCTGGAGTGGGTGGACTGGAAAGAAAAACGCCCTGCCCAAATGCTAGGTATGACAAAGCAAGAATTGCGAACTTGGAGAGAGTACGGTCTGGGAGTTGACTGTCTGAGAACGTGGAAAGAGCTGGATACGCTGCCATGCGGCGTAAGCTTCCACGACCTTTGCGCCGCGATGAAAGCCATCGGAGCATACGACACGCGCCGGATTTTGCGCGAAAAACTGCCGATGATGCGGACCATAAATTACATAGAGCGCCAAGAGCAGGATCTTATGCAGCTTGAGGATTATTGGCGCATGGCTGCCGTGGCCGGCTGTGACCTGAACCAGGACGCAGTGCGCTGGCCCAAAGACCTGCGCACCGCCCATGACCGAATGAGCGAAACAATACAGTACGAGCGGGTAAGTGGCAAATGCCAGCAAGCGTTCGCCGCCATGACGGCCCGCTGCGCCGGGTTGACATGGGAACATGATGGGATTTGCATTCGCCCGGCGGAAACGCCGCTTGAGCTGATCCGGGAGGGCAGCACCCTGCACCATTGCGTTGGCAGATACTCAGATGCCCATGCACGGGGCAGAATTATCCTGTTTGTGAGGCATACCCGACGGCCAGAACGCAGCTGGTACACCCTGAACATTGACGTAACCAGCAAGAGAGAAATCCAGCTGCATGGATACGGAAACGAATTTGCCCACGGCAAAAAGCTAAAAATACCCCGGCGGGTCCGGGAATTTGTGGATCTGTGGGAGCGCGAAGTGCTGGCTAAGTGGCAGCTGCCGCCGGAAAAGGCCGCACCCAAGAAAAAATCAAGATTCGCGGCGACTGCGTCCGTGGCGTGATGAGGGGGCTGCAAAATGCTGACTTTGCCCATCAAGCGCAAATGGTTTGACATGATCTGCAAAGGTCAAAAGCGCGAAGAATACCGGGAACCAAGCGAATATTGGCGGGTGCGCTTCAATAAGGCCATGAATGAATATCACGGATGCCGCGGGCAGGTGTTCAAAGTATTTCCCATACAGATACGCGCCGGATACCGGGCAGACTGCCCGACCGCCAAGCTGTGGGTGCATTGTATCTACGGGAAGGGCGGTGCACGGGAATGGGGCGCCGACCCTGAAAAGAACTATTTTGTCTTGCAGATACTGCACGTTGAGAAAATCGACAACTGGAAATGGAGAGACTAAAAGTGAAATATGACACTGAACAGATGACGTTTGTGGGTGCCGCCGCTACGGCGGAAGAATCTGCCGCTCTGCGCCTGCATTATGAGATCATGGCCGCAGCGCAGGCAGCGGCGGCCAGCCTGCTGGATCTGGCCCGCAAAATCAAACTAATGCGGGATACCGGTGGATACAAGGCCCTGGGCTTTGACACGCTGGAAGCCTACACACTGACCACCATGGGCATGAAGCAGCGCCAGGCGTATAACTACATTGCCATTGCCGAAAAACTGCCCGCGCAGCTGATAGAGCAGAACGCGGCCGCGGGCGTTACTAAGCTGGCCTTGCTGGCGCAATTGAGTGGGCAGGAGCAGCAGCAGATTACAGCGGAAACCAACCTGACGGAAACGACAGTGGCCGAGCTAAAAGCGCAGATCAAAGAGCTGCAGGCCAAAAATGCCGGGTACGCCGAACAGCTCAGCCTGCTGCAGAATCAGCCGCCGGTGGCTGAGGTACAGGCCGAAGAAGTGGATATGGATGCCCTGCGGGCGGAGATTCGCGCCGAAATGAAGGCTGAAATGGAAAGCCAGCGCCGGGCCGACGCCAAAATGACCGAGCTGAACCAGAAAGAGCGCGATGAAGCCATAAAGGCCGCACAGAAAGCCAGGGCTGAACTGGAAGAGGCAAAACGTGCTGCTGCGGTGGCTGAACAGGCACGCGCTAAAGAACTGGATCAGGCGCGCCACCAGGCAGAAGAAACCGCTGCCCGGCTGAACATGGTCGCGGATGAATCCGCGGTGCGCTTCGGCTTGCTGTTTGACCAGTTGCAGGACACCGCCGGAAAAATATTTGACCTAGTTGATACTTTGCAGCAGGGTGGCCTGACCGAAAAGGCGGAAAAATTCCAGACAGCGCTCCATAAGGCGCTGCTTGCCTTGGCCGATGAAGCGGAGGATGTACAGAAATGATGGAAGCATTTGAGGCGGGCGTGCGGCTGAGCATTTTCATGCTGGGCGCTGGGGTCGGCCTGGTCGGCAGCCGCGGCGAAAGGTGGGGTGACTGATGGACATCCTGCTTTCGATCATCGGCAGCGCTGTTCTGGCCGTGCTGCTGGCCACCGCCTATACCGCCGGGGTAGCCGCCGGGAAAGCTGCTGCACATGCGGACGATGACGCAGAAGACCAAAAGATTTGCATGCCGCACACACATGGCGGTGATCCTGACACCTGAATGCAAAGATAGCCATATTCTGAACCAAGGGAGGTATACACACGTGGGGAAAAGCAAACGCTTGCCGAATGACATCATATTGGCTGCGCTGCAGCTGGTGCGCGGCCAGGCCAGGCGCAAGGCCGAGTATAAGCGCCAGGTGGATGAGATCATCCTGCGCAGCGGCACAAATTTTGTGGATACCACAACCCGCAGCGGAACGCCCGTGCGCGTATACCTGCCGTGCGCCAACGGCAGCGCCAGCGACATCACCGCCGACAAGGCCGAGGCGATCCAGCAGCTTGAGACACAGCGGGATGTGCAGATCATGCGGGCCATTGATGCCGCCGCGGATGAGATTGGGGCCGACATCCAGAGCGCCACAGTACGGGCTGCGCTGCAAAAGGCTATTGCACTCAACTGCAATGACTGCCGTGTCTGGACGTTTGAGCGCCTGAATCTTCCGGGAATCAGCAGGCGGGAATTTTACCGCCGCCGCAGAAAATACCTGGAAAATGTGGCACAGCGTGTGGGTTTGGGCTAAAAGTTGGCACTGTGCAAGTATATTTAAGGCTAAAATTAGTATCATGGAGAATTGAGAGACAGCCCGGCGGCTGTCCCTCTTTTGTTTTGGAGGGTGAGCCATGGCAGACAAAAAAGCTGAAATCCCCTGCACGCACTGCATTTGGCGTATGTGCAACAGCGAACGGGTGATCTGTTCCCTACCGCGTTGCGTAAATCCTACGCAGTGTAAACGCCAAAAATATAAACTTGGCCCCGGCGGATGTTGGACTTACCAGCGGCCACTGAAAAGGCCCCGGCATAAGCTGTCGCAGGAAGGCAACCCTCATGACTAACCCCCGGTATGCCAACGGAGCCCTGCGCCGGAAACACCGGGCCCGGCTGAAAGCCATGGGCGCGCCGTGCGGAATCTGCGGCGGGCGCCTTGGCCCGATCCATTACGATGAACCATCCGATGCGGCGCACCCGCTCAGCTTTGTGGTGGATGAGATACGCCCCGTTGCCCGCTGGCGCGAGTTCGGGTACGCTTCCCCGCGGGCTGCGGCTGAAGATTGGGACAACTTACAGGCTGCGCATTACTGGTGCAACGCGCAGAAAGGCTGCAAGCTTTCGCCCGCAAAACCCAATTCTGCGCAGCACACCCGCACACAAAGGCCTCCTGCAGACGGCAGCTGGTAAGGGGTGGGGAGGGACCCCCGCCCCGGCCGGCGGGCGACCCCAAGCCGTCCAGCGCCGATTTACCCCCGCAAAAAATAATTTGATGGGGGGTGGTATCAAAACAGGAAGGAGAAGCAAAAAGTGGCAGCAGATACTTCTAATCGCGCGCGCGTGGAGATCGCGAAAAGGTCTGCCGCAGAGCGCAGAAAACTGGCTAAATTTTTGGCCAAAAACGGATTGAATGACGAAAAAATCCAGTCGCTTGACCCGGTGATTTTGAATGTTTCGTGGATGAAATCCAAACTGGACGATGCCAGGGAAGCCATCGGTGAGGAAGGCATCACGGTTGAATATGACAATGGTGGTGGGCAGTCGGGCGTGAGAGAGAACCCGGCCTTCCGGGCTTATGAGGCATTGTGGAAAACGTACATGTCTGGATTGGATATGCTGATTAAGCTCCTACCTGTGGAGGTGCCGCAAGAGCAAATATCCGACATTAAGCCGACAAGCGTACTCACTCTGGTGCAGAATCGGAGAAAACAGGACGCATGACCGGCGCACAGATTCCAAGATACCGCATCGAGCCGGAGCGCGTTACGACCGACGGTGCGGACGCCGCAGCGCTGATGGCCGCCTACGGCAATGCGCTGGATGAATGGCAGCAGCTGGTGCTGGACTGCTGGCTGGGTCGGGATGCATCCGGGCGGTACACCGTGACCTCCGCAGGGCTGGCCGTGCCCCGGCAGAACGGGAAAAACGTGTGTCTGGAGGGGCGGGAGTTTTTCGGAATGGTCATCAACGGTGAGAAGATCCTGCACACCGCCCATCAGGTGCGCACGGCAAAAAAGAGCTTTAACCGGCTGGCCCGAATGTTTACCGACAAGCGGCACCCAGAGGTGCTGGAACTGGTGAAAAACATCCGCTACACCAACGGCGAGGAGTGCATCGAGCTTCTGAACGGCGGGAGCATTGAGTTCTCGGCCCGATCCCGGCAGGCGGCCCGCGGCTTTGACGGCATCTCGCTGGTGGTCTATGACGAGGCACAGGAGCTGACGGACGACCAGGTGGAGGCCATCATGGCCACGCTGGCCGCATCGGCCACCGGCACCCGGCAGCTGATCTATACCGGAACCCCGCCTTATCCGGGCTGCCCCGGCGACGTATTCCGCCGCCGCCGGACAGCCTGTCTTGGCGCACCGGGCGCGCACGATGCCTGGCACGAATGGTCAGTGGAGGGAGAGCAGGTTGACAAGATCGACCTAGAAGATCACGCGGTCTGGTATCAGACTAACCCGGCCATGGGCATTCGGCTCAGCGAGGAGTTTGCGGCGGAGGAGTGCCGGAGCATGAGCGCCGACGGCTTTGCCAGAGAACGCCTGGGCTGGTGGAGCCCCATCCTGACGGAGCAGAGCGACAAGGCGCTGGATGCCCGGGCCTGGGCGGCCTGCGCCAGCGAAGCCGAAAAGCCGGAGGGCAAGACCGCTTACGGTGTCAAGTTTGCCGCGGATGGTTCCGCTGTCTGCTTGTGCGGCGCGGTGATCCCGAAAGATGGCCCGGCCCGCGTCTCGCTGATCGAACAGCAGCCCACCGGCCGCGGCCTGGCCTGGCTGGTGGACTGGCTGAATGAACGCTATGACCGCGCAAGCTGTGTGGTGATTGATGGCCGCAACGGGGTGGACGTGCTGGTGGAGCGCATCCGCCCCACCTGGAAAGCCAAAAGCGCCGTGCTCCGCCCCTCTGCCAGGGACGTAATCGCATCGGTGGGGCTGTTTACCACCACCGTGAACGAGCGCGGCCTGACCTGGTACAAGCCGCAGCAGGCACTTGCCGAAAGCGCCGTTACCAGCACCAAGCGTCCCATCAGCGGCGGGTATGGCTTTGGCGGCGACAACAGCCTGCCGCTGGAAGCCTGCGCCCTGGCACTGTGGGGCGCGAAAACCTGCAAACGCGACCCAACCCGCAAAATGCGCATCGGATGAGAGGAGAACCATGACGAATACCCTGAATTTTGGCCATGTAGCCGGGCTGACCGCCGCGGAACAGCAGCAGCTTAGCGACCTGGCCGAAACGTATATGTATCATCAGAGCCGCAACGCCACCAAAGACAAGTATTACGAGGGGCACGTCACCTTGCAGGACGTGAACCTTGGTCTTGCGCTGCCGCAAGGTCTGCGCGGTCTGGAGGTCGGCTGCAACTGGGGACAGAAGGCGGTGGACGCGCTGGCATCCCGCAGTATGTTCGATGGTTTTGTGAGCAACGGCGGCGCACTGGACGGGCTGCAAAAGCTGGTGACCGACAACCGTCTGGTTGCAGCCTACGCCAAAGCCTGCCGGGATCAGCTGAAATACGGATGCGTGTTCGCCACACTGTCCGCAGATGCGGACATCGGCTGTCGCATCCGCTTTCACTCCCCTGCCACAGCCTCCGCGCTATGGAGCGGCGAGAAGGGGCGCATCGACTGCGGGCTTGCCATCATCGACACGGTACAGGACGAGCACAATAAAGGCAGCTGGCGGCCCGCACTGGTCAACTTCTACACCGATACCGCCGTCATCGTGCTGCGCTCTAACGGCAGCAGCTGGGCGGCGCAGCGGATGCCCCACCGGATGGGTCGTCCGCTGATGGAGCCGCTGATCTGGAACGCCACCAGCAATAAGCCCTTTGGCCGCAGCCGCCTGAAGCGTGCCATCCGTTCCCTTATCGACGACTATGTGCGTACCGTGGCTAACGCCACCATTGCGCTGGAGTTTGACACCACGCCGCAGAAATACATCCTTGGCGTGACGGATGAGCAGTACGATACCATCGTATCGGACAAGTTCCGGCAGTATGTCGGGGCGCTCATCGCTGCCACATCCAACCCGGAGACCGGCGAAAACCCGGTCTTTGGGCAGCTGGCGCAGGGCAGCTTGCAGCCCCATGTGGAAAAGATGCGAATGACCGCCACCCAGTTTGCGGCAGCCACCGGCCTGACCGTGACCGATGTGGGCGTGATCAATGATGCCAATCCCACCAGCAGCGATGCGATCCTGGCCCAGAGCCAGACCCTGGTGCTGATGGCCCAGCAGCTGAACACCGGCAACGGGGATGCACTACGCACCATTGCCCGGATGGCCCAGGCCATTGCCCGCAAAGTAACGCTGGATGAGCTGACCGAGGAAGAGCGGGACGTGATGGCCCACTTTCGGAACCCCGCCATGCCCAGTGTGGCCGTGACCGCGGATGCCGCCATCAAGATTGCTTCCGCCCGGCAGGAGTTTGCCGCCACCGACACGTTTTTGGAGATGATCGGCTTTGACCAGGCCGATATCCGCCGCATTAAGGCGCAGGAACAGCGGGTGCGGGGCCAACAGGTGCTGATGGAGATGGAAAACGATGCAGATAACAGCCAACGCCTGGAATGAGTACATCACCCGATTGTCCCGCCTGAACCAGAAAGCCGGGCAGCTGATGCGGCAGTACGTAGACACCCACGGCACCGAAAGCACGGACGACCTGATTGCCTACGCTTACGGACTTGTGACGAAATACGGCGAGGGCAGCGCAGAGTTGGCCTGCCAGATGTATGACGCCCTGGCCGAAGCGGCCAACGCCGGGGTGCCCGCCGCCGAGCCTGCCGTACCGGCAGACTACGGCGAGGTTGCCCGCATGGTGAACGCCACCAAGAACCAGAACCCTGCCAACCTGCCCAACGGCGTCAGCCGCCTGGTCAAGCGCGCCGGAGCCGACACCACCCTGAAAAACGCCGTCCGCGATGGGGCCGAGTGGGCCTGGGTCCCGCACGGAGACACCTGCCCGTTCTGCATCACACTGGCAAGCAACGGCTGGCAGAAAGCCAGCAGCAAAGTGCTGAAAGGCGGCCACGCAGAACACATCCACGCCAACTGCGATTGTGAGTTTGCCATCCGGTTTGACCACAACACCACCGTGGCGGGATATGACCCGGAAAAATACCTGAAACAGTACCGGGATGCGGGCGGCGACATCAACAAAATGCGCCGGGTGAACTACGCCGCCAACAAGGAGCGCATCAACGCACAGAAAAGGGCGGCGTATGCGGCCCGGCGGTTGCGGGAACAGGCGGACCGTGGTATACTTGATGACATAACGGGCGGTTACCTGCTCGTTACCGAGCAATCCATCGAGGCTGTGCAGCCATTCACTTGCCGCGTGCTGGATGAGGCAGGACAGCAGGCGTTGGCCCGGGCGCATCGGGAGCTTTTGCAGGCAGCCGCCGCCCACCCGGTGGGAACCGAAGTGGCTTGCTGCTATGGGTTGGATATGCAGCCGCTGAGTAAGATCATCATCAGCGGGCAGCAAGGGCGGGTGCGCATCCCGGACCAGGACGTGCCCTACATAGCGGCGCACACCCACCCTAGCGGTTTGACATTCTCGCCGTCCGATATCCGCCGGTTTGCCCTACGGGAGAATATGCGGATGCTGACGGCAGTGGGCAATGACGGGACCGTGTATGTAATCGAGAAAACGGCACAGTTTGACCGGAGCGGTCTGCTTGCCCTGTTCCGCGATTCTGAGATCCGCCTGGCCGCAGCGAAAGACCCGAAAGAACTCCAGGAAATCATGCAGCAACTTTTGAAGGAGGCAAAACAGTATGGCGCGAACTTTTACGCCGGAAGAGATCGCTGAGATGAAAGCCTTCTTGCGGGCGCACCCTCCCGACCCGGCTTACGATGAGGAGGATGAATTGTTCGACGGAAAACTTCCGCCGGAGGAATTCAAAGCCCGCTGCGTCCGGGATATTCTGAAAAACCTGGGCGAGCTGCCCACATCCAACAACTGAACACCCAAAGCACGATGCAGAACCGCACCGTGCTTTTTTCATGCCTGTTTGCCCTGCATGAGGGGTGGGCGGGCACTTTTTATACCAATTTTTGCCCGGCATGGCGTAAAACTGTACAGCCAAAGCGGATGCGACCCGCGTAAATAAAAGCGCAGGCAGAAAGGACACAACATGAAACGCGAAGACGTAAAGAAGCAGATCCCCAACATCACCGATGAGCAGCTGGACTGGCTGATGGGCGAAAACGGCAGGGATATCACCGCCGAAAAGACCAAAGCCACCAACCTGCAGATCCAGGTGAACGGCCTGACCACCCAGCTGAACACCGCCAAAGACAGCCTGAAAGCCTTTGAAGGCGTGGACGTGGCCGACCTGAAAGGCCAGATCACCAAGCTGCAGGGCCAGCTGGCCGACCAGGCCGACAGCTTTGCCTTTGATTCCGCCCTGGACGGCGCAATCCGTGACGCGCACGGGCGTGACGTAAAGGCCATCCGCGGTATGTTGGACGTGGATGCACTGAAAGCCAGCAAGGACCGCACCACCGACATCAAGGCCGCGCTGGATGCCCTGACCAAAGAAAAAGCCTGGGCCTTTGATGCCGCCCCCGGCGGCTACCCCAACGTCCGCGACGGCGGCGACCCGAACAAAACCCCAACCGGTTCCACGCGCGAGCAGTTCGCGGAGTGGTTCAACGAAGTCATGAAGTAAAGGAGCAAAAGTATGGCATCTATTGACATCAACCGCACGACTACTATTTCCCTGCCGGGCAGCGTGTCCAGCGAAATTTTGCAGAAAACCCAGGAATCCAGCGCCATCATGGCACTGGCCCGGCAGATTCCGCTGCCCGGCCTGGGCGTAACCATCCCCGTTATCACCGGCGACCCCGAAGCGGGCTGGGTCGGCGAGACCGAGAAAAAGCCGGTCAAGCGCGGCACCCTGGCCACCAAGCAGATGACGCCCTATACCCTGGCCGTCATTGTGCCGTTTTCCAACCAGTTCCGCCGCGATGTGCCCGCCCTGTATGACCAGCTGGTGCAGCGCCTGCCCGGCGCTCTGGCCAAAAAGTTTGACCAGACCGTGTTCGGGGCGGTGGAAGCCCCCGGCTCCAACTTCGATACCCTGAAAGCCTGCACGGCCCAGAGCATCCTGACCAATGCCTACGGCGGTCTGGTTGCCGCCGATGCGGACATCGCCGCCCATGACGGCATTCTGAACGGCTGGGTGCTGGCCCCGCAGGGCAAGGCCATCCTGCTGAACGCGGTGGACGGCAATAAGCGTCCCCTGTTCATCAACTCCGTGGCCGAAGGCGCAGTGCCCATGATTCTGGGCGCGCAGGTGCGCCAGAGCAAGGGCGCCTACACGGCCAACACGGCCAGCGATGCCGCCGTTGTCGGCTTTGCGGGCGACTGGAGCCAGGCTGTATACGGCACCGTGGAGGGCGTGCAGATCGCCATTTCCGACCAGGCCACCCTGACCGACGGTTCCACCACCATCAACCTGTTTGAACAGAACATGTTCGCTGTGCGCGCCGAGATTGAAGTCGGCTTCCGCTGCGACACCACGGTGTTCAACAAGTTGACCGGCGCAGCCAAAACGGGGTCCTGATCATGATTGAATTCAAGAACCGCCTGACCGGCACCCTGATGGCCGTTGCCCCGGAGCGGGAAGCTGAATATCTGGCGGCAGGGCATACCCGCGTGGATGCCCCGGCGGCCGTCCCCGCCAGGCAGCCCGCCGAAGAGCCCGCTGAAGAGCCCGCCGCCAAGCAGACCGCCGAAGAGCCCACCGAAGAGCCCACCGCCCCCGCCGCCAAGCAGACCGCCGCCCCAGCCCCGAAGAAGAAAGCCGCCGCCAGGAAATGAGGTGATGGCAATGGTCTATGCAACCGTGGAAGAGGTCGAAGCCGGGTTCCGCACGCTGAGCGATGACGAAAAGACGCTCTGCAGCGCCCTGCTGGCCGAAGCCGGCATTGTCATCGACGCATACAGCCAGGACGCCCCGTTTGAGCGCAAACAGCTGGTATCCTGCCGCATGGTGCGCCGCCAACTGGACGCGGGCCCCGGCGGGCAGGGCGCCGCCATGTACCCGATGGGCGCCACCCAGGCGTCCGCATCGGCGCTGGGCTACCAGCAGAGCTGGACGGTGTCCGGCGGCTCGGTCGGAGAGTTGTACTTGTCAAAGCTCGAAAAACGGCTTCTGGGCGTCGGAGACAAAATCGGTGCACACAGCCCGCTGGAGGACTTATGCTGAAGGGTATCGACATCATCCTGTACGAAAAGACCAAGACCGGCGAGGACGCTTTCCACGCGCCGATCTACACTGAAACACCAGTCACTGTCCACAACGTGCTGGTGGGCGAACCGGCTACGGAGGATATCGTCAACGATCTGCAGCTTTACGGCAGGCGGCTGGCCTATACGCTGGCCCTGCCCAAGGGAGACGCCAACGACTGGCACAACGTGACGGTGGAGTTCTTCGGGCAAAAATTCCGGACTTACGGCGATGTGGTGCAGGGCATTGATGACCTGATCCCGCTGTGCTGGAACAAGAAAGTCAAGGTGGAACGGTATGAGTAACGTCAAGATCGTGCTGAACCGCGCCGGGGTGCGGGAACTGCTCCGTTCCCCCGAAATGGCCGCTATGCTCAAAGAGCGGGCGGATTCCATAAAGGATAGCCTGCCGGACGGCTATGTCTCCCGTATAATGCCCACCCGCGCTATTGCCATTGTGGAAACTGCCACGGAAGAAGCCTATGCCGATAACCTCCATCACAACACCCTGCTAAAGAAGGTGCACGAATGATTGAAACCGAGGTGCTGAATGTACTGACCGCCGCCCTTGCCCCGGTGCCGGTATCCATGGAGGTTCCCTCCCCCATGCCCGGCACCTTTGTTGTGTTGGAAAAAACCGGTACATCCCGCACGGACCACATTACCACGTCCACCTTCGCCGTGCAGAGCTGGGCTCCCACCGTGCTGGATGCCGCCCGCCTCAATGAACAGGCCAAAGCCGCCATGGATGCCCTGCCCGCCCGGCGGGGCATTGGTGCGGCCCGCCTGGAAACCGACTATAACTTTACCGATACCGCCACGCACCGCTACCGCTATCAGGCAGTGTACCGCGTTGTGCATGGCACAATTTGAAAGGAGAACCTCTATGCAGAATGCCGCCTTAGTCGGCGTGGCAAAGCCTGCAGCCGGCGGTGCCGTGTACCGTGCGCCGCTGGGCACTGCGCTGCCCACATCTACCGATGCAGAGCTGAACGAAGCGTTTAAGTCATTGGGCTACATCAGTGATGACGGCCTGACAAACTCCAACTCCCCCAAAACCGAACAGGTCAAAGCCTGGGGCGGAGATACCGTTAAAACCATCCAGAAAGAAAAGCCGGATACCTTCAAGTTTACCCTGATCGAAGCGCTGAACGAGGAAGTTCTCAAATCTTCCTATGGTTCGGACAATGTTTCTGGTACTATCGCAGCCGGGCTGACCGTCAAAGCCAGCAGCCGTGAGATTCCCAACAGCGCATGGGTGGTGGATACCATCGTCAACAATGCCAACAAACGCATTGTCATCCCCGATGCCGGTATTTCAGAAATGGAAGATATCGTTTATTCGGACAGCAAGGCCCTGGGCTATGGCATTACCCTGGCCGCTGTTCCGGACACCAGCGGCAACACCCACTATGAATACATCAAGGAGGCCTGACCATGCTGAAAGGCACAACCCGATCCGGCTTTGCATTTGAAATTCCGGATGCCCGCTGCCGCAATATGGAGCTGGTAGATGCTCTGGCTGCCGTGGACCACGGCAACCTGAACGAGCTGCCCACCGCGCTGGATCTGCTGCTTGACAAGCCGCAGAAAAAAGCCCTGTACGACCATCTGCGCGCTGCTGACGGCACGGTGCCGATTGAAGCCGTGATTGCCGAACTGAGCGATATCTTCAATGCAAACCAAGAAGGAAAAAACTCCTCATCCTCGCCGGAATGATTGCAGACGGCGAGGATGAATTGATTTGTGACCTGGCCGAGACCTACCGGATCCTGCATTACCGTACCGTTGCGCTGCCCCTGCTGGCCACCCTGGCAGCGGGCCTGCGTGAAGATTCCCGCATCTGCAAAAAACAGTCTGGCGTAAAGACCGATACCGGCACCCTTCTGCTGGGGGCTGCCGTTGACCGCCTAACTGCCCTGTGCAGCGGATTTTGGGCTGGCAGCCTGCCAACCCCTGTTATGGATGCCATGACCGGCAGAGCATCGCTGCCAAATAAGGTACAATCCTTTGCCAGCGGCGCTGCGTTTGATGCGGCCTGGCGCAAAAACAACGGGAAGGTGAACTGATGGCAACCGAACTTGCAAAAGCCTATGTGGGGATCATTCCATCTGCCGAAGGCATTACCGGCAGCCTTGCAAAAGTGCTGGAACCGGAAGCCGAAAGCGCCGGTGAAAAATCCGGCGCATCTTTGGGCGGCCTCCTTGTCAGCACCCTGAAAGGTGTTCTGGCAACCGCTGCCCTGGGTAAGGCCCTGACCGATACCCTGACAGAGGGCGGTGCGCTGGAGCAGAGCCTGGGCGGTGTGGAAACCCTGTTCAAGGGTAACGCCGATACCATCAAGGCTTATGCGCAGAATGCATGGCAGACGGCGGGGCTTTCGGCCAATGCCTACATGGAAACTGTGACCGGGTTTTCGGCCAGCCTGCTGCAAGGCCTGGGCGGCGATACCGCAACAGCCGCCGAAGTGGCCAACATGGCCCTGACTGATATGTCGGACAACGCCAACAAGATGGGCACCGATATGTCCGCCATCCAGTACGCATACCAGGGTTTCGCCAAACAGAACTATACGATGTTGGACAACTTAAAACTCGGCTACGGCGGCACCAAGAGTGAAATGCAGCGCCTGCTGGCGGATGCCCAAAAAATCACCGGTGTCAAGTACGATCTGGATAACCTGGCCGATGTGTACACCGCCATCCATGTAATTCAGGGAGGTGTGGATGAGCTGAACGGCGGCCTGGGCGATGTGAACAAAGGTCTTGGCATTACCGGAACCACCGCGCTGGAAGCATCCACCACGCTGGCCGGTTCCTTTGCGGCCATGCAGGCCAGTTTCAAAAACGTACTGGGTGCGCTGACCCTTGGGCAGGACCTGCAGCCGTCCCTGGACGCACTGGCCCAGTCGGTGGTCACATTCCTGACCGGGAACCTGCTGCCGGATATCTGGAACATTCTGTCCGCCCTGCCCGGTGCGCTGGTGACCTTTATCCAGGCCCTTGCCCAGACTCTGCTGGACGGATTTGGCACTTCGTTTTCCGGCGGATTCCCCCAAATCATTGAAAACGGCGCTGCTCTTGTCAGCAATCTGGTGCAGGGCATTACCGCAAACGCCGGGCAGATGATGGAATCTGCGTCTGTATCACTGAGCGCATTCCTTGCACAGGTCGTGGCAGATCTGCCGCAGATCATCACATCAGGCGGACAGATGCTGCTCAGCCTTGTGCAGGGCCTGCTTGCCATGTTGCCTTCCATCATCCGCAGTGCGGCCACCGTAATTGCCACCCTGCTGCAAGCCATTGTTACCCACCTGCCTGAAATCATCGCGGCAGGCTTCAACCTTGTGATCAATTTGGTACAGGGCATTGGGAACGCCTCGCCGGATATCATCCGCGCCGCAGGTGATGCCTGCCGCACCCTTTGGGACGCCGTCAAAAACGTGGACTGGGTGCAGCTGGGCAAAGACATTATCAACGGCTTAATCAACGGCATTGGTGCTATGGGCAGCGCGCTGAAAGATGCTGCCCGGAGCATTGCTTCCAGTGCGCTGGATACTATCAAGGACTTTTTCGGCATTGCATCCCCTTCCCGCGTGATGCGGGACGAAGTGGGCCGCTACATTCCGGCGGGCCTTGCCCTTGGCATCCGGCAGAACGCCGGGGATGTTGCACAGGCCATGGATGAGCTTTCGGATCTATCCACCGGCTCTTTACAGAGCAACGTTCGGCTTGCGTTGACAGCATCGGGCAGCGTGGCAAGCACCCCGTCTGGCCGGGAAATTGTCGATTTCACGCCCGTACTGGCCGTGCTGAACAACATCCTTGCTGAGCTGCATAACAGCAGCGGCGACATTGTCATTGGTGACGACGTGATCTATCGCAGCTTCAACCGCGCGCGGCAGTCGCAATCCATCATGCTGGGGGGTGCCTACTGATGCTCAAGCGCACTTCCCTCTTGCAAATCGACAGCCATTCCCTACCGGTTCCCACCGGCTCCCCCACCATCAAGTTTTCGGATGTTGAGAGCAGTGACAGCGGCGCCGACGAGATGGGCGTCTACCATCGTGAGGTGCTGCGCTATGGCGTGCTGACCGCCTCGCTGGAATATTCCTACCTCGATAACGCCGACTGTGCCTACCTGTTGGGGCTTTTGCAAAACAAGACCACGTTCCAGTTCACCTGCCCTGTGGCCAGCGATGCTGCAGACGTGACCCAGACCATCACCCGCACCTGCTACTGCTCCAACTACGGGGCGGCCCTGCAGCGGCTGAAAGCGGGCGTCTGGCGGGATATGACGCTGGAAATTAAAGAATGTTAAGGGGGTGTCTGAATGGTTAAAAACATCCTGGTGCTGGATGACGGCACTGAGATTGCCGCCGGCACCGTTGGTCAGAACGCCATTCTTTCCCTGACCTGCACCGAAACCGTATCCAAAACCACCGACCTGTGTCCCGGCGCAGCCTGCTCCAATAAGCTGGAAATCACAATCTGGGTGGAGCCGGGAACCGATCTGCCGATTACATCCGGGACCCGGCTGACCCACTACCGGGAGACATCCGGCCAGCGTACCCTGGCGGGCACCTACTGGGCCGTTAAGCCTACCAGCCAGACCCGCAACACCTACAAAATCTACGCCTATGACGCAGTCTCCCTGCTTGATGGCGTACAGTCTACCTGGCTGCGATCCATCCAGGATCAGTTCCCGATGACATTGTGGAAATTCGCCGGGCTGGTAGCACAGCGGTGCGGCGTAACCATTGTCAACAGCTCCCTGCCCCGCAATGGAAGCTATCTGGTACAGGCCTTTTACGCCGATAACCTGACCGGCCGCCAGCTGCTTGCCTGGGTAGCCGAAGCGTCCTGCACATTCTTGCGGGCTACACCGGACGGAAAAATCGAATTTGCCTGGTACACAGATTACACATCGCAGAGCATCGGGCCAACCGTATACATAAGGGACGGCCTGTCGCATGACAAGTTTCAGACCGCGCCGGTCGTCAAAGTACAGATCCGGCAGAGCGATGACGACGTGGGTGTGCTGTATCCGTCCGATGAGAGTGGATCAAATGCCTTGGTTATCCAGGGCAACCTGCTGCTGACATCCGCCACTGCGGAAGCACTGAAGCCGGTCGCGCAGGCGATATTTGAAACGATGCAGGGCGTGACCTACACACCGCTCAAAGTAACCGTCCCGGCGGATTTTCCCCTGCCCGCGCCTGGAAACATTGTATCTGTCACTGATGCCCGCGGAAACGTGCTGAGCTCCTATATCATGACCCGGAAAATATCCGGTCAGCAGGTCACGCTGGAATCCACCGGCAACGCCACACGGGACGGAACCGCCGCCGTAAATGAGCAGAGCTACAAGAACCTGACCGGCAAAATGCTGGAAATCAAGACCAGCGTGGACGGCCTGGAAGTAAAGGCCAGCGACCTGACCGGCAAGTATACCGACCTGAAAGCAACGGTGGACGGGCTTTCCTCTGAGGTGAAAAAAGACACCAAAATCACCGGCGGCGGCAACCTGATCCTGGGCAGTGAGAGCTTCAAGAACGCTGAACTGAAAGGCAATACCGGCGACGGCAGTTCTATTACCTATGAACTAACCGGCGGGGCGACCATGGCCAACACCAACTCCAACCGATATTTTCGCTGGACAACGGTGGGTGCGTATGTGGCAAAAGGCGTGACATTGTGCCTGTCTGTTATGTACAAACCCGTTTCTGGTGCGGATGAGTTCTGTATGGAAATCGCTTACACGGCGGGGTACTCCACCAGCCAGAGCTGGGCAACCATTAAGCCAACTGATCAGCTGGAGATTGAGCAGACGGACGGCTGGGTACTGCGGTATGGCCTGTGGACGCCGCCGGACAACGCCACCTTAAAGCTGGTGGATATGGGCAGTGGTACCACCCACGCTGGTACCGGCAACTACACCAACAAGTTTTCGCTGCTGCACCCCATGCTGCAATACGGCAACGCGCCGACCGCGTGGAATGCCAGCAGCGGCGACTACCTGACGCAGGAAAGCGCAAAAAGCTTATTTTCGCAGACCGCTGACGAGATCAAAACCGAGGTCACCAAGTCAGTGACCGAAACGGTGACGGCCAACGTGAAGGATACCGCCACCAGCGCTGCCAAGGATGCCGTTGACAGCAAGCTGAAGGACTACGCCACCACAGCAACGGTGAACAGCCTGAAAGAAGATGTCTCCAGCATCAGCCAAAAGGCCGACAGCATCAGCACCAAAGTCAGCAGCCTGAAAGAGACCACCACAACCATTTCCAACGACCTGGACAGCACAAAGCGGGAATTCAAAACCGTTAAAGAATCAGTATCCGCGATCGACCAGAAAGCCAACAGCATTACCCAGACGGTAACGCAGCGGATCACCGGCGGCAACAATATTATTGCGGGCACCGACAACTGGAACAATGCGACACTGGATGCAGGCGGCAATGACCTGAGCAAAAAAGGAACATACACGATCAGCGGTGAATCCGTCCGGGTGACCAATAAAGCGCGGAACACCCGCTTCCACTTTGGTGCGGACAAAACGCTGGTGATTGCCAAGGGCATGACCTATTGTGCATCGGTACTGTACAAGCTCAACTCCGGCACGGACAGCCTGTTTTTGCAGTTTGAAACCAAATCCCCCAGCGGAACCAAAGCCTACTATGGCAGCGCGTTCAAAAATGCAAAGCAGGATATTGCACTGGATAACGGCTGGAAGCTGCGCTGGGCAGCCTTTACGGCGACCGCGGACGGCTATGCAGACGGTCTGTTTGTGAGTACCGCGAACGATAACGCCACCGTTACCAATGATCTGACCATCATGCACCCCATGGTGCAGATGGGCAACGCGCCTACCGCGTGGACGGCCAGCACCGGCGACTATCTGACCGCCAACGAAACCAAAACCGAGATCAAGCAGACGGTGGGCGAAATTAAGCTGACGGCCAGCACAAGCGGAACCAGCAGCACCATCAAGCTGACGGCAGGCGGAACAGAGATCACCAGCGCACAGATCAACCTATCCGGCGTGGTGACATTTTCGGATTTGAGTACCTGGAACCAGGACAAGACAATCATCAACGGCGGCAACATTACCACCGGGCAGCTGCATAACCTCAACTACACCACCGTGTACGACCTGGACAACGCTTGGATTCGCATGGGTACCGAGGCCGGTGAGCGTGTATTTTTGGACAACCGGCACATTGCCTGGTATGCAACCATCAACACCGGCAGCATCGGCCTGACCGGTGTGCTGTACTCTGAGGCTGGCAGCTCCTACATTGGGGCGTGCAGCAAGTACGCCAAGTACGGCTGGGTGAATGGACTTGACCCCACATCTTACGTTGGAATGCAGATCACCTACAACCGTAGCGATGACAGCGACGCCGATTTTAACACGACCCGGGTGGGTGTCTCCGGCAAGCTGAATGTACACAATCTGGACGTTTGGGGCAGCAAATCCCGCGTGGTGCCTACCAGCTTCGGCGCGCTGAAAATGGCCGCATTTGAGACGCCGCTGCCAACCTTTGCGGACTGGGGCAAGGGCCAGTGCGGCCCCGAAGGCTGGTGCCTGATTGCCCTTGACCCGCGCTATGCGGAGACCATCGCCCAATATGGGCAGCCCGCCTGGCTGCTGACGGATTGCGATGGGACCGGCCACCTGTGGGCCGAAAACTGCGGCCAGTATGCCATTATACACGGCGCACCAGGGCAGCAATTTGCATGGCTCTGCATGGCCGCCCAGCGCGGCTATGAGGGCAGCTATGCCGACCGCAGTGACAGCAGCTACCCTGCCGGTGATCCGGCAGGCATTGATCTGGCCGCCAGCACCGCCGCCCGTGCGCAGGAGACCGGCACCGATGCCGCAACCGAATTGTTGGAAATAGATACCGGAGCGGACGAAACCGCAGACATTCTATTGGAGGGATGGACATGAAGAAATTATCTGGCGTGGCGGTCGTTACGACCGCCGAAGGCGAACGCGTAAGCTACACATACATGGAACTGGACGACAGCGGCAACATCACCAGCCAGAACAACCGGGGGTCTTTTGTGGCCCTTGACGAAGAGGTTCTGGCGGCCATTGCCACGCTGAAAAATGCCGTGAACACGCGGCTGTAAGGAGGAAAAGACCATGACCGATACCAAACGCATTAAAGAGTGCAAACGCAAGATTATTGCCGCGATCAATGAAGCGAAAATCCCCTTTGCGGTATCTGAGCTGGTTCTGGAAAACGTGCTTGCCGCCGTGCGGGAGAACATGGCCGCCGAGGAAGCAGCGGCGGCAAACATCGAAACTCCGAAAACAGAGGAAGAAAAGCTGCCGAACTAGGAGAAAAACGAATGAAACAGGGAACGCAATTTGTGCTGCCCGTGGAAATCGGGATGGATCTGGATGATGTGAGCCGGATCGAATTTGTGTTCAAACAGAAGAGCTGCAAAGGCTTCCCGGCCATTAAATCCAACGTCTGGCCGGATGACTGCACCCGGCAAGCGGGGCAGAACATCATCCTTATCCCCTGGACGCGGGAAGAAACGTACAAATTCCTGGGCGGCGAAACATTGTACATGGACACCCGCATCACGTTACGGGACAGCACTGACCAGCCGCAGACGGAGATTCTGGCGCTTAAAATGAGCCCGACCTTATTCCAGGAGGTTGATGGTGCATGATCCAGGTGCGAGTGGCCCAACAGAGCGCCGTATCAGTGCGCATTACAGGCACCGCAGTGGTTAGCGCGCCGGAGTATGCAGGGCCATATGACATCACGCCGTTGTTCTCGGCGCAGACCCTGCCCACCGCAAAGCGGCTATTGCAGCAGGATGTAATCATAGAAAAGATACCGCAATACGAGGTGTCCAACGATTACGGCACAACGTTGATTTTAGGAGATGAGTATTATGGCAAATAAATATATTAACAAAGTGATTGTCGGCAAAGAGACAAAGCTGGACTTGACAGCCGATACGGTAACACCGAACACGCTGGCTGAAGGTATCACCGCTCATGATAAGTCCGGTGCCCCTATCGTCGGTACCAGCACCAAGGACGTGGATTCCAGCGATGCAACAGCCGCAGTTGCTGAGGTTCTGAAGGGTAAAACTTTCTATGCACGGGGCGCGAAGCTTACGGGTACGATGCCCAATAACGGAGCGGTATCCGGGAAAATCACTACTGTGGACGGCAAATATACGATTCCTATGGGTTTTCACGATGGTAGTGGTACAGCTGAAATTGATCCCGTCGAACAGGCAAAACTCATAGCGACAAATATTCGTGAGGGCATCACAGTTTTGGGCATTGTCGGATCGATGAGTGGCAGCGAAGGCATGAAGCCGCAGGCCAAAATTGTTACGCCAAGCTTTGAACAGCAGGTTGTGCTGCCCGATAAAGCGCATAACTGCCTGTCTCAAGTTACTGTGCAGGCGATCCCGGCCACATACGTTGATAACGCCGCGGGCGGCCAGACGTTGACGATCGGAGGCTGAGCATGGCCGTAAACAAGGTTGTTATCAATGATGAAGTCGTCCTCGACCTGACCGGCGATACGGTGCAGGCTGCCGACCTGCCGAAAGGGGTAATTGCCCACAGTGCCACAGGGGCCAAAGTCACCGGAACCACAAACTATGCCGGTTCCAGCAACGCAGGCGGCTCCGCAACGAGCGCCGAAAAACTAAATAACAGCCTGACCATCAAACTGAACGGAACCAGTCAGGGCGCATGGGACGGCAGCAGCGCAAAAACCATTAACATAACGGCAGCCAGCGTTGGCGCGACAAATGTTACGCTCAGAAGGTGGTGACAGTTGCATGGGTGTGTATTTAGGCAGCAATGCCGTTGACATGCAGGGCGGCTTTGTGAGTGGTGGTTCCAGCGGCGTAAAATTGCAGAGCAAAACAGTTACCCCAAGTGAGAATACCCAAACCGTAAATCCTGACAGCAGTTACGACGCTTTAAGTTCCGTCACGGTGGAAGCCATATCGAACACGTATATCGGTAGCAGCGTAACCAAGAAAAGCGCCGCCACTTATACGCCGGGAACGAGTGACCAGAGCATTGCATCCGGCCAGTATTTGAATGGAACCCAGACGATTAAGGGTGACAACAATTTGACTGCGGCCAATATTAAGAGCGGTGTAAAGATTTTTAATGTGACAGGCAGTTATGCCGGGAGCAGCAGTGGCGGAAACACGCCAAACTTGCAGACCAAAACGGTTACGCCCAGCGAGAGCACCCAGACGGTAAGCCCGGACAGCGGATATGACGGACTGAGCAAAGTGACCGTGAATGCGATATCGAGCACTTATATTGGCAGTGATGTGACCAAAAAAAGCGCAGCAACTTACATCCCGAAGACAACCAACCAGAGCATTGCATCTGGGCAATACCTGAGCGGGACACAAACAATCAAGGGCGATGCAAACCTGGTGGCCGGAAACATCAAAAGCGGTGTAAGTATTTTTGGCGTGACAGGAACTTATGCCGGCGGCGGGAGTTCCGGCGGCAGTGGCAATAACAATGTGGAGGCTTATGCCATTACGGACACCAACCCCAGCGTTAGTTTTAAGACCACCAGCGGAACCATTAAGATTTGGGGCTACGGCACCATGACCAGTTCCGGCGGCTGGGGCCAGCAGACTACGAGCCTGATCGCGTTTGCGGGTGACAAGTACTACAAGAGCGCCATGTACGGCGGCCCAAGCAGCACCGGTCTGAGCCTAAGCATCAGCAACGGCAAGCTCTCCGGCCTGCCGAGTGGACTGACGGCGATCAACGCTGTCGTTACGAGAGGTATATGATTATGGCAACTGATACAAAGCTGGACAGCCTGGTGATCAACTACCTGACGCAAGCCCAGTATAATAATGCTAAGCGTGAAGGAACGTTGAATGCGAACCAGATTTATATGACACCAGCCTCCTCCAGTACCTATACGCTGCCTGCCGCTACCAGTTCAACCCTGGGCGGGGTGAAAATCGGGAGCAACATCACGGTGAGTTCCGGTACGATCAGCCTGACAAAGGCGAACGTGACAAGTGCTTTGGGGTACACACCGCCAACAACCGACACCAAGTACACACTGCCGACAGGTAATGCTTCGACCGCGGGCGGCGTGAAGCTGAGCGATTCGACCAGTTCAACTAGTTCAACCAGCGGAGGAATTGCAGCAACACCAGCAGCGGTAAAAGCAGCCATCGCGGAAGCAAAACTTGCGGCCTGGCCGATTGGCAGCATTTACATGAGCGTAAACAGTACAAGCCCGGCAAATCTATTTGGTGGCACGTGGGAAAGGATATCTGATACTTTCCTGTTTGCTGCTTCCAGCAGTTATCCCGCAGGTAGTACTGGGGGCGAATTCGCCCATACGCTTACACAAAGCGAGCTACCGAATTATTCGTTGTCTGTGACCAACGGAAGCAACGTAATGCGCTCCAAAACCGGAAGCACTGCGGATGCGTATGTCCAAACGCAATCAAGTGGCTGGGGTATCCCGAACTGGGAATCCAAAACCGTAACAGTCGCCTCCGGCGGTTCCGGGGCAGCCCACAACAACATGCCGCCTTATCTATCGGTATGGATATGGAAGAGGACAAAATAAGGAGGATAAAAACGCGGCTGAAGAATGAAGAAGCCCTGCTGCATTGGCCCCTGGCCCAGCACATTATCACCGCCGGCTGGCTCTACAATGATGGCAGCCTGCACCGGGCACTGGATTTCCGTGCAGCAGTGGGCACGCCGGTATACGCCGCAGAGGGTGGCACGGTGGAGATGGCCTACCGCTGGAATGGCCGCCGCACCCAGGGGGATATCAACAGCTATGGCAACATGGTCAAGCTGCGCCACACGACCTACAAGTATGGCTCCCTCGAAACCCTGTATGCCCATCTGAGCAAACTCTGCGTGGCCCAGGGGGAGACGGTATATGAGGGCCAGCTGATCGGCTACAGCGGCGATACCGGCAACTGCTATGGAGCACACCTGCATTTTGAGGTGCGGTGGAGAGGCAACCGCACCAACCCGCTGAACTGGTTGGACAACGATTTCAGTACGGCCAGCAGTGCGGTCAAGCTGGGCAGTTACAGCAGCGTAACGCACGATATGAAGGAAGTGGAATACATGAATTATGCTATTGACGTAAGCAAGCACCAAGGTAAATTTGATTGGCAGGTGGCGTATGACAAGGGCATCCGCCATGCTATGCTGCGCGCCGGGTATGGCCGTTACAGCAGCCAGAAAGACCCCCAGTTTGAGCGCAACTCGGCTGAGTGTGCCCGGCTGGGCATCCAGTACGGCGTGTACTGGTACAGCTACGCCAGTACCCCGGCGGAAGCCCGCCAGGAGGCCCGCTGCTGCCTGGCCGCGATCAAGGGCAAGCACCTGTGCCTGCCGGTGGCGTATGATATCGAGTACGAGCCGTGCATCCTGCGCCTGACCAACGCGCAGCGCACGGCACTTGTACAGGCCTTTTTGTCGGAGATTGAGGCCGCAGGGTATTACGGCATCCTGTATGCTAGCTGCAATTTTATTCGCAACCGCCTGGACTACAAGGCGCTGTCCAAATACGATATCTGGGTTGCCCAGTATGGCAGCACATGCACCTGCCCCCTGCCGTATGGCATCTGGCAGTACAGCAGCCGCAACGCTCTGGGCGTGCCCGGCTACGGCACCAGCCTGGATTGCAACAGGGTATACAAGGACTATGAGCAGCTGATGATCCAGGCAGGCTTGCAGGGCCACACCGCGCCCACCCCGGAGGACACCACCCCCAACAAGCTGGACAAGCAGCGTATTACCATTGGCCATATTTCCAGCGGAGACCGCGCAACCATCCGCGTCCTGTGCGAGGGGCTGGGGCTGATCGCGGCTGGCCTGTACCGCGAAACCTGTGCAGATGGCAACCAGTGGATGCTGGACATCGGCCCGGTATCCAGCGGCGACGCCTGGTACATCATGCGCAAGTGTGCAGAGCTGCAGCTGATTGACGCAGGGCTGTACAAGGCCGAGTATGTGGGGTGACGCAATGCAAAAGCTATTTGTGGAGGTGTGAGCAGGATGGAAGCAATTCTGGTGGCGCTGATCACCGGCGGGCTGAGCCTGCTGGGGGTGGTTATCACCAACATGATGGCTGCCCGCCGCGCGGAACAGCGGATGGTAACGGCCCAGGCGGTCACGGATGCCCGCTTGGAGGAGCTGACCCGCGAAGTGCGCGCCCACAACAACTTTGCCCAGCGGGTGCCGGTGCTGGAAGAGCAGCTGCGTGTGGCAAACCACCGCATTTCAGACTTGGAAAACAAAAAAGATTAAAGAGAGGTATCGATATGGATTTTACAAATTGGGGCATCGCAAGCGTTGCCTGCATCACCGTCATCTGCTACCTGGCCGCAACGGCTGTCAAGCAGACCCCGCTGGCCAACAAATGGCTGCCGTCCATCTGCGGCGCCCTTGGCGGCCTGCTGGGCCTGGCCGCCATGTACATCAACGTGCCGGACTTCCCGGCCGCTGATCCTCTGACCGCCCTGGCCGTGGGCATTGTTTCCGGCCTGGCTGCGACCGGTGCGGACCAGGTTATTAAGCAGGCAAGCAAAGACAACTGATCAGCAAGTTACCGGCAAGTTAAATAATCCATAATTAAAGCGGCGGGCCTTCCCTCATTTCAAGGATTGCCCGCCGCTTATTTTTTATGTAAATCTATCTAACACGCTCAAATTCACACGACTTTTCTACGACCTTTTTGAACAAATACGACCTTTACACGACCCAGATTCCAGCATTTTTCAGCAGTTCCAAGCAGTTATCAGCACAATAAAAACCGCATCACATCGGCCATTTTAGCCTTATGATGCGGTTTTTTCTATGGAGCTGGCGACAGGAATCGAACCTGTTTGTTTTGACGAATAATCGCTGTATTTTTTGTTTTCACGACTTTTCTACGACCTTACTTTCAAAATAAGAATTTAAGACCTTTTCTGCTTCTTTTATCTGCCGCTCTTTAATATGTGTGTATATCTTACGGGTTGTTGATATGTCGGCGTGGCCTAAAATCTTTTGCGTTTCAAGCTCTCCTATACCAGCTTCATACATGGCGCTTGCCATCTCGTGCCGGAACTGATGGGCCGTAACTGCCGGCTTATACAGATGGGTTGTAGGAGGTTTGCGCTTACGCTCCGGGCCATATGCCTTGTGATACTTGCGTTCTCTCCCCTGCTCTGCTGCATAGTCTATTTCAACCATTCCAAGGTCTTTACAATAATCAAGCCATAGCCGCCTGTATTCATACATTTTTAATGGCGCTTCGCCGCCAAGCAAATAATTATCTGCTTTCTGTTTTCTGGTCAAAAGCTCTTGCTTGAGTGGAGCTAATAGCGGAACGATTCGGATTGCATTTTTTGTTTTGGGGGTCTGTATCGTTGGCTGAGAATTAACCCAGGAGACTTCTTTTGTTATGCTTATTTCGTTTCTTTCAAAATCAATATCTTGCCATTGCAATGCCAGAATTTCCCCAAGGCGGCAGCCTGTGTACATAAACAGCCACGCACACAGTCCAAAACCCTCCGGGTGAGCTTTTACAGCTGCCACCTGTTCTTCCGTTGGCGGCTTGCGTTCTTCTTTTTTTAATCCGCGCGGAAGATCAACAAAAGCGACCGGATTATAGGTGTTATCGCTCTGTATGCACCAGTATTTGAAAATGAGGTTAAGAACGCTATTTGCATTCCGGATTGTGCTTCCTGCCTTACCCTGCGCGGCCTGCTTCTGGTTCCACAGCACAATCATTGCCGGGGTGATTTCTGCCATTGCATACCCGCCGAAGAATTCAAGAATGCTCACATATGCCCCATGATAAGCACGGGCATTTCCGGCTTTGATTCTTTTTAGATAATCTTTCCACCATTGTTCTGCAACAATGTCAAAAACTTCGCTCTCTTCCTTTGCCTTTGCCGCATTTTCTAGGGCTTCGTCAATCTTCCGCTGTACTTCGCGGGCGGTCTTGCCGTAAAAATGCACAACTTTTCCGTTTATTTTTCGCTTCTTTTCAATATATCCGTCTGCCCGCTTTTTTACCTGTCCCAAATCAATCCCTCCCCCGACACTATAGGTATAGCTTGTAAAGCTGCGGGTTTTGGCGCGTGGGGCCACAGCCGCGCAAGCGGGTGGGGAGCGCCAAACACAGGCCACGCGTGGCCTGTGACCGCACAAGGCGGTTTCGCCGTAGGCGAAATTACAAGCATAGCTTGTAAAGCCTGCCCGGAGGTGGTACAATACGATTGTCGGGTCGATTGTATCCACTTTTGTGGGCAAGCTGATCTATGAAAACGCTCTCGGTGCGCCAACACCGGGGGCGTTTTTTATTTTGTTCTGGTCAAAATGTAGCCTGCGGAGCTTTACTATTAAAGTCTATTCCCCTGCACTGCGTCCAGTAGTGCAGGGCTTTTTTTATGTAG
>OOAN01000412.1_pt1 | contig 33020 bp, 32 predicted proteins | sample 1671301 | NCBI WGS metagenome assembly OOAN01 (sample SAMN06348142, study PRJEB24527) | human gut metagenome | biome: human gut; feature: ankylosing spondylitis patient; material: feces | host: Homo sapiens | place: China | collected 2015-10
TCGGCGGCATGGCCGATGCCATCTATCAGGGCGTGCACGAGGCGGTCATCATCGACGGCCGCGTGCCCCATTCCATCCTGCTGGAGCTGTTCTCCGACCGCGGCTCCGGCACCCGCTTCTACCGCCGCAGCCACCGGGAATAAGCATTGCGGAAAACCGGAGATGGACTTATAATAAGAGCATGAAAAGCCTTCCCCCAAGGGGGAAGCCTGACTCCACCCGACAGGAGGTACACCAACATGGATTCTGAAAAAGTCATCAAGCGGGACAACGAGTATGTCCTGCACACCTATAACCGCAACCCCGTGGTGCTGGAAAAGGGCCACGGCCTGTATGCCGAGGGCCCCGAGGGCCAGAAGTATCTGGACTTCACCAGCGGCATCGGCGTCAACAGCCTGGGCTACTGTGACCTGGCCTGGGCCGAGGCCGTGTCCGACCAGGCCCACAAGCTGCAGCACGCCTCCAACCTGTACTATACTGCCCCCTGCGGCAAGCTGGCCAAAAAGCTGTGCAAGCGCACCGGCATGAGCCGAGTGTTCTTCGGCAACTCCGGTGCCGAGGCCAACGAGGGTGCCATCAAGGCCGCCCGCAAGTACAGCGTGGACCACTACGGCAAGGACCGCACCACGGTCATCACGCTGGTCAACAGCTTCCATGGCCGCACCATCGCCACCCTGACCGCCACCGGTCAGGAGGTGTTCCACAACTATTTCGGCCCCTTCAATGAGGGGTTCCTGTACGCCCCGGCGGGGGATATCGAGGCGCTGCAGGAGCTGGTGGACCGCAACACCTGCGCCGTTATGCTGGAACTCATCCAGGGCGAGGGCGGCGTCATGGCGCTGGACCCCGACTATGTGCAGGCTGTGCGCAAGCTCTGCGATGAAAAAGATCTGGTGCTCATTGTGGACGAGGTGCAGACCGGCGTGGGCCGCACCGGCACCTTCCTGTGCTGCGAGCACTACAACCTCAAGCCGGATATCGTTACCCTGGCCAAGGGCCTGGGCGGCGGTTTGCCCATCGGTGCCGTGCTGCTGAGCGAAAAAGTGGCCGGCGGCATGGGCCCCGGCACCCACGGCTCTACCTTCGGCGGCAACCCGGTGGTCTGCGCCGGTGCCAACGTGGTGGTGGACCGCATGGACACCAGCTTCCTGGCCAATGTCAACGACCGCGCCGTGCAGCTGCGTGCCGGCATCGCCAAGCTGCCCCATGTCAAGAGCATTTCCGGCATCGGCCTGATGGTGGGCATCGAGTTCTACGATGTGACCGCCGCCGAGGTGCTGGCCGCCTGCCGCGAAAAGGGCCTGCTGGTGCTTACCGCCAAGACCCGCCTGCGCCTGCTGCCCCCGCTCACCCTCACCGCCCACGATGTGGACATGGCACTGGAGGTCCTGGCCGAGGTGCTGGGTGCAATGGAGCCGACGGCTCCGAAGGAGCAGGCATGAAAAATCTGCTGAAAATGAGCGATCTGACCCCCGGCGAGCTGACCCACATCCTGGATGTGGCCGACCAGCTCAAGGCACAGCAGAAACTGGGCGGCACCGCCCCCCTGCTGGCCGGTAAAACGGTGGCCATGCTGTTCTCCAAGGCGTCCACCCGCACCCGCACCAGCTTTGAGGTGGGTGTGTACCAGCTGGGCGGTCTGGGCAATTACATGAACACGTCCGAGCTGCAGGCCGGCCGGGGCGAGCCCCTCAAGGACACCGCCCGCGTGCTGGGCCGCTACTACGACTGCGTGGTCTGGCGCACCTACCGCCAGCGGGATCTGGAAGAATTTGCCGAGCTGGCCGGTGTGCCGGTGATCAACGGCCTGACCGACTACGCACACCCCTGCCAGGTGCTGGCCGACCTGATGACCATCCGGGAGCGCCGCGGCACCCTGGCCGGGCGGAAGCTCTGCTTTGTGGGCGACGGCGGCAGCATGGCCAACAGCCTCATCGTGGGCGGCCTGCTGGCCGGGATGCAGGTCACCTGCGTCTGCCCGGAGGCTTACTGCCCCGCCGCCGACGTACTGATGCTTGCCCACAAGTACGGCAGTCAGTTCCACTTCACCTCCGACCCCGTCGAGGGCGTGCGGGACGCGGATGTGGTGGCCACCGCCGTGTGGAACACTGCCGCCCCCGGCACCGCCGAGAGCGAGCAGCGCCTGCGGGATTTTGTGGGCTTCCAGCTCACCGGCAAGCTGCTGGAAGCCGCCAAGCCCGACGCCATGGTGCTGCACTGCCTGCCCGCCCACCGGGGCGAGGAGATCTCCACCGCCGTGTTCGAGCAGCACGCCGACGAGATCTTTGACGAAGCCGAGAACCGCCTGCATGTGCAGAAAGCCGTGCTGGCCATTCTTCTGGCGGGAAAGTAACAAAAGATGACGCAGCGGGCGCATCTGCCACAGGGTGGATGCGCCCGTTTTGCATCCAAGGTTTTGCGCAATCTGCCCGAAAACAGATAAAATTTTTTGTTTTCTTTGCTTCTTGACGGCATTTGATGGTTGTGTTATTCTTTTTTACAGAACAAGACGATACTCTCAGGAGGCGCTACTTGGTTCCACTTTTTTCGATGAATAAGGTGGAAGTGTAAGCGAATCCTGTTTTTTTATGCCTTGAAACCGCCGGGGAGGAACTGGTACATGAAAATCATCAAAAAGATCAACACCAGTGCAGCCCTGGCGCTGGACAAAAGCGGCCACGAGATAGTGGTGCTGGGCAAGGGTATCGGTTTTCCACCGGTACCCTATGAACTGACAGAGCTATCCAAAATCGAGCGCACCTTCTACGATGTCAGCCCAAAGTATCTGGGCATGATCGCAGAGCTTTCCCAGCCCATTGTCATGGCGTGTGCGGATATTGCCGATCAGGCGGCCGTTGAGCTGGATTGTACTCTGAACCCCAATCTGCCGTTCACGCTGGCCGATCACGTTCAGTTTGCGGTGGAGCGGCTGAAAAAGGGTGTGGACATTACAATGCCCATTGCCTACGACATCCGGCATCTGTATCCGAAAGAGTCTGCTGTGGCCGATATGGCGTTGCAGCTGCTGCAAGAACAGACAGGGCTGGAACTGCCGCCCAGTGAAGCGGTCAATATTGCAATGCACTTCATCAATGCAGAGGCCGAAAGCGGCGATATGCACAGCCTGATGCTGAGTATGCAGGTGATCGCCAAGGTCAACGAGATCGTGGAGAGCAGCCTGAACATCCAATTGGATAAAGACAGTTATAATTACAGCCGGTTTGCCACCCACCTGCGATACCTCATCCAGCGGCTGCAGTCTGGTGTGCAGACGGATAATGTTTCTCGGAGTCTGCGCCGCACCCTGATGCGGGAATATCCCGAGATCTATATCTGCACGCTGAAGGTAACGCAATATTTGAAGGAAACGTACAACTGGGATTGCAACGATGATGAAGTGGTATACCTCATCATGCACATCCAGCGCGTGTATGAGCGCGAACAGAATTAAAATAAAAAGCTCGGTTTTCCGGAGCGACAGCCTGCAAAAGGCGCGATATCCGGGGCAGGCTTCACGACAGCACAAGAGCGCAAGCTTTGCTTTGCTGTGGCGAAGTGCGCCCCGGATTTTTCTTTTGATGTATTCTGTGCACAGGAATTACATAAAACCCGAACATTCACCGAAAGCGAGGACACTGCTATGGCAGAACAGGACATTTTACAAAGCGTTTATCCCCACATCGGCGGGCAGGACAATGTCAGCCGGACGATTTCCCGAAATGGAACGCTGTATCTTATGCTCAAAGATGCCAGTGCAGTGGATTTGAAAGCTGTAAAACAGGTGCCGGGAATTGCGGACGCTGCACTGGAACGCGGCCGACTGACCCTGCAGCTGGAAGAAAAGGAGAACTCAATGGCACAGGATAAATATGCAGAATTGAAAAAGAATCTGCTCCCTGCGATTGGCGGCAAGGAAAATATCATCTATTTTCAGCATTGCACTACCCGTCTGCGCTTCAATTTGAAAGACCGCGAAAAGGTCGATCTGGAAACCATCAAAAAGCTGAATAAAGTGTTGGGCGCGCAATGGTCCAATCAGGAATTGCAGGTCATTATCGGGCCGGCAGTCAGCGAGGTCTATCAGGCAATCTGCCAGGAAAATGGACTGGAAGCAGCTGCACCGGTGGATGAGACACTGGACCCGGTGGAAAAGAAAAAGTTTTCCGTCAAAGGACTCCTGACCGGTATGATGGATGCCGTTTCCGGCAGCATTACCCCGCTGATCCCCATGATGATCGGCGGCGGAATGATAAAAGTCCTGTACATGATCTGCAATATGGCAGGCATCCTGCCGGAGACCAGCACGACCTACCAGATCCTCTACTGGCTGGGTGATGCATTTATCTACTTCTTCCCGGTCTTTCTGGGGGCAACCTCTGCGAAGAAGTTTGGAGCGAATCAGGGCCTCGGCATGCTGCTGGGCGCATTGCTGATCTACCCAAGCTTCATTGCTGCAGCGACCGATGGCGCATCCATGACGATTTTTGGCCTTCCGGTCTATGTGACCAACTATTCTTCTACCGTCATTCCGATTATCATCACGACCTATGTGCTGAGCAAGGTGGAAAAGCTGATCTCGAAGTTTATCCCGGATTTCCTGAAATCCTGCCTGGTGCCCACCTTCTCTCTGGTCATCATGCTGCCGCTGATGCTGGTGATCACGGCACCGCTTGGCTATTACATTGGCACCTATGTAGCAAATGCTGTCATCTGGATCTATGAGACGATCGGTTCCGTTGGCGTGGCAGTGCTGGCAGCGCTGCTCCCGCTGATGGTCATGACCGGTATGCACACCATGATGACCCCGTACTGGACGACCGCTTTTGCAAGTCTTGGACACGATCCCTTCTTCCTGCCTGCCATGATCATTTCCAACATGACACAGGCAACTGCATGTCTGGCTGTGGGCCTGCGTGCAAAGGATCAGAACACCAAGTCCACCGCATTGTCCTGCGCTGCCACTGCTTATATCGCAGGCGTGACGGAGCCTGCGATGTTTGGCGTGACCCTGCGCTATAAGCGCCCGCTCTATGCCGCCATGGCAGGCAATGCCGTGGGCGGTCTGGTTGCAGGTCTGCTGAAGGTTTCCTGCTACGCATTCCCCGGTTCCGGCGGCATTTTCTCCTTTGTGACCTTTGTTGGCCCCGGCATGAATTTTGTCTGGTTCCTGGTGGCAACGGCTGCTGCAATCGTGACGACTTTTGCTTTGACATTTGTAATGGGAATTCAGGAGGATTAAAAAATGGCATTTCCGAAAGAGTTTCTCTGGGGCGGTGCAACGGCTGCCAATCAGTTTGAAGGCGGCTGGAATGAGGACGGCAAAGGCGAATCGACCGCAGACCATCTGACGCTCGGTTCCCGCAGCAAACCGCGGGAATACACCGAGACCATCGAGCCGGGCCGTGTTTATCCCTCGCACCGTGCCTCGGATTTCTACCATCACTGGAAAGAAGATATCGCTCTGATGGCGGAAATGGGCTTCAAGACCTACCGGATGTCCATCAACTGGGCCAGACTTTTCCCTCATGGAGATGAAACGGTGCCGAATCCGGCTGGTGTTGAGTTCTACCGCAACGTTTTTCAGGAACTGAAAAAATACGGCATCGAACCGCTGGTCACGATCTCGCACTATGAGCTGCCGTTTTATTTGAGCAAACACTATAACGGCTGGGCAAACCGGAAGTGCATCGACTTTTATCTGCGGTATGTTGAGGTGCTGTTCCGGGAGTACAAGGGACTGGTCAAATACTGGCTGACCTTCAATGAGATCAACAGCGCGATTTTGGAAGGAAATGCCTTTTTCTCCACGGGCATTTATTCTTCACCGGAAAAAGGTATGAAAGCGGGTGTGCTGGATTCTGCCGAGGAAGATGTAAAACCGACAGAGGATATCCGCAGCCTGCAGCATACGGCTGTGCACAATATGATGGTTGCCAGCGCCAAAGCGGTACAGCTGGCACATGCGATCGACCCAGAGTATCAGATGGGCTGCATGATCGCCGGCATCTGCCAGTATCCCTATACCTGCAACCCGGATGATATGCTGTTGATCCAGAAAGAACGGCGCAATGTGTTCTACTACTGCTCCGATGTGATGATCCAGGGCAGCTATGGCAGCTATGTAAAGCGTTACTGGGATGAAAATAACATCAAAGTGGAAATGCAGCCGGAAGATGCAGAGATCCTGCGGCAGGGAACCGTAGATTTCTATACCTTCAGCTATTATTCCACCGGCTGTGTCAGTGCAGCCCCGGCGGCAGAAAAAACGGCCGGCAACCTGATCTTCGGTGTGGCGAACCCGTATCTGAAGACTTCGCAGTGGGGCTGGCAGATCGACCCGAAGGGTCTGCGCTACTTCCTGAATGAGATCTGGGATCGCTATCACAAGCCGATCATCGTCACAGAGAACGGTCTGGGACAGGCGGATGTGCTGGAACCGGACGGCAAGGTACACGATGCATACCGCATCGACTATCTGCGCCAGCACATCGAGCAGATGCAGGAGGCTATCAAAGACGGTGTAGACCTGCGCGGCTATACCATGTGGGGCTGCATTGACCTCGTCAGTGCGTCTACCGGCGAAATGGCCAAGCGCTACGGCTTCGTCTATGTGGATGCCGATGACTGTGGCAACGGTACCTTCAGGCGCTATAAGAAGGACAGTTTCTACTGGTACAAAAAAGTGATCGCCTCCAATGGCGAAGATCTGGCATAAAGCTGCCGGAGCAACAAAAAACGAGGGTCTCTGCCGTTGGCAGAGACCCTCGTTTTGTCTGTGGTTTACACCCTTGCCGCACCCTGATCCAGAATTTTATCGAACCGGGCAAAGAAGGTGATGGTGGTGATGGTGGCCGCCAGAATGTCGCTGACCGGCTCCGCCAGAAATACGCCGAACACCGGGTCTGCCACAAGATGCGGCAGAATAAAGATGAGCGGGATCAGCAGGATGATCTTGCGCAGGCAGGCCAGCAGCAGGCTGACCTTCGCCTGCCCCAGTGCCATAAAGCTCTGCTGGCAGGCGATCTGGAAGCCCATGGCGAAGATGCCCGCCATGTAAATGCGCATGGCCCAGGTGGTGTAGGAAATGAGTGCGGAATCGGAGGTGAAGATGCCTGCCACGGCCCCGGGCACCAGCATCATAGCCAGCCAGAACAGGCAGGTGTATGCGCCGCACAGGGTCAGCTGGAACCGGAAAGCCTCCTTTACGCGGGGCTTTTTGCCGGCCCCGAAGTTGAAGCTCATCACCGGCTGGCCGCCCTGACACACGCCCTGAATGGGCAGTGTGCACAGCTGGGAGGCGCTGGTGATCACGGTCATGGCACCCACAGCCACGTCACCGCCGTAGCGGGCCAGACTGGAGCTGAAGCTGATGGAGAGCAGGCTCTCGGTGGAAAGCATCACAAAGGTGGAGATGCCCAGTGCCAGCACCGGCAGGATGACCTGCTTTTCCGGGCGCAGATAGTCCTTGCGCAGGCGCAGGATCGTCTTTTTGCCGGTGAGGAAGTGCAGGATCCACGCCGCACCCACGGCCTGACTGAGCACGGTGGCAATGGCTGCGCCCCGCACGCCCAGCCCGAACCCGAAGATGAGGATGGGGTCCAGAATGATGTTGATCACGGCACCGATCACGGTGGTGAGCATGCTGGTCTTGGCAAAGCCTTGGGTGGTGATGAAGGGATTCATGCCCAGCACCAGCAGCACGAACACCGAGCCGAGAATGTAGATGCGGCTGTAGCTCAACGCATACGGCAGGGTGGCGTCACTGGCACCGAACAGCCGCAGCAGCGCGGGCGCACCCGCATAAAAGCCGATGGTCAGCACCACTGCAAAGAGCATCAGCACCGTAAAGCTGTTGGAGATGATCTTTTCGGCCTGCTGCCGGTCCCCCTGCCCCAGTGCAATGGCGGTGCGCGGTGCGCCGCCCGCGCCCACCAGCATGGCGAATGCGTTCAGCAGCATGAGGATGGGGGTGAACAGTCCCACGCCGGTGAGCGCGGCTGCGCCGATGCCCTCAATGTGCCCGATGTAAATGCGGTCTACGATGTTGTACAGCAGGTTCACCACCTGCGCCACCACGGCAGGGATCATCAGCTGCAGCATCAGCTTTTTCACGCTGCCGGACCCCATGTCCTGTTTTGCCTGTGCCATGGAACAAAAACTCCTTTTGCTTCAAATTTGAACTATATCCCCTATATTATACTCGAAAACCGTAAAAAAGCCAGCCCTTTTTTGCAAAAACCTCTGCACCTCGCAAAAAATACCATCAAAAAGGCCCGGCCTGCGCTGCAGACCGGGCCCGGCATCGGGGAGAAAAGTGTTGACGGAAGGAGACTTTTTTGCTATACTATATAAGGTTTATTCTGGACCGGGGCTGCCTCCCAAGGCAGGACAAGGCCCCTGCATAGTCCGGAATATCCGACAAAAACATAACGTGGAGTAGTACTCAAGTGGTCGAAGAGGCGTGACTCGAAATCTCGTAGGCCCTGCAAGGGGCGCCAGGGTTCAAATCCCTGCTACTCCGCCAAGGTCACAGTTCCTCACGGAATTGTGACTTTTTATTTTATCGAAACAGCTGAATCAAATGTATAGGACCACCTTTCAGAGGCAAGCCCTCCGGCAGTTCCTTCAGGAACTGGGTCTCGGGGATCGTACCGGGTGAATTGCAAGGCTACCTCAAAACAAGCGATTCTGGCTGTCAGAAAAAGCTCCTTGGAAGCGAAGGCTTTCAGGGAGCTTTTTTGCTGCCGGGAGAGCACCCGGGCGGTTTTACCAGTCAGACGCTTTCCAATAGGCTTGTCAGGGTGGAGGCAAAGGCTTCATCCTGCGCCTTTGTCCGCTTTGGGCTCCCCTTCGGGTGCTTGCCGGCACGAAGGAGCTTTTTGTTTTCGTACCGCCGCAGCATGAGGGCATCCATGTTGTCAGCAGTGTACTCCAAGCCGTTCTGATTCAGCACTCTGGCACACCGGGCAAGGCACATACTCGCCAGTCCATAGTCCTGTGTCACGACAAGATCTCCCGGCTTTACCCGGTTGACAAGCGCAAAGTCCACACTGTCAGCACCCTTGTCAAATACCAGCGTCTGCGCACCCTCACGCTCGATCTGGTGCGAGGTGTCGCACAGGATGACGACCGGGATGCCGAACTGCTTTGCAATCTGCAAAGTCAGATCAACCACGGGACAACCATCGGCATCAATCAGAATATTCATCACATATCCTCCATCACCCATCGAAACGCCTTTGCCGTGCGCAGGTCGGTATCCTTGAAATGCCCGCCGCTGTTCCATTCAAGGGTGCAGTCTGCGCCACGCTCTGCAAGTCGGCTGTACAGGGTGCGGATATTATCACCTACTGTAGCCATGACGGTGTTTTTCGTGTGCTCTTCCTTGTCGCCAAGGCTCAGATAAACGCGCTGCGCCTGAATGGGGTGCTGTTGTTCAAACTCCATCCATCCCGGAAACCATACGGAAGGCGAAGCGGCCGCAACACCGGAAAACAGAGCCGTCTGCGTGGATGCCCACAGAGCAAACAGTCCGGCCAGCGAGTAGCCGCCCAGAATGATCCGGACGTTTTCCGGCAGTGCAAACTGCTGTTTCAGGGTGGGAATCGCCTGTTCGGTCAGAAAGCGCAGCGTGCCCGCCGCATTGCCGCCGAAACTGTCTTTGCCCCACACCGCAGGAGATTTCCACGGGGAAAGTTCATCGTTCCAACTTTTCACAGGAACAGCGGCAAACAAAAACGAATGTGCCGAACCCTGTGCAATGGCTTCAACTTCGCTGTCCATGTTCTGTAATTCATGCTCGTCCGTCATCTGAAGCAGAAGATATTCGGCACAGTCTGTGCCGTAAATGTGGCAGGGTCTATCTCCGATTTGAACTTGCTTTGCGGTCACGGCAGCGGCCTCCTGAAAAAATTTTGATATGCGAGAATTAGAATAAAAGAGCTCGACGGTGTCGAAAAAGAGAAGAGCCAATCCATCCGTACCTTTTTGTACAGGGATGCCTTGGCTTTTCTTGACGCAGAGACAGTGCGCTGATGTTTTACGCTGTGGAACTGCTTGCGGCCAAGATAGAGCAGATGAGGAGCGAAAAGCGTTCCCGGTTTCGGCAAAGGTACCTTTTCACGGGAGCCTTTTTCCACAGCTCGGGCAAAAATCAACGTCGTACATTGATTTTGTGGGAAGATTTTTGTGGCAGAAAGGGCATCGCCAAAACAGAAAATAGACGATCAGGCCTGCCAGGGCCGCCAGGATGCCGGCGATCACAAGGATCGGGACGAAAATCTCTGGAAGAGAAAAGAAAACGGCGATGCACAGCAGGAAAATGCTCAGAAGAAACAAAACCTGCCCGAGGGCCCTTCCGGTTTTATAGTTCATCGAAAAAATACCTCCCATTGATCGGCACGAGAAAAAGGCGTGAGGAGATTGGCTGCTTCCATTATAGCATATTCGGGCGGAGAGACAAGAAGCCCGGATGTGCGGCACGCTCTGCAGGGACTTCCTGCATTTCTGTATGGGAGAATTGACACAAAACCGGTTGACATCCACCGGAAGAAACCCTTACAATGGGAACAGAAACCATGTCGGGCAATGGAACAGGAGGAATTTTGGAATGAACAACACAGAAGCATTTGAGTTCTTGCTGAGCTGGAAGGATGACGTCCTGATGAACTGCCTTTCCGGGCGGCGGGATAAGGCTTTTGATCCGCAGGCCATGCAGAAGGTCCGGGCGGCCTGTGCCGTGCTGGCCGAGGACGGGACCTATCCGTTCGACCTGTCGGTCACAGACCCGGAAATCTACCGTCAGGTCAGTGCCTGGTTCACCGACCTGCTGCGCAAGTCCTGAACCGTTCCAACACGAAAGGCGCATTTATTTTCCACAAACGCTTGACATCTTGTGCAATCTGCATTATCATAAAGCCATCAAGTGTTTGTTCAGAGAAGCGAGCAGAACAAACAAGAGGGAGCCTGTTCCCTTTTGTTTGCTCTGCTCTTTTTTGTTCCCGCTACGCAAACGAGCATGCTGTGACAGGCAGAAGATCAGGAGGTTTTTATGCTGGATGTAGCAATCATCGGCTGCGGTGTCGTTGGCGCGGCTGCCGCCTATGAGCTCTCGCATTATCCGCTGCACACTGCAATTTTTGAGGCCGAGAACGATGTGGCCGACTGCACCACCAAAGCCAACAGTGCCATTCTGCACGCTGGGTACGACCCCGAGCCGGGCACCCGGATGGCACGGCTCAATGTGGAGGGTGTTGCACTGGCCAAAGAGATCTGCGCCCGGCTGGATGTGCCGTACCGGCAGTGCGGCAGTCTGGTGCTGGCCCTCAGCCCGGCGGAGCTGCCGCATCTGCAGAAGCTGTACGAAAACGGCCTTGCCAATGGGGTGCCGGGCATCCGGCTGCTGTCGGCAGAGGAAACACGGACCATGGAGCCCGGTCTTTCGCCGGAGGTGGCCGGAGCACTGTATGCACCCAGCGCGGCCATCGTCAGCCCGTGGGAATATGCGCTGGCCATGGCGGAGGTGGCGGTGCGCAACGGGGTGGAACTCCACCTCAGCAGCCCGGTCACCGGCATTCAGAAAACCGCGTCCGGCTGGGCGCTGACCACGCCGTCCGGCGTGGTGGAGGCCCGCTACGTTGTCAACGCCGCCGGCATCCGGGCCGATGCCGTGCACGACATGGCCGCTCCGCACCGGTTCACCATCCAGCCCACCCGCGGCGAATATTACCTTCTGGACAAATCGGAAGGCACGCGGGTGCAGCATGTCATCTTCCAGTGCCCCAACGAAAACGGCAAGGGCGTGCTGGTGGCACCTACCGTTCACGGCAACCTGATCGTCGGACCCAATGCCGAGCCGGTGGCGGGCGACAACACCGCCTGCACCGCCGCCGGGCTGGCCTTTGTCAGCGCGGCCGCACGCCGCAGCGTGCCGGACATCCGCTTCGGCGAGTCCATCCGCAACTTTGCAGGCGTCCGCGCCAATGTGGACACCGGGGATTTCGTCATCGGCGAGGCGGAAGGTGCACCCGGCTTCATCGACCTGGCCGGTATGAAATCGCCGGGCCTGTCCAGCGCACCGGCCGTTGCCAAAGAGGTGGTCCGCATTCTGGAAGGCCGCGGGGATCTGCCTGCGGCCAAAACGGATTACCGGGACGGCCGCACCCGGGTGCGGTTCAAGGAGCTGCCGCCGGAAGAAAAGGCAAAGCTCATTGCCCGGAACCCCGCCTACGGCCGGGTGATCTGCCGCTGCGAGACCATCACCGAGGGCGAGATCCTGGACGCCCTGCACACCGAGATCCCGGCCACCACCATCGACGGCGTCAAGCGCCGCTGCAACGCCGGGATGGGCCGCTGTCAGGGCGGCTTCTGCGGGCCCCGGGTGCTGGAGCTCATCAGCCGGACGCGGGGCATCGACCCGCTGGACGTCCTGCAGGACAAGGCAGGCAGCAACGTCTTACTGTGCGAAACCAAGCAGGAGGGAACCAACCATGATTGATCTGGTCATCGTCGGCGGCGGCCCTGCAGGCCTTGCCGCAGCCTACAGCGCATGGCAGCACGGCCTGCGCGATATTCTGATTTTGGAGCGTGACAACGAACTGGGCGGCATCCTGAACCAGTGCATCCACAACGGCTTCGGGCTGCACCGTTTCGGCGAGCAGCTCACCGGCCCGGAGTACGCCGGGCGCTACATTGAAATGCTGCGCTCCACCGGCGTCCGGGTGGAGCTGGGCACCATGGTGCTGGAGGTCACGCCGGATAAAAAGATCCACTGTGTCAGCAAGGAGAAGGGCTACCAGATCCTCGAAGCAAAGAGCGTCATCCTCTGCATGGGCTGCCGGGAGCGCACCCGCGGGGCCATCGGCATCCCGGGCACCCGCCCGGCCGGCATCTACACCGCCGGTGCCGCCCAGCGCTATGTCAACATGGAGGGCTATCTGGTAGGCAAACGGGTGCTCATTCTGGGCAGCGGCGACATCGGCCTGATCATGGCCCGGCGGATGACGCTGGAAGGGGCCAAGGTATTGGCCTGCGTGGAGGTCATGCCCTATTCCGGCGGCCTGACCCGCAACATTGTGCAGTGCCTGCAGGATTTTGACATCCCGCTGTACCTGTCCCACACCATCGTGGACATTCAGGGCGATACCCGGGTGGAAAAGGCCATTGTGGCCAAGGTGGACGAGAACCGCCGCCCCATTCCGGGCACAGAGATGGAGTTTGACGTGGACACCATCCTGCTCAGTGTGGGCCTGATCCCGGAAAACGAGCTGACCCGGCAGGCCGGCATCCCGATGGACCCCCACACCAAGGGGGCCGTGGTCTACGAGAACATGGAGACCGGCATTCCCGGCGTGTTTGCCTGCGGCAACGTGGTGCATGTGCACGATCTGGTGGACTTTGTTTCCGGCGAGAGTGACCGGGCCGGAGCCGCAGCCGCCGCCTATGTGCTCCACGGTGAGACCCCGGACGCGGCCGTGCTGGACCTTGTCCCGGGCAATGGCGTGGGCTATACCGTCCCCCAGCGGGTGCGCCCGGCGGACGTGGACAAGGGCGTGGAGATCTCGTTCCGGGTGCGGCAGAATTACGGCCCCAGCCAGATCACCATCACCTGCGGGGAGAAGCAGCTGGCCCGGTTCAAGCGCCAGCGGATGGCACCCGGCGAGATGGAGCACATCACCCTGCCCGGGGTCCTGCTGGCAAAGGCCGACGGCCCGCTGACCGTTGCAGTAGAGGAGGTCGTAGCAAAATGAACAAAAAACGTGAGATCATTTGTATCTGCTGCCCCCGTGGCTGCCACTTGCAGGTGGACCCGGAAAACGATTATAATGTAACCGGCAATGCCTGCCCCAACGGTGCCGCCTATGGCAAGGAAGAACTGACCCACCCCACCCGTATCCTGACCAGTACGGTGCGGGCCGAGGGCGGGCGCTATCCGCGCTGCCCGGTCAAGACCGCGCAGGCGGTGCCCAAAGAAAAGATCGTGCAGGTCATGGCTGCGCTGGACGGCGTCACGCTGCACGCACCCATCCGCACCGGGCAGGTCGTACTGACCGACGTCTGCGGCACCGGTGTGGATGTCGTAGCCACACGGGACCTGTAAAACCGCCCCTGAGCGAAACGGAGGTCGTTGAACCATGTCGACAAAGTATGTTCTTGCACTGGACCAGGGAACCACCAGCAGCCGCGCCATCCTGTTTGACAACGAGCAGAACATCATCGCGGTGCAGCAGCGGGAGTTTGAGCAGATCTACCCGCAGCAGGGCTGGGTGGAGCACAACCCCATGGAGATCTGGTCCACCCAGTACGGGGTCATGAACGAGGTGGTGGCCCAGAGCGGCGTGGATGTCCATGACATTGCCGCCATCGGCATCACCAACCAGCGCGAGACCACCATCCTGTGGGAAAAGGCCACCGGCCGCCCCATCTACAATGCCATCGTCTGGCAGTGCCGCCGCACCGCCCCGCTGGTGGACGAGCTGGTGCAGCAGCCCGGCATGACGGAATACATCCGCGAGAATACCGGCCTGATGCCGGATGCCTATTTTTCCGCCACCAAGATCAAGTGGATCTTGGATAACGTGCCCGGCGCGCGGGAGCGGGCCGAGGCGGGCGAGATCTTGTTCGGCACCGTGGACACCTGGCTGGTGTGGAAGCTCACCGGCGGCAAGGTGCATGTGACCGACCGCACCAACGCCAGCCGCACCATGCTCTACAACATCCGCACCCTGGACTGGGATGACACCCTGCTCAAAGCGCTGGACATCCCCCGCTGCATCCTGCCCCGCGTGGCGGATTCCAGCGAGGTCTACGGCACCACCGACCTGTGCGGGGTGCAGGTGCCGGTGGCCGGCATTGCCGGGGACCAGCAGGCTGCACTGTTCGGGCAGGGGTGCTTTGCCAAGGGTGAGGCCAAGAACACCTACGGCACCGGCTGCTTCTTGCTCATGAATACCGGTGACACCATCTGCCGCAGCCAGAACGGCCTGATCTCCACCATCGGCATCAGCCTGAACGGCAAGGTGGAGTATGCTCTGGAGGGCAGTGTCTTTGTGGGCGGTGCCGTCATCCAGTGGGTGCGCGACGGCCTGCGGATGATCCAGGAGAGCCGTGACGCCGAATACTATGCCCAGAAGGTGCCAGACAACGGCGGCATCTACATCGTGCCCGCCTTCACCGGTCTCGGCGCGCCCTATTGGGATATGTACGCCCGCGGTGCCATCGTGGGCATCACCCGCGGCACCACGCAGAACCACATCATCCGGGCGGCGGAGGAGTCCATCGCCTACCAGAGCGCCGACCTTGTGGCCGCCATGGAAAAGGACACCGGTGTGCCCATCACCTCCCTGAAGGTGGACGGCGGTGCTTCCCGCGACCAGTTCCTGATGCAGTTCCAGGCCGACATCCTGAACAAGGACGTTCTGCGCCCGGCCATCCGGGAGACCACGGCCCTGGGCGCTGCCTATCTGGCAGGCCTTGCCACCGGCGTGTGGAAGGACCGGGACGAGATCCGCAGCCTGTGGCACTGCAACATGACCTTTACCCCCGCTATGCCGGAGGCTGAGCGCGCACGGCTGCTGTCCGGCTGGCACAAGGCCGTGGGCCGCAGCAGTGACTGGGCAGAGCATTAAAAGAATTTGTCTGGATTTTGACTGCTTCCAACAAAAAATCACGAATTTGTGAATTGTCTGTTGACAAACTGTTGAGAAATGGTATACTGAAAGCATCCCAAGAGAATTGAGATGGGGATGCACTGTGCCACACGACCGCAGTGCGTCCCCATTTTTTTGTTCCCATCGCACCCCTTGTCCGCCCGTTCACATCTGTTCCGGGGGCTGGTTCTGGAAGTGCAGCCGCCGGGCACGTCCCTGAAAAAAGAAGGAGGATCCTCATGAAAAGCACCGCAAAGGCCACCGAAAAGCGTTCGCGCACGGTCGTTGTGCTGGCGATCGCTGTGGCGTTGATGCTGCTGGGCAGCATTTTTGCCCAGATGTTCAACACCTCATTCTACAAGGTCAAGGTCTCCCGCATTTCCTTTGATACCGACTCCGGCACCCTTTCGGGCCTGTTGTACATGCCCAAGGGCGTGGACGCCTCCAACCCGCACCCCACCATCGTGACCACCCACGGCTACCTGAACAGTGCCGAGATGCAGGACGAGACCGCCATCGAGATGTCCCGCCGCGGCTATGTCGTGCTGGCACTGGATATGTATGACCACGGCCATTCCCACGGGAACGCCGACAATACCGGCGGCTTCTTCAACTTCTGGCCCACTTCGCTGTGGGATGCCGCACAGTACATGTACAGCCAGGACTACGTGGCCAAGGATGCACAGGGCAACGGTCAGATCGCGGTCAGCGGCCACTCCATGGGCGGCTTCTCCTCCGAGATGGCCATCTATCTGGATGAGCAGAACTACGCTGCCGCCGGTTACCGCATCATCAAGGCCGGTTTGAGCATGGGTGCCGATTACTCCTGGACCTCCTACCTGGGCCTGGACGAAGAGGCTGCAGTTGCCACCTTCGGCGGACGCACCATCGGCAAGATCTGCGGCCAGTACGACGAGTTCTTCTTTGCGGCCGACGAACCTCCCACGAAGAGCGGCACCGTCTACCACAAGGACTATGTTGCCACCACCGCTGGCAAGACCCTGCTGGAGCAGGAAGCTCCGCAGGCTGACACCTGGTACACCGGCTCGGACGGCGGCCAGCGCATCATTTACCAGCCGCGTGAGATCCACCCCTGGAACCACTTCTCCAAGGCTTCCACCAAGGATGCCATCGAGTTCTACGCCACTGCATTTGCCGACCAGTCCGGTCTGGTGCAGAACATTGCTTCCACCAGCCAGATCTGGTACTGGAAAGAAGTCTTTGAGCTGGTCGCTCTGGTGGGCTTCCTGCTCATGCTGGCACCTCTTGCCCTGCTGCTGATGAAGCTGCCCTTCCTGTCCAATGCAAAGCAGGCCGTCGCAGCACCCACCCCGGCCGTCGGCACCCTGTCCGGCAAGCTTGGCACGATCAGCCTGTTCGTGGTGGGTATGCTGATCCCGGCCATCATCTTCCCCGCCGTGTACGACGGCAGTCTGACCGCAGAGCCCATCCGCTGGATGCGCTACGCCAGTGACATTGCCCTGCTCCTGTCGGTGGTGGGCATCGTTCTGGCAGCCCGCAGCACCGAGGACGACCGCAAGACCTGGCTGTCCGGCTCGGTGTGCGTCCTGATCGCTTCCATCGTCCTGCGTGTGCTGGTGACCAAGAACATCTTCGAGACCAATGCCACCTGGCAGGGCCCCACCGTCAACAGCATCGTGACCTGGGCTCTCATCTGCGCCTGCATCTCCATCGTGACCATGGTCTGCGTCTACCTGTTCGGCGGCCGCAAGCAGAAGGGCATCACGCTGGAACAGTACGGCATTGCCGCAAAGCCGGTGTCTGTGGCCGCAGCTTTCTGCGTGGCACTGCTGGTGAGCGTGATCGCCTACGCCTGCCTGTTTGCCGTGGATGCCATCTTCAAGACCGACTTCCGCATCTGGACCTTCGCCTTCAAGACCTTTGAAGCCAGCGCCATCCCGGCGGCGGTCAAGTATATGCCGTTCTTCTTTGTGTACTACTTTGTCAGCGGTGCCGCCGCCATCTCCAACACCAGCAGCGAAAAGCTGCAGGGCGGCTGGGGCTACCTGCTGGCTGCTCTGACCAACATGGGCGGCATCCTCCTCTGGCTGGTGCTGCAGTACGGCACCCTGTTCCGTACCGGCGTTGCTTTCTACCCGGGACAGGCCCTTGGCGGCATCCTGCTGTTTGCGCTGGTGCCCTCGCTGGCCATTGCATCCTGCCTGGCCAAGTACCTGTACAAAAAGACCGGCAGCGTGTACGTTGCGGCCTTCCTGAATACCATCCTGATGACCATGATGACCGTGGCCAACACCGCGATCTATTTCCAGGCATAAGCACAACCGCAGACTGGGGCTGCACTTTACAGTGCGGCCCCTTTGTGCGATAATGAGAACCATCTGAGAGAAAAGGAGTCCTGCCCGATGCATCCACTTGCTGAAACTCTGCTGGACGAGCCGGTGATCGCAGCCGTCAAGACGGATGACGCTCTGACGGCCGCCCTGGCCTCGCCCTGCAGCACGGTCTTTCTGCTGGCGAGCACCCTGCTCAATGTGGGGGAGCTGGTCCGGCGCATCCACGCGGCCGGAAAGCTGGCCGTCGTGCACATCGACCTTGTGGACGGCCTTTCGGCGCGGGAAGTTGCCGTGAATTCCCTCATTGCGCTGTGCCACCCGGACGGTATCATTTCCACCCACCCGTCCCTGATCCGGCGGGCGCGCCATCAGGGCCTGCTGACCATCCAGCGGGCGTTCATCCTGGACTCCCTTTCCCTGAACAACCTTTCCGGCCAGCTGGAACAAGGCAAGCCGGACTTTGTGGAGATCCTGCCCGGCATCATGCCCCGGGTCATCACCGAGATCAGTACCCGCACCCGGGTGCCGGTGATCGCGGGCGGTCTGCTGCGGGACAAGGCCGACGTCATGGCCGCCATGCGGGCCGGTGCCTCGGCAGTGTCCACCTCTGCCCCGGAGCTGTGGGACATCTGAACCCCGGAAAACACAAAAATGCCTGACCGCTGTCGTTGGCGGTCAGGCATTTTTTATGGAAAGCAGCAGCGTTACGGTTGGCTCTTCTTGACAAGATCTTTGGTGTACAGGGCGCGGGTGGCGTTGAGCACGGCAATGACCATGACGCCCACGTCGGCAAAGATGGCTGTCCACATGCTGGCCATACCGATGGCACCCAGCAGCAGGCAGGCAAACTTGACCGCCAGCGCGAACACGATGTTCTCGTACACGATGCGCAGGGTGCGGCGGGCGATGCGCATGGCCAGTGCGATCTTGGCCGGGTCATCGTCCATCAGCACCACGTCGGCGGCTTCAATGGCGGCGTCGGAGCCCAGGGCACCCATGGCGATGCCCACATCAGCGCGGGACAGCACCGGGGCGTCGTTGATGCCGTCGCCCACAAAGGCCAGATTCTCCTTGGACTTCTTGGCGGCGATGAGTGTTTCGATCTGGTCCACCTTGTCGCCGGGCAGCAGACCGGCGTGGTATTCGTCCAGACCCAGCTGGGCAGAAACGGCCTTGGCCACCGGCTCGGCGTCGCCGGTGAGCATGACGGTCTTGCGCACTCCGGCGGCCTTCAGGGCCCGGATGGCCTCGGCACTGTGGGGTTTGACCACGTCGGCGATGAGCAGGCAACCGGCGTATCGGCCGTCAATGGCAACGTGCACGACGGTGCCGGTCTCGCTGACGGCGGGGGCAGAAAGGCCCAGCCGCTCCATCAGACGGGCGTTGCCGGCGGCAACGGGCTTGCCGTCCACCTTGGCGGTCACGCCGTGGCCGCCAAGTTCCTCCACGTCGGTCACGCGGGAGGTGTCGATCTCCTTGCCGTAGGCGGCCTTGATGCTCAGGGAGATGGGGTGCTTGGACCAGCTTTCGGCCAGGGCAGCGGCCTCCACCAGCTGTTCGTCGGTGATGCCGTCGGCCGGGTGGACGCCGGTGACCTTGAAGGTGCCCTGGGTCAGGGTGCCGGTCTTATCAAACACCACGATGCCGGTGCGGGCCAGCTCCTCCAGATAGGTGGAGCCCTTGACCAGGATGCCGCAGGCGGAAGCACCGCCGATGCCGCCGAAGAAGCTCAGCGGAATGCTGATGACCAGTGCGCAGGGGCAGCTGATGACCAGGAAGGTCAAAGCGCGGTAGATCCAGTCCCCAAAGCGGGCGGGCTGGCCCATCAGCAGCAGCACGATGGGCGGCAGGAAAGCCAGCGCCAGCGCACCGTAGCAGACAGCCGGGGTGTATACCCGGGCAAAGCGGGTGATGAAGTTTTCGGCGCGGGCCTTCTTCATGCTGGAATTTTCCACCAGATCGAGAATTTTCGAGACGGTGGACTCGCCGAATTCCTTGGTAGTCCTGACTTTCAGCAGGCCGGTCATGTTCACGCAGCCGCTGATGACCTCGTCTCCGGTCTGGACGTCGCGGGGCAGGCTCTCACCGGTCAGGGCGGCGGTGTTCAGGGCGGAGGTGCCCTCTACGATCACACCGTCAATGGGCACCCGCTCGCCGGGCTGCACCACGATCACGGTGCCCACCTCCACGTCATCGGGGTCCACCTGCTCCAGCTTGCCGTCCTCGTCCTCCACGTTGGCGTAGTCCGGGCGGATGTCCATCAGGCTGGAAATGCTCTGGCGGCTCTTGCCCACGGCCACGCTCTGGAACAGCTCGCCGATCTGGTAAAAGAGGATAACGGCGCAGCCTTCCACATAGTCGCCCAGGGCAAAGGCACCCACGGTAGCCACCGCCATCAGGAAGCACTCGTCAAAGGGCTGGCGGTTCTTGACGCCCTTGATGGCCTTGCGCAGCACGTCCTTGCCCACCACAAGGTACGGGATGAGGTAGAGCAGCAGCTCCACCGGGGTGGGAAGTGCCGGCAGCACACGGAGCAGCAGCTTGAGCAGGATCACAAGGGCCAGCGCGATCAGGATCTGCTGCAGGCTCTTTTTTTGCTTTTTGGTCATACAAAACGCTCCTTTTGTCGGATTGCGGCGGTTCTGAGAAAAAACGGGAAAACGCAGTGGAATTCAACAGGTTTTCCCCACAAAAATGGATTTTCCACCCTTTCCCCCGTGTTTTCCACGGGGTTTTCCCGCAGAAAACTTGCTTTTCCACGTTTCTTTTTGGAGTTTTCCGCGAAGGATGTTGAAAAGTGCGTGGAAAGTGTTGAAAACTGCCCGTTTTTTCCACGAAAAAGAGGAGTTTTCCGCTGCCCGGCGGCAGAGGAAAGAAAAACTCTCCCACAGGGGGAGAGCTGCCGCCCGGCAGCGATGCCGGGAACCGGACCGGAAGAGGTCAGATGTCAAAGATCTCGCAGTCGTCCTCCACCTTCTTGCAGGCAGACAGCACATTCTCCATGGTGGCGTGGGGGTCGGCACCCTCGGCAAACTCCACCTTCATCTTCTGGGTCATGAAGCTGACAGTCGCCTTTTCCACACCGGCAACGGTGTTGGCAGCGTCCTCCATCTTCTGGGCGCAGTTTGCGCAGTCCACTTCGATCTTGTAGGTCTTTTTCATCGTAGATACCAGCCTTTCTGTTTTTGTGCGGGCCGCGGCCCGGAAAATCATTCTTCGATATGGTCCATCCCCAGAGAGAGGATGCTGCGCACATGGTCGTCGTCCAGTGCGTAGTACACGGTCTTGCCCTCCCGCCGGAAGCGTACCAGCTTGGAATCCTTGAGCACCCGCAGCTGGTGGCTCACGGCCGACTGGCTCAGCTGCACGGCGTTGGCAATGTCCTGCACGCACAGCTCATTGTCGTGCAGGGCGTACAGGATCTTGATGCGGGTGGAGTCGCCGAACACCCGGAACAGGTCGGCCAGCTCGTACAGCACTTCGTCATCCGGCATGTCCAGCTCTTCCGGCTGCACAAGGGGTTCGTTCTGCTGTGCCATGGAAGCATCTCCTTTCGGGATGAAATCACATGAACGTCTGTTCATGTGTTCATGATATCACGCACATGCCTGCCTGTCAAGCCCTTTGCAGAAGAATTTTGACATTCCCGCTGCATTGATGAAAAAACACCGCAAAACGCCAAAAAGATGCAAATTGAAAAAAGAAAACCCGGCCCGCTGGAAAGCGGACCGGGAGCGGACGGGTGGCGGAGCGGCTCAACGCTTCTTCCCGGCTGCTGCCCAGGGGGCGTACATCAGCACAAGGGCCAGCGCGATGGCGGGCAGAAAGCCCAGAATGTAGAATTTTTCGCCAAACCACGCGGTAAAGGTGCTGGTGATGACGTTGCCATAGGGGTTATTCAAAAAGTAAAAGTTGGTGTGCAGGGGTTTGTTAAGAAAATAGATGGGCAGGGCCGAGCCGAACAAAAAGGCCAGCACCTGCGGCACCCGGCGCACGCTGGGGCGGTATCCGCCCGCCACCAGCAGCACAGGGTAGAGCACCAGCAGGGCGTGGATGCTGACCGAGTGCAGGTTGATGAGGGTGAACCACCCGGGCACATCCCGCCAGCTGGGGCACAGCAGAGCCAGTGCCGCGCCGGGGATGCACAGGGCGTACAGCTCCTCCTTGCACCAGCTGCGGTCGGTGAGGGTGTTGTACAGGCAGACGAACACGTTGATGCTGCACAGGTGCAGCGGCAGATAGCTCCAGTTCCACTGGCCGGTGCAGGCCATGCCCAGCAGCAGGGCGGCCTCGTCGGCCAACAGGGCCGCCGTGCCCCCCACCAGAATGTGCCGCCGGGTGCGCGGCGTGCTGCGGCGGTACCACCACACCATGCCCAGGATGAACAGCGCCGAAAACGCCAGTTCGACCAGATGCACGGTGCCGAACAGCGGGTAGCACTCATAGCCCGCACCGTATTCGGCGGCGGTGATGTCATAGGATTTCCAGAAGTCAGACATGGAGGTCCCCTCTCTTTCAGAGCCTATCATAGCACAGACAGCCGGAAACCGAAACGGTATTTTTTACAAAATGCGCTAAAGTGGGTGCATTCTTTGCCAAGCTGTGGTATCTTATAAAAGTATAAAACAACAAACTGCGCAAAACGCACAGGAGGGAATTTTTTATGACACTGGAACCTGGCATCCGCGGTGAGCAGAGCGTGTCTGTCACTGCTGCAAACACTGCAAAAACCATGGGCAGCGGCACGCTGGACGTGTTTGCCACCCCGGCCCTGGTGGCCCTGGCCGAAAAGACCTGCTGGATGAGCGTGGCCCCGGCCCTGGCCGAGGGCGACGGCACCGTGGGCACGAAGCTGGAGCTGGAGCACACCGCTCCCACCCCCGTGGGCATGACTGTGACCTGCGAGAGCGAGCTGGTGGCCGTGGAAGGCCGCAAGCTCACCTTCAAAGTGAGCCTGCACGACGAAAAAGGCCCGGTGGGCGGCGGCACCCACGAGCGCTTTGTGATCCACAACGACAAGTTTGCGGCCAAGGCGGAGGCAAAGAAGAACTGAAAAAGCCTTCCCCCAAGGGGGAAGGCTAAGGCTCCCTCTTTGACGGAGGGAGTTCTTCCGGCTCCAGCCGCAGCGGCGGCGGGTCCTCGGCCAGCAGCTGCTGTTCGGCGTGGGCCTGTGCGTCCTGCAGCAGCTGTACGGCCTGCACGCTGGCGCGGAACAGCTCAAAATACATCGCTTTATAATCCGGCACGGCCCCACTCCCCTTTTGCATTCCGTGGGGATAGTCTGCCCCGCAGCACGGGGCCTGATACGCTGCCGGAACGAATCGCCTGAAACAAAAAGGAATCATTATGAAAAACAAAAATCTGTCCTGGGCGGCGGCACTGTTCGTGTTTGCCCTGCTGCTGTGGTGCACGGCAGCCACTCCCGGCAAGATCGCCGACCCGTCTACCTACACCTGTGCGGTGTACAGCACCTTCTTCTCGCTGCTGCCGCCGGTCATCGCCATTGTGCTGGCCCTGAACACCAAGGAGGTGTACACCTCCCTGCTGGTGGGCATCGCCTCGGGCGCGCTGCTGTATGCCAACGGAAACCTGGAACTGGCCCTGAATACCCTCTTCTTTAACGAAGAGGGCGGCATGATCGCCAAACTGTCCGACAGCAGCAATGTGGGCATCCTGGTGTTCCTGGTCATGCTGGGCATCCTGGTGGCCCTGATGAACAAGGCCGGCGGCTCGGCCGCCTTTGGCCGCTGGGCATCGAAGCACATCCACTCCCGGGCGGGCGCACAGTTTGCCACCCTGCTGCTGGGTGTGATGATCTTTGTGGACGACTATTTCAACTGCCTGACCGTGGGTTCGGTCATGCGCCCGGTCACCGACCGGCAGAAGGTGTCCCGCGCCAAGCTGGCCTACCTCATCGACGCCACGGCGGCCCCCATCTGCATCATTGCGCCGGTGTCCAGCTGGGCGGCGGCGGTCACCTCCAGCGTGCCGGAGGGGTCTGGCATCAACGGCTTCACCATGTTCCTGCGCACCATCCCCTACAACTACTATGCCCTGCTTACCGTCGTCATGAGCCTGTTCCTCATCTTCACCGGCACGGACTTCGGCTCCATGAAGCTCAATGAGGACAACGCGAAAAACGGCGACCTGTTCACCACCGAGGACCGCCCCTACGGCGACGACGTGGACGACGGCACCGAGACGAAGGGCCATGTTGTGGACCTGATCGCACCGGTGCTGGTGCTGATCGCGGCCTGCATCTTCGGCATGATCTACACCGGCGGCTTCTTTGACGGGGTGGACTTCGTCACCGCCTTTGCGGACTGCAACGCCTCTGCCGGCCTTGTGATGGGCAGCAGCATTGCTCTGCTGTTCACCTTCGTGTTCTACCGGGTGCGCAGCGTCATGACCTTCCAGGACTTTGCGGCCTGCATCCCGGAGGGCTTCAAGGCCATGGTCAGCCCCATGCTCATCCTCACGCTGGCCTGGACCCTGTCCGGCATGACCGGCCTGCTGGGTGCCAAGTATTATGTGGCCAATCTGCTGGGCGGCTCCGCTGCGGCGCTGCAGTATCTGCTGCCGGTGATCATCTTCCTGGTGGCGGTGTTCCTGGCCTTTGCCACCGGCACGAGCTGGGGAACCTTCTCCATTCTGATCCCCATCGTGTGCCACGCATTCCCGGAAGGTGAAATGCTGGTCATCTCCATCGCGGCCTGCCTGTCCGGCGCCGTGTGCGGCGACCACTGCTCCCCCATCTCCGACACCACCATCATGGCCTCGGCGGGTGCCCACTGCAGCCATGTGAACCATGTGTCCACCCAGCTGCCCTATGCCATCACGGCGGCGTCCTGCGCGGCGGTGTGTTATGTGATCACCGGCCTGGCACAGGCGGTACTGGGCAGCCGGGCCAGCCTGTTCACCTCGCTGGTGCTGCTGGCCGTGGCCATCGTCATAGAGCTGGTGGTGCTCAGCATCATCCGCGCCCGCACGATCAAAAAGGCAAAAGCATGATTGGGCTTTGCCGTCGCGGGCAACTTGTGATAAACTGAAAGAAAACGAACGAGCGGAGGCGCGATCCATGCTGGAACAGGCTTTTCAGGATGTATACACCAAATTCAAGCTGCATTTTTATCAGAACGTATTCCAGCGTTTTGCCACGCGGGAAGCGACCCTGACCACGGTGGAGTCCTTCTGCATGGAGGGCATCATGGCCATGGGCGAGCCCACCATTGCGGAGTTCTCCCGCATGATGCAGATCTCCACCCCCAATGCGGCCTATAAGATCGGCAGTCTGGTCAAAAAGGGCTATGTGGAAAAGATCCAGTCCACCGTGGACCGGCGCGAGTACCACCTGCGCCCCACCCAGAAGTATATCGACTACTACAACATCAGCTACTCCTACCTGAGCACCGTGATCGAGCGGGTGCGCAAGCGCTTCCCGGAAGAGGACGTGGACAAGCTGGAGCAGATGCTCACGGTGATCAGCGATGAGCTGATGCCGGAGCTGGACCTGATGAACAAGACCCGGCAGCGGCTGTCGGAATAAAAAATGCGCCCGGGAGTATCCCGGGCGCATTTTTGGTAGGGCGGCTTTACAGCACCATAAACAGGGTGCCGGCGGTGATCAGGGCACAGCCCACCAGGTTTTTGGCGGTAAAGGGCTCCTTCAGGATCACAAAGGCCAAAGCCAGGGTGATCACCACGCTGAGCTTGTCCACCGGAACCACCTTGGAGGCGGCCCCGATCTGCAAAGCGTGGTAATAGCACAGCCAGCTGGCCCCGGTGGCCAGGCCGGAAAGGATCAAAAACAGCCAGCTGCGGCGAGAGATATCCCCCACGCCGCCCTGGGTCCCGGTGAGGAACACCATGCCCCAGCTCATGACCAGCACCACCACCGTGCGGATGGCGGTGGCCAGGGTGGAGTTGACCCCCTGGATGCCGATCTTGGCCAGGATGGAGGTAAGGGCCGCAAACACGGCACTGCCCAGTGCAAACACGAACCACATAGTAAGATGCGCCTCCCTTTTTGTCCAGTGTAACACCGCAGCCCTCCCGGCGCAAGGGTGCACAGGCAAAACCGCCGGGCAAGCACTGGCCTGCCCGGCGGCTTTATCCTCAGTGATAGAAGGTATCGAAGTTCACCTGACGGTAGAACCGCTGCTGCAGCTGGTCGAAGCTGTCGCAGTCCTGGGCCAGCAGCCACATGCTCTTGGTGACCACGGCTTCGATGGTCATGTCATGGGCTTCCAGGAAGCGGAATCGGTTCTTCACCCGCTTGCCCACCTCGTACACGCCCACGTCGCTGCCCTCATAGGTCACCTGCGTGGTCAGGATGAGCACCTTGTGGGTCTGCTCGTAGTGGCCCAGCCCCTCGGCAAAGGCGTCCATGAGCCGCTGCGGGATGCCGCCCACGCCGAAGCTCTCCACGATGACGCAGTCGTACAGGCGGAAGATCTCCGGGATCATGCCGGGGTCCATGCCGGGGATGAGCTTGAGCAGGAACACCCGGGGGTTCATGGCGCGGCCGAACTCCACCGGGCCGGTGGGCCAGGGCGAAGGCACATAGCGCACCAGACGGTCGCCCTGCACCAGTGCCAGCTCCGGGAAGTTGACCGAGGCAAAGGCGTCGTAGCTGATGGTCTTGTTCTTTTTGGCACGGGTGCCGGCAATGACGTGCCCGCCAAACACCACCATCACGCCCCGGCTGCCCGGGTCCAGTGCACAGATCACGCTGTCGCGCAGGTTTTTCTTGGCGTCGGTGATCTCGTTGGAGATGGGCTGCTGGGCACCGGTGAGGATGATGGGCTTGTCCGCGTTCTGGATGAGGTAAGAAAGTGCCGCTGCGGAATAGGCCAGCGTATCGGTGCCGTGGCAGATGATGAAACCATCGTACAGGGCGTAGTTTTCCTGAATGGCGCGGGCCATCATCAGCCAGTGTTCCTGGCCGAGGTCGGTGCTGTCGATGCTGCACAGGGCCAGCGTTTCCGGGATGCACAGGTCGTTGAGCTCCGGAAGATGGGCCAGCAGCTCGTCGCTGCTGAGCACGGGCCGGAGGCCCTGCGGAGTATGTACGCTGGCAATGGTGCCGCCGGTGGTAATGAAAAGAATGCGCTGTTTGGTCATAAAAAGCCTCCATGGCAGAAAATCAGAGAAACAAACCCAGTATAACACACTCTTTTCCGGCTGAAAAGTGCCCCGCAGCGGCAAAAGGCTGCTTTTTGCGACCCGGTCACAGAAGTTTTGCGGAAAAAGGTGTATACTATATGAGGAAAGGGGCTTCCGTCGATTGGAAGGCCCCTCAGTCGCTGCGCGACAGCTCCCCGGTGGGGAGCGCTTTCCATAAAAAGCGGGTTCACCCGCTGCGCTTCGGGCGCAGCCCGACAGCAGCCGATGCCGTTATCCGCCACGACCCCCACTCCGTGAAAAGGCAATTCCGGCAGGGCCGCAGCCCTGCCGGAATTGCGAATAAAAAATATTATTTCCGCTGAATATGGCCAGAGCGAAGCGGAGGCCATTTCAAACCGTCAACTTAAAAAGGAGAACCACCATGCCCAACATTGTGATCGTAGGTTCCGGCCCGGCGGGCGTGTCTGCCGCACTGTACGCGGTCCGCGCGGGGGTGGACACCACCGTGCTGACCAAAGGCCCCGGTGCGCTGGACCGGGCCGAGAAGATCGAAAACTACTACGGCCTTGCTCAGCCGGTTTCCGGTGCAGAGCTGGAGCGCCGTAGCATCGAGAACGCCAAACGCCTGGGGGTGCGGTTTGTGACCGCCGAAGCCGTGGGGCTGACCTATACGGATAAACTCACGGTAGAAACCGTGGGGAAAGATTACCCAGCGGACGCGGTGATCCTGGCCACGGGGGCCTCCCGTGCGGTGCCGCGCATTCCGGGCATTGCCGGGCTGGAGGGCCACGGCGTGAGCTGGTGTGCCGTCTGCGACGCCTTTTTCTACCGCGGCAAGGATGTGGCCGTGCTGGGCAGCGGAGCCTATGCCCTGCACGAGGTGCAGGCCCTGCTGCCGGTGGTGAAAAGCGTCAGCCTGCTGACCAACGGCATGCCGCTGACCGCAGAATTCCCGCCGGAGGTGACCGTATGCCCGCAGAAGGTGGAGGCTGTTCTGGGCGAACAGGTGGTCACCGGGGTGCAGCTGTCCGACGGGCAGGAGGTTGCCCTGTCCGGTGTGTTCGTGGCGCTGGGCGTGGCGGGCAGCACTGCGCTGGCCCGCAAGATCGGGGCCGCCGTGGAGGGCAGCCGCATCGTGGTGGATGAGAAGATGCAGACCACCGTGCCCGGCCTGTACGCTGCCGGGGACTGCACCGGCGGCCTGCTGCAGGTGGCAAAGGCTGTATACGAGGGGGCACAGGCCGGCACGGAGGCCGCCAAGGCCCTGCGGAAAGGATGAGCATCATGGAAAAGACCCCGGATCACCGCAATTGTCTGGCCTGCGCGTTCCCCTTTTGGGCGCAGCTGACCGCCGACGAACAGGAGATGCTCTGCCGCTACACCCGCCCGGTGCACTACCGCAAAGGGGCCCGGGTGCACAGCCCACTGGAAAGCTGTGTGGGCATCCTGCTGCTGCGCACCGGCCAGCTGCGGGCCTATCTGCTGTCGGAGGACGGCCGGGACGTGACCCTCTACCGCCTGTTCGGCGGGGAAGTGTGCATCCTGTCGGCGTCCTGCGTGATGGACTCGGTGAATGTGGACCTGTACATCGACGCTGAGGAGGACACCGAGGCACTGTGCATCAGCGCGGGCATCTTCCGCCGTCTGATGCAGCAGAATGTCTATGTGCGCTGCTACGCCTACCAGCTCACGGCAGAGCGCTTTTCCGACACCATGTGGACGATGCAGCAGATCCTGTTCATGAGCGCCGACCGGCGGCTGGCCATCTTTCTCACCGACGAGCTGGCCAAGACCGGCGGCGACGAGGTGCGCATGACCCACGACCAAATGGCAAAGTACATGGGCTCTGCCCGCGAGGTGGTGAGCCGGATGCTCAAATACTTCGCGCAGGAGGGCTGGGTGCGGCTGTACCGCGGCGGCGTGCAGGTGCTGGACAAGCCAAAGGTGCAGCAGCTGGCAAGAGGCGAATGAAAAAAGAGGACGATGCGTTATGCATCGTCCTCTTTGCTGTTACGGGAGATCAGCCCTTGCAGCCCTGCTCTTCCCAGTCGCCGAAATCGCTGGCGTCAGCGATCTTGGTGGCGTCGAACTTGCCGTTCTCGTCCTTGGGGGCAACGGCGGGGCCGGCCTCCACGGGGTTGGGGTTCGGGGCCTCGGGGTCATACACCGGGCGCTCTTCGCTCAGGTCCGGCAGGGTCACCGGCTCGTTTGCGGCGGGTGCCTCGGCAGCGGGCTCGGCAGGAGCTTCCGGGGCGTCGGCTTCGGCCGGGGCGGTGGGCTGCTCTGCGGCATCGTCCGCTGCTTTGGCCTCTGCTTCGGCGTAGGCCTCAGCGGTCTTTTCGGCCTCGGCGGCGTCCTGCTCGGCTTCTTCGGGGAACTCGACCTCCTCCACATGGAGCGGGTCTTTCTGGTTCAGGATCTTGTCCAGTGCCACGATGGCGGCACCGGTGACGGCCACGGCAGCGGCCGTGCCCAGAATGCGGAACAGTGTTTTCATGCCAGAACCTCCTGTTTACAGATCGATCAGAACGTTAAGAGAACGTTACGACTTCATTCAGCGGCTTTTCGGCAGGCTCCACCGAAATGGCGGTCAGCACCGGGCCCTTGCCGCGGTAGATGTTGTGGAACTTGTAGCTCACCTTGGCGGTCACCCGCACCCAGCTGCGCTGCTCCAGAGCCTTGTAGCCGTCGTAGCTGCAGGGAAAGCCCACGAACTGGATATCCTGCACGCAGCAGGTCATGGCAAAGCGGCCGGGCACGAAGCTGTTCTTGCCGGCGCGGTTGGTCTGGCACACCTGTGCCAGGAATTTGACCGTCTTGCCGGTGTACTTCTGGGGCTCGTCCTGGCAGTCCATGTACCAGATGCCGAAATCGTCGTCATGGATGTCGATGACCGGGGCGTTCACGTCGAAGGGCAGCGGGTCGGGGATGTCGTCATAGGCTACGCTGCCGTCCTTGAACTCGTAGGCGATGTCGCACTTGCGGGAAGCCTGACGCACCAGCTTGTGCAGCTCCTGCCGGGCCTCGTCGTTGTTCACGGCTTCGGCGCGGTTGAACACGATCAGCTCACTGCGGGCGATCTTGTCCAGCAGCAGGCTGCGCATGGAGTTGTCGCGGGCATAGGTCAGGGCGGTGGTGCCGTCGGCCGTGGCGATGCACTGGTACACCAGCCAGTTTTCCGGCAGGGCATCGGCCAGCTCCTGCAGCAGCCACATGCCGTTGTACTCGATGACCACGCGGCCTGCGCCGGATTCCTTTTCCAGCTTGGCCAGGTTCTGCGGGTTCATCTCTGCCTTGTCCTCGATCACCTTGACGGTCACACCGGGGAAGGCGAACTTCTTGGGGTTGTACTCTTCTTCGCCCTCTTCGCAGATCAGCAGCAGGGTCTTGTCGCCGGAGTCGAAGTTGGGGTCCTCAAAGGTCTCCTGAATGAATTTGGTCTTGCCGCTTTCCAGAAAGCCCACAAACAGGTAGACCGGAATTTCTTTTGCCATAATGGATGGTTTCTCCTTCTTTTACATCTCAGCAGCCGAACAGCTCTGCAATGGCCTTCTCGTTCAGCTTGGAGCCGATGACCACCAGTTTGCCGCCCACGTCGGCGCCGCGGGCACGCACTTCCCACTCGCCGGGCACATAGTCGAACTCCAGCCAGCCGTCGGCACCGCCGTCCACGATGCCCTTGCTGCGCAGGATCATGCCGTAATTGCCGGTGTCCAGCTCGGTGAGGGCGTGCTCCACTTCGGCCTTGGTAAACTTGCGGGCCGTCTCGACGCCCCAGCTGGTGAACACCTCATCGGCGTCGTGGTCATGATGATGGTGGTGATGGCCGCAGCAGCAGTGGCCGCCGTGCTCATGATGATGCTCGTGCTCGTCCTCATCATCGTCGTCATCGTGATGGTGGTGGCCGCAGCAGCAATGCTCCTCGTGGTCATGATCCTCATCGTGATCATGGTGGTGCTCATGCTCGTCGTGGTCATCGTCCTCGTCATGGTCGTGATGGTGATGCTCGTGCTCGTCCTCATCATCGTCATCGTCATCGTCATCGTCGTGGTGGTGATGGCCGCAGCTGCACACGCCGTTCTCGTGGTCGTGATGGTGATGATGGTGGTGCTCTTCTTCCTCGTCCTCCTCGGCGTGCTTCTCGTTTGCCTTGGCGGCCATGGCGATCAGCTCTGCCTTGAAGTCGTCCTTGGTGGACATGGCTTTCAGGATCTGCTCACCGGTCAGCTCGTCCCATGCGGTGGTCACGATGGTGGCGGTGGGGTTCTTCTCGCGCAGCATGGCCACGGCGGCGGCGATCTTCTCCTCGCTGGCGGTCTGGGTGCGGCTGAGCAGGATGCAGCTTGCATGGCTGATCTGGTCGTCGTAGAACTCACCGAAGTTCTTCATATACATCTTGACCTTGTTCACATCGGCCACGGTGACAAAGCTGTTCAGCTGCACATCCAGGTGCTCGGCCACGCCTTCCACGGCGCGGGTCACGTCGCTCAGCTTGCCCACGCCGGAGGGCTCGATGACGATGCGGTCGGGGTGGTACTGCTCCACCACCTGCTGCAGGGCGGTGCGGAAATCACCCACCAGAGAGCAGCAGATGCAGCCGGCGTTCAGCTCATTGATCTGGATGCCAGACTCCTTCAGGAAGCCGCCGTCGATGCCGATCTCACCGAACTCGTTCTCGATCAGAACGACCTGCTGGCCGGCAAAGGCCTCCTTGATGAGTTTTTTGATCAGAGTGGTCTTGCCGGCGCCCAGGAAGCCGGAAAAAATATCAATTTTGGTCATAGTTTGAATGCCTCTTTCTTTGTTAGCAGACAGAGCCGCAGAGCGCTGGCCCGTAAAATCTTACATCTCTATTATAGCAAGCCTGTCAATGGGAAACCGGCCTTTTTCAAGAAAAAATTGTAACATTTTTTGCAATTTGGTTGCGTTTTCGCGTTTTGGACGACAAATAAGGGGAACCGGCGGCCCCGGCGGGCAGCGATTCGGCAAGGGGCAGGCTCCGGCAGAGGGACGGACGCCCCCGGACGGCAAGACCCCGCCAACGGACGGTCAACGACCGGCAGGCGGTCAGCCCCCGCAGGATGCAGGCGACACTGCGGCGGCTGTTGACAGCACGGCAACCATGTTTGCGTCCGGAACAGCCGACACTCCCGCATTGCATTCTTTGCGCCGGAATGCTACAATATGCAGTAGCAAACCACCGCCGCCGGACGTTCTTCCGGCAAATATGAGAAAGAAGGCTTTTCTATGAGCATGAATACAGTTCCCGAACGGCTGGCCGCCCTGCGTGCCGCCATGCAGGCAAACGGTGTGGACGTGTACCTGATCCCGGTGGGCGACCCCCACTCCAGCGAGTACCTGCCCGACCACTACACCTCCCTGACCTACTTCTCCGGCTTCCATGGTGAAAACTCCAACTTCGTGGTCACCATGACCGAGAGTGCTGTCTGGGCCGACGGCCGTTACTTTGTGCAGGCCGAGAAGGAGATCGCAGGCACCGAGATCCGGCTGATGAAGATGGGTGAGCCGGGCGTGCCCACCGTGGAGGAATACTGCGCCAAGGTGGTGCCTGAGGGCGGCAAGCTGGGTCTGTGCGGTCTGACCGCCAGCTGCGCGCTGGTGAACAGCGTGAAGAAGGCGCTGGAAACCAAGAATGCCGCCATCCAGACCCTGTTCCTGGAGGATGAGCTGTGGACCGAGGGCCGCCCGGCTCTGCCCGCTACCCCGGCCTGGATCCTGCCCAAGGAATACGCAGGCTTCTCCCCCGCCGAAAAGCTGGGCCAGCTGCGTGCAAAGCTGGCCGAGTTGGGCTGCACCGCCCAGCTGGTGGGCAAGCTGGACAACCTTGCCTGGCTGCTGAACCTGCGCGCCATGGACATCGAGTGCACCCCCTACGCCATGGCCTACTGCTATGTCACCCCGGACCGCGCCG
>OOAN01000460.1_pt1 | contig 31053 bp, 20 predicted proteins | sample 1671301 | NCBI WGS metagenome assembly OOAN01 (sample SAMN06348142, study PRJEB24527) | human gut metagenome | biome: human gut; feature: ankylosing spondylitis patient; material: feces | host: Homo sapiens | place: China | collected 2015-10
AGACGAAGCTGCGATTGTCAAAATTAGTGCGTGAAGTCGATAAATGCATCGCTTTGTTGAATGAATAAGAAGAAGATGTATGAACGATAAAATAAAGATAAACCTGCAGATAGCAGACTCAAACTACCCGTTAACCATCAACCGTGAGGAAGAACAAATGGTACGGGAAGCCGCCAAGCAGGTAAATATCAGGCTTAATAAGTATCGGGAAGTCTATAAAAATCTGGAACCCGAAAAAATTATTGCCATGGTAGCCTATCAGTTCTCGTTAGAGAGACTGCAATTGATGCAACGTAATGATACCAGCCCCTATGTGGAGAAGGTAAAAGAACTGACAGAATTGCTGGAGGATTATTTTAAGGAAGAATAAATCCCGACTGGCTATTCGCTGATAAGAGATAAAACAACCACGCACTGCACAATATCCAAGCAAAAATAATTGCTTTGATATTTGGCGGTGCGTTTTTATTTATATACTTAAATTAAATGTAGAATGATAGCAATAATAGCAACAGCAATTGCTTGCTTCATCGTAGGAGGAGTCCTTTCATATATACTATTCCGGTATGTACTGAAATCCAAATACGATAATGTCCTGAAAGAAGCGGAGACGGAAGCGGAAGTAATTAAGAAAAACAAGCTGCTGGAAGTGAAGGAGAAATTCCTGAATAAGAAAGCAGACCTTGAAAAGGAGGTAGCATTGCGGAATCAGAAGATTCAGCAAGCGGAAAACAAGTTGAAGCAACGTGAAATGGTACTTAGCCAGCGTCAGGAAGAAATCCAACGTAAAAAGATGGAAGCCGAAGCGGTAAAAGAGAATCTGGAAGCGCAACTTGTGATTGTTGACAAGAAAAAAGAAGAACTCGATAAACTGCAACAGCAGGAAATCGATAAACTGGAAGCAATCTCCGGATTGTCTGCCGAAGAGGCCAAAGAACGCCTGGTAGAATCACTGAAAGAAGAAGCTAAAACGCAGGCACAATCATTCATCAACGACATTATGGATGATGCTAAATTAACTGCCAGCAAAGAAGCCAAACGTATCGTTATCCAGTCTATCCAACGGGTGGCTACGGAAACTGCCATTGAAAACTCTGTTACAGTATTCCATATCGAATCGGATGAAATCAAGGGACGTATTATCGGACGTGAAGGACGTAATATCCGTGCTCTGGAAGCTGCTACCGGTGTTGAAATCGTTGTAGACGATACTCCGGAAGCAATCGTTCTTTCTGCCTTCGACCCGGTTCGCCGTGAAATTGCCCGTTTGGCCCTGCATCAGCTTGTGACTGACGGACGTATCCATCCGGCCCGTATCGAAGAGGTGGTAGCTAAAGTACGCAAACAGGTGGAAGAAGAAATTATCGAAACGGGTAAACGTACGACCATCGACTTGGGTATCCACGGTCTGCATCCTGAATTGATCCGTATCATCGGTAAGATGAAATATCGTTCTTCATACGGTCAGAACTTGTTGCAGCATGCACGCGAAACAGCCAATCTTTGTGCTGTGATGGCATCAGAACTGGGACTGAACCCGAAGAAAGCAAAACGTGCAGGTTTGCTGCATGATATTGGTAAAGTGCCTGATGAAGAACCAGAATTGCCACACGCATTGCTGGGTATGAAACTTGCCGAGAAATACAAAGAAAAACCGGATATCTGCAACGCTATCGGTGCTCACCATGACGAAACAGAAATGACCAGTCTGCTGGCTCCTATCGTACAAGTATGTGATGCCATCTCCGGTGCACGTCCGGGGGCACGCCGCGAAATCGTAGAGGCTTATATCAAGCGTCTGAACGATCTCGAACAGCTAGCAATGGCTTATCCGGGTGTAACAAAGACGTATGCTATCCAGGCAGGACGCGAACTCCGCGTTATCGTTGGTGCAGATAAGATTGACGACAAGCAGACAGAAAGCCTGTCAGGTGAAATCGCCAAGAAGATCCAGGATGAAATGACTTACCCGGGACAAGTGAAGATTACCGTCATCCGTGAAACACGTGCGGTAAGTTTCGCTAAATAACGTAACGATTCAAAAGAAGATTCATATAAGGGCGAAGAAATTCGCCCTTTTTTAATATCACGACTATGGGAAAGTATCAATTTGAAATTTGTACCAATTCAGTGGAAAGTTGCCTGGCCGCACAGAAAGGTGGAGCAGACCGTGTGGAACTGTGTGCCGGAATACCGGAAGGTGGAACAACGCCCTCCTATGGTGAGATCGCCATCGCAAGGGAAGTACTGACTCATACCCGACTACACGTTATTATCCGGCCTCGTGGAGGAGATTTTCTGTATTCGGATATCGAAATCCGGACAATGCTGAAAGATATTGAAATTGCACGAAAATTAGGGGCAGACGGAGTGGTATTCGGTTGCCTGACAGCAGAGGGTGAAGTAGACTTGCCAGCAATGCAGAAACTAATGGAAGCTGCTCAAGGGCTATCTGTGACTTTTCACCGGGCATTTGATGTATGCCGTAACCCGCAGAGAGCATTGGAACAGATCATCAAACTGGGGTGCAACCGTATTCTGACTTCCGGTCAGCAACCTACGGCTGAACTGGGAATCCCCCTTTTAGAAGAGTTACAGAAACAGGCTACCGGAAGAATCACATTACTCGCCGGATGCGGAGTAAATGAAAATAATATCGCGCGCATTGCCGCAGAAACCGGAATCAACGAGTTTCATTTTTCGGCACGTGAAAGTATTCAGAGCGAAATGATATTCAAAAATGAAGCCGTCTCCATGGGAGGCACGGTACACATCAACGAATACGAACGAAATGTAACTTCCATACGAAGAGTAAAAGAAACGATTGATGCCGCTTTACATGGATAAATATGGCGACAAGGGATGAGATATCGTCTCATAATAGTACTAATACAAGACAGAAATGGTGAACATACAGCCTTCAAGCTTTTGTTCACCATTTCTTTTTTGCATCATTACCAACAGTATCTCAAGAAACTGCTATACTTTTATTTATAAATATGGAATTATCGTAATATAAATACCAGTAATAATAGCCGAAGTAATTACGCCCGAGATATTAGCTCCCAAAGCATCTCCCAGAACAAATGAGTCCGGATTATCTTTGCTTACAATCTTTTGTGCAACCTTCGCGGTAGTGGGTACACAGCTAACAGCTGCAATACCGATTACCGGATTGTAATTACCCCGTTTAATAATATACATGATATATCCTCCGATTATTCCTCCGATACCGGAAAGTAATAATGCTACAATACCTAATACTAATAGTTTCAAAATCTTCGGATCGAGCAACAGATGTGCATCACAAAGTACACCCAGCAGTACGCCCAACATAAAAGTGGAGCCATAAAGCAACGGACCACTCACAAAATCATAGATATGTTTCATACCCGACTCACGAACAGCAACACCCAGGAACAAAGAGAAAAACAAAGGAGAAGCTACCGGGAACAAGAAACAGAGAATAGCACAAAGAACAGCAGAGAAAGCCAGTTTCACTTTAGCGTCGTAATTCTTCGGAGCTTTCTTTGTCACCATCTTAATAGCGCGGAAGCGTTTGGGAACCAAAAGTTTTACCAAGTAAGGATAGCCTCCATACGTTAAGCCCAAATAAAGATAAGCAACCACCGTAATAGGAACAAAGAGATGCTTTGCCAATGCCAACGAAGTAAACAACACCATTGGTCCGTCGGCTCCACCCACCATAGCCACAGATGCACTTTCTTTCAGAGTCAGACCAAGAGCAGAAGCAATAGGTACTGTCAGAAAAGTGCCCAGCTCTGCGCACAAAGCCAGGAATATACTTGCAAATGGTTTCTGAAGCAGGAAGCCGACATCTAGAAGCGTCCCGATACCCATAAAGACAAAACAAGCTATCAGCCCGTTACTAAACGTCAGGGTATAAACAGGTTGCAGGAAATCTATCTGCATAGTATTCATTAATTGATCTGTATCTGAAAGCATCGGATCGAGAAAGAGATTACCCAGTGTACCGTCGGGCATAATGAGGGTTCCGCAGTTGATAGCTACCATTCCCAATCCCATCGGAATCATTACCATCGGTTCGAGTATACCTTTCCAGCCTAAATAGATCAGTAACAAACCGAGAAGTACTAAAAAAACTCTTGCAGAAGCAAGCACCCATCCGCTTGCCATCATTGTACCAATACCTTGAAACAAGGTAGCAAAATCTATATTTTCCATAAATTAGTTTTCTTTTATTGTTTGTTGTTAGTAAGTTTCTTTGAGTTCTTCTTATTGACATGTGCCTGCTCTTCTTCCCGAAGAAAGAATTCGCGGGTATCCTGTGAATAATAATAATTCATCAGATTATTTTCAGAAGCTCCCGGACTCACGCCATGATAATAGCCGGAATAACCAGTAAAGTTTCTATCGATCCCCTTACTGTAATCTTCACGGAAATCTCCCAAAGCATCTTCATCTGCAATGGGAATCTGTCGGACTAATCTCTCCACCTTTTGCCGATGCTGACGCCAGCGTCGCAAACGGAGTAGCTCCAAACGGTGAGAACTATAAAAATCAAATGAATCGGCCGCATAGGCAATCAACTTAATGACCGCAGCGACAAAAAAACCGATGAGGAACGTAAGCCCCATCATCGCAAGAGTAGATAGTAATAAATGAATCATAGTAATATAAAAAATTAGGTTGTATAATCTTATTCAAAAAAAGAAGAGGCGCCCAATGGTAAAACCATTACAAAACTTAGACACACATGAAAGTTAATCCCATTGGGCCTTCCTCATCACCATATAGAAGCAATCGGCGGATAACACTTGCCTGAAACCACTTCGGTATATATCCTTGCTTTTATACGACGTAACTCCCGTTTCACAACGGGAACACAATATTTTAATCCTTAAAGACAGGCACATCAATATCCGTCCTTTGTTCCAAGTCATAGGAAATACATTCTTTGTTTTCCATGTTAACATGAATAAAACTAAGATAATAAATAAAGGAAATGATGGTAGATGGAGGATCTGAATAGGCACCTCACCTTACCCAAAGATAAGAATATAGTCTAAATGAGAATATGCGCCAATGTATAGACGTAATACTTACACGAATATTTAGTGTAATTGACATCAAGGCCGGTATGCCCCAAACGATTCTCCGGAAGCATAACATTCAGAGAGCTCAATATCTGTATAATGACAGTATTGGTATTGAACTTCAGGTTCTTGAAAGGAACAATGCTTCTCGGAAAAGAGATATTGTCAAAAATGCAGTCACTAACATTACAAGTGGATGTCTCGTCAACAAACTGCGAATGAGAATCTTTACCTGGCTTGTCGAAGCCGGCAGAAGAAACGCAACAGCATGACACTGCTTCATATCGCATGTCATTAGACGAGGTTTCAGTTTTTTTCTGGAATCCCTGCAATTCTTTATTGGAAACATTACTAAATCCCAATACCAGAAATGCACATGCTAATATGCAAAAAATGTACTTAGTCATAATTTGCTGCAAACGTAATCATTCTTTTCCGAAAAAACGCATTAAGGGCAAGAATTAACGATTATTGTATACCTCCTCTTTTCTATAACCCATGTACAACTTTCATCAATTGCTCACCCAAACCGATTGTATATCCTTGAGAAACAAAGACTACCCTATTAAATGTATCTGCAATGATAAACACCGGCAGAATAGAATTGTTTAAATTCATAGCCTGTACAATTTCTTTGCGGATGCTATCATCGACATCAATACCGTAGGTGATGGTAGACGGAAGTCCTTTGAATTCGTCGGCATTAAATTTCTTGTATTGTTCTTCCGAAGGAAAAAGAAAGACCATCTTACGCCCCCATTGTTCGAAGTCATTGCCCAAAGCGGCTATATCTCTTAGCGCATGATTGGTAGGTTCCTGCCCTACTCCAAGCACAGCTACTATAAAATAGCCACGTCCACAGGTTTGCAGAATACTCCACTGTTCAGTGCTGTCAACCGGACGATAGGTCGCTTCCGAATTAAAATTGCCGATCACTTGCACCTGATCTTTGCTTTCACGCATCACAAGGTCAACGGTGGTTGTCTTACCGGGTTCTATAGTAAAAAATGTACTGTTGGAAAGCACCGCGCCACTTGCCAACCGAGTTCCGGTCACCATCATATAATAGCCTTCATCAAGCTCTCTCCCATATTTTAACAAATTACGCCAGGTAGTTCCATCCCCCATATCCGTCTCTCCTTCGTCATAATTAAGCAACTGGAATGTGCCGTTTTTAAACTTGGAAAGAGTGAAATGCGAATAATATTTAGGATCTTCCACAGAGCGGATAGGAGTATAAGTAGCTTGCAATACTCCCTTTCGAGACTGTGCAGCTTCTGCCGTATCGAAGTTGACATCTTCCTTTGCAAATTCTTCATTTAGAATCTGCACCTTTCCGGTCACTTCATCAATCCAGGCAGCGGACGCCCATCCCATGCTCCGGTAAGCTGCCACAAAGAATATGTCACGCGACTTTTCATCAGCCACCCGTGCTTTCCATACTCCCATCGGAGAGATAGGAATCTGTTGGGAATTCAGTTCATTATTGATTTTAATCTCTTTTCTGCACCATTCTATTAATACTTTGGGATCACGTTTCATGCTATCGGGCACAGACTGGTACACTGTTTTTTCAATGGCTTCACGAAGTACCTTTTTATAAGAAGTCAACATTTCATTGGCTATACGAGGAGGATTGAGGTACATTCTTTTAAATAAATCAGCCTCTATCTTCTCCCAATCCGAGATATTAGTCAGCAGATGATCATTCAATACATCCAGAGTTACATCGCGGAGATCTTTAGCCGAAAGACTCTCTAATATCCATATAGCCCGTATTTCTTCCCATGAAACAGCGTCTTTCTCTTTTCGGATAGCTGAAAGGAAGTCTTTCAAGGTTTGGTGGTTTCCTCGCGAAGCAACCAGGAAGTTTACTAATTTTTCTTTCTTTTCCGGTTGTAAGGTATTTCCATATAGTTTATCTATCCACTCTTTGGCCTGTTTTTCCGTCATCATTGTTGCTACATACGCATTGCGGATTGAATCTTCCTGCACCATCCGCCGATCATTTTCCACCCGTTGTTCGGGAGTGACTTCGGGAATATTCGCTCCTTCCACCGGAGGTACAAGATCCATTGGCAAGGAATAGACTTCACCTTCTTTCCTATTTAAAGAGAGTTGCAATGCATCATCTTTTCCAAATGAGATTTTGGCATAACCAAATTGTCCGTTGCGGGATGCCCAAACCAACATATCTCCTTTACCGGCAGTCAGGCTGGCTTTCCCCTCTGCATCTGTATATTTCGTGGCTACTGTATAAAACTCCGCATAATTGTATATCTTAAATTCGACTTTGGCATCTGCTACCGGTTGACCGTCGGCATCCGTCACCGTTACGATAGCTTTGGCAGTAGGGGCATAATTATCAATCACATTGATTTCTGTATAATTCGGTGTTTCAAGCATAATCTCTTCCGGCCCATTGTAACGTCCGAAAACCTTGGTATGCATCAACATTCCCCGACTGGCAGGGGAATTAAACCATCCCAGGTTCAAAACCGGTTCCGGTTCACAAGCTCCAAAGAAGTACCAATGTCCATCCGCCCATGCTTCCACCCAAGCATGGTTATCATCCGTATGCGCCCAGCGGGGCGTATACACTTGCCGTGCCGGAATACCGACTGCCCGGAGCGCAGCCACCGTAAATGTAGACTCTTCGCCACAACGTCCATACGCTGTTTTGACAGATGCCAATGGTGAGCTGGTGCGCGCATCACTCGGACGATAGACCACTTTCTCGTGACACCAGTGGTTCACCTCTAATATCGCGTCTTTCATCGGCAGCCCCTTCACCCTGTCTTTTAGTTCACCATAAAACACACGACGGGAATCATCCAGATTCTCGTTATTCACCCGGATCGGCAGAACAAAATGACGGAACACTTCATCGGGAATCTCTTTGCCCCAAGGCATCTCGTCACGTGTCTGCTTCGACAGCCGGACATTCTCCAAGTAATAATCTCCCGGATAGTCCGTCACATCCCCTATCGGCATATAAGCGTAGAGAAACATCAATGCTTCGCGCTCGTACACTGACAGAGCGGAATCACCAAAGATCGCAAATAAATCTCCATGAGGAAGTGCCTGTTTTTTCTGCTCAAAGTCTTGAACTACTTGATTCCGGTAGGATTCTTCTTTGAGGAAGTGAGCATTGTTACAAGCAAACAGTACAATCGACAAAATCAGGACGCACAAAAGATGGGTGAATGTTTTCATATAAGTGTTTGGTTTATTCTATTAATAAGGTTGCTGACTGACAAAAATAGAAGAATATTTTCTGAATACCTAGATAAGTACATAAAAATGTGATAGATAAGAATAATATTGTCATTGATGGGAAAATCCGGGAATTTTGTAACAGGTTTGTAATATAGACCGTGTTCGAACCCTTATAAAAAGAAAATTCAAAAGAAAAAGAAGATTTTTATGTTTTACAGCATATAATTCGAAAACAATTTGTATCTTTGCAGTGTTATTAGAGAAAACAAGATGTAAAACCGCTCTTCAAAACGTGGAGGGCAAAAAAAGAGGAAACAAATTATGAAAAAGAATGCAAATGAAAAGATTATGATGTTACAGTACCGTATTAAACGCTATCAAGCAATGGGAAATGGTGCCATGTGCCAAACATTAAACGGTAAACTTCAAAAACTGCTGTCACAGCAGGTTGCCATGTAAATAAACACACTAATTATAATAAATAGAGCGAGGAACTTTCGAGTATCTTCGCTTTTTTTATACATTTGCAGAAGAAAGATAATAAAACACATTATGAAAAAGCTATTTATGTCGGTTGCGCTCCTCTTATTGGTCGTAACCTCTTTTGCACAAACACCTGGTTATGAGTTCACAACCGTTGTGTCCCACCAAGCAACGCCTGTTAAAGATCAGGGTTCCACAGGAACCTGTTGGTGCTTTGCCACCGCTTCTTTCATGGAGTCGGAACTGCTCCGAATGGGAAAAGGAGAATATGATCTCTCGGAAATGTTTATCGTCCGCCAAAAGTACATGAATCAAATAGAGGACAATTATCTCCGTCGTGGTAAAGGAAGTATCGGTGAAGGAAGTTTGGCACACACTTTCAAAAACGCTTATAAGAAAGCGGGAATCGTTCCGGAAGAAGTGTACACCGGATTGCTGGGCGATAACAAAGACCACAATCACGGAGCATTGTCACGCTACCTCAAAGCATTGGTTGACGCAAATATTGAATCTAAAAAGCGTACTCCGCAATTTGATGCGCTTATTAATAATCTGTTCGATATTTATCTGGGTAAGCTTCCCGAAAAATTCACTTATAAAGGAAAAGAATATACTCCTCAATCTTTCACTGAAAGTCTGGGATTGAATATGGATGATTACGTTGAGTTGACTAGTTTCACTCACAAGCCTTATTATGAGACATTCTCACCTGAAGTTCCCGACAACTGGGAAAACCAGCCGATGTATAATCTTCCGTTGGACGAACTGATCGGGGTTATCGACTATGCACTGAACAAAGGATATACCGTATGTTGGGACGGTGACGTAAGCGAACAGGGTTTCTCTTTCAAGAACGGAATCGCCATTAACCCGCAAGTGGAGGATGTGAAAGATTACTCGACTACCGACCGTGCCCGTTTTGAGAAAATGCCAAAATATCAACGAATGGACGAAGTGTTCAAGTTTGAGCATCCTTATCCGGAAATCAACGTAACACCGGAAATCCGTCAGGATGGTTACGAGAAGTTTGTGACAACTGACGACCACCTGATGCACATCACCGGTATTGTGAAAGATCAGAATGGTACTAAATATTATATCACCAAGAATTCCTGGGGAGCGGAAAGCAACAAATCCGGAGGTTATCTGAATATGTCTGAAAGCTATGTACGTGCTAAAACAATCTGTGTGATGGTACACAAAGATTCTCTGCCTAAGGAACTGAAGAAGAAACTCGGAATTCAATAAATCGCATGAAATCAGTCCCGAAGGGAGATTGACTGTTTCATACATTTATTTATTCGGAACTCTCCATTATATTCATATAACAAAAAAAATAGGGCAACGAAGTATCACTACTTCACTGCCCTATTTTTTTGTTAACCTACTATATTAAATCCTTTGCTCTTTATTTCTTCTTCAATGTCACGTCGCTGATTTCTACAACGCCACCTTTGTTCTGGGAAAGAATAGCCACATAACAATCTTTCAGAATAGCAGCATCATCGTCTGTATCAGACACTTCCAAGTTAGCATTTGCTTTCTTGCTGCTAATAGCATTTACCACTTGTCCCATATCATAATAAACCACTACTTTAGTCCATTTACCGGCATCTTTAATTTTAAAATTGTATTGTGCGCCCGAAGCATTTGGTTGAGCATCTGCGTCATAGTCTCTACGCATGAAGAAAGTAGTATTGTACTTGCCATTATCGTTCTTTTCCTCATTGGTCTGCTTGATGTATACACTGACTGGAGTTCCTGCTTCTTTAGCCTTTGCATAGAAAGTAAGAACATAGATACCTTTGTCCAAACCATCGGTAATACGTTGTCCCAGGAAAGCTTTATACCAAGAGAGATTCTTTTCGGCACCGGAGTTATCCAATTTCATTGCATTCGGATATTTGGCATCTCCTGTTTCTTCCCAGGCAATAGTAGTTACGCCGTCAGCTTCATTATTCATGATAAACCACTCTCCTGCGGTAGCTTTGTTGGCATTAGTCACTTTAGTCTTTACTTCAGTGGCGAATTTTTCGTTTTTTATCAGGTTCTGCGCACTTACGCTTACTCCTGCAAGGACCAAAAGCCCGGCAAATAATACTTTTTTCATCTTACTGTGATTTAATTGTTTATACTTTATTTTTTCTAGCTTTAAAAATCTATTTCATCCTACTTCACTTGTTGAATAACAAATCCATATTTACCAGTCACTTTCTTTTCTTCAGTCTTTAGTGTGATGCGGTAAATCTCTTTTCCCCATACGTTAGACAGGCGCGGATCATCCAGTTTGATTGTTTCCAGTTCGGCTTTAAACTGCGACGGATAGTTCATTTCTACCTTTTGTCCCTTTACTTCGATGCGGATTTTTCCGGCTGACGGGAAAGTCACATTGCCCCAAGTTAAAAAGTTCATTTGATTAGGAGCAATAGCCTCATCCAACGTATAAATATCACCAATAATAAGTTTTTTATCATCAAGAGCATAAGAGCGAACCCAGCTTTTCACTTTCGCTTCTGCCGGATAAGCAGTAGCTATATCCGTAGAGAACATCCGTTTCTTCTCATTGCAAACGGTATTGGTAGCTTTATACTCCTGCCCGAATTTCTGCGGTACTCCGTTAATCATCGGCAAGTTATGATAGTTGCTCTGCATGGTCCAGATGGTATAGCGGTCCTTGCCGAACGTCTGTTTGGTATATGTACCTACACCGGCATCAATTATCACAGGAATTGTATTTACATATAAAGAAAAGGTTCCTACATCGTTGTGGTTATGACTTTCGTTATTAAATCCGCCTTTAGCGGCAACAAACATACCGTTCTTATTCTTCATATAACAGAATTCCGTTTCGGGATACCAGGTTACATCCGGCATATCATGTTTCGGAGTTGCTTTTGCCAGCTCATTACAGCAAAGTAGAGATTGAAGCGAACGAAAAGCATCGTTTCCCATGGTAGCATACGGTTTTCTTCCATTCAACAGGTATGCGGCAAAGTGCATCATTTCATCGCTGTTTACAGCTTTACCGAAGCGATAGATTAACAAAGGATCGCCCCCGCCTTGTGCCGATGCATCAGCAAAATTCACCACCCAACCATTGCCCACGTATGAGCGGGACATATATTCTCCCATCCGGCGAATCATCGGTTCATTGAACAGAGACAGTCTACCGCCTGTGCCATCAGAGAGTATCTGCAAATAGTCATAGAGCTTTCCGGCGGCATGTCCCCAGTAAGAGGTTCCCTCCTCACAGGCACCATCGGATTTCACGAAGTTGATAAACTTATCGACTGACTGCATGGAGCGATAAACAGCTTTCGCCAACTTATCCTTATTGTTCTCCATCAGTAAGAAACATTGCAGGGCATTGGAGTTACACCAGGGATTCCAGTTATTGATGATTTCTCCCGGTTTCCAGTTAAAAGCCATCCACCACATTTCGTCGTCGTTCATATACGGATCGAGAATACGTTCTTTGATTGCTTTACGCATTTGCAAGGATACCACAGGATTGATTTTGTCGAATGGTTTGCGGAAGAAATAGTGTACCCAAGCCATTAAAGCTCCGTATCCGCCTGAACCGAGGTCGATAATCTGTTCGCGGAAGTCGGGAAGTGAACGTTTGCTGCTCTGGCGGGGCAAGTGTGCGGATAGAACCCATGAATTCATTTCGCAGCTCATATATGCTCCGTTCAGTAGTTGGTCGATAAAACGTCCTTTCCCTTCGGCCAGTTCGGCGAGCATCAAGGCGTTAAGTGCCTGGCGGTTGGCGTCATAAGGGACTTCCATTATTTTACGGTTACCGCTGCGTTCGTATTCCAGATAAGCGGTGGCAGGTATCAGTTGCCATTTATAGTCGAGGAGTTTTTCGCCGGCTTCGATGAGGCGTTGCTTATTGGGGCCCATCAAAGAATCCCAGGCGGCGCGATCTGTATAAGCAGGATAAGGCACCCATGCTTGTTTCATTACCAACACGTTTTTCAACGTAGTTTTGTCTACCGCTTTTTGCAGCATATTGCGTTCGGTGTAAGCGTTTGCCTTGAAAGAAAAACTTCCTAAAGCTGCTAGTAAAAGAACACAAAATAAATGTTTCATTCGATTCATGGTATTTTCATTCATTTAAGTATTGCAAAGATAACGTATCTGATAAAAAATGAGGTGAGTAAATCATACGAACCTGATGACAAAAAAGTACATAGTTCAAAAATAGTACTCTTAATTGCTATATTTTAGGCTTTTAAGTCATTATAAAAACAAATTAGGTCATTGTAGAAACAATTTAAGTCACACGGAAACCGGGTTTTCATTTCGGAAAAACAAAGATGCAGTTTTAGAAAACAGAGGCTTCATTTGGAGAAAATAGAGGTTCTATTTATTCCAAACAGAGGCTCTGTTTAGGTCAAATAAAGGCTCTATTTTATTTCAAATAGAGTATCTGTTTTACTTCAGACAAAGTATCTGTTTGGATATTCTATCTTCTTTCTTTTTTCATTCTTTGATTCTCTTCTTTTTCATCCCCTATTCTTTCCTCTTCATCCCTCTATTTCTTCCCCTTCGCCTTCAATCCCAATCGCTAAATTCAAAGCTCAACTGTTCCCAGACACCGTGTTGTTCATCGGCTTCCTCTTTTGGATTAGAGACGGAAAGACCGATGAGCCGGATTGGATGTTGCTCAAATTCGACACTTTTAAGCAATTCTTTTGCAAGTGGGAGTACCCGGTCTAAGGTGGTGAGTTCCTGCGATTGAGTAAGGCTTCGGGTTATCTGGCTAAAATCATGAAACTTGATTTTCAGGGTAAGCGTGTTGCCTTTGAAGTCTTTTCGCTGAAGACGTTCAATCAGCTCTACTGCTACATGGTATAGTTCGATAATGACCGATGAACGGGCTGAAATATCACGTTCCAATGTACGTTCGCAGCCAATGGATTTACGGATACGAATTGCTTCGACAGGGCGTTCGTCAATTCCTCGTGAGCACTCATAATACAGTGCGCCGGCTTTTCCGAAATGGGCTGTCAGCATTTCAAGAGAGCATTTCCGTAGTTGAAGTCCATTGTGGATACCAAGTAGATGCATCTTCTTTGCAGTCACCGGACCCACTCCCCAAAAAGATTCGATAGGAAGACGGGCTATAAAATCAAGGGCTTGTTCCGGATGAATGGTACATAAGCCATCCGGTTTGCGATAGTCCGAAGCTATTTTAGCCAGAAACTTATTATAAGAAACTCCGGCAGACGCAACAAGGTTGAGCTGTTCCCGAATCTTCTGCTTTATTTCCTTTGCTATATCCACAGCCAGGGAAATATCTTTTTTATTTTCAGTGACATCCAGAAAAGCTTCATCCAGAGACAGAGGTTCGATGATATCCGTATATTCGTGGAAAATCTCATGTATCTGACGGGAAACGGATTTATAAACATCCATCCTGCCAGGTACAAAAATGAGTTGGGGACAAAGACGTTTCGCCTTTTGCGAAGCCATGGCGGAACGGACACCGTAACGCCGGGCTTCATAGCTAGCAGCAGCCACGACTCCCCTCTCTTCTGCATGACCTACTGCTAAAGGCTTGCCACGAAGTTCTGGATTATCACGCTGTTCTACAGAGGCATAGAAGGCATCCATGTCGATATGTATAATCTTTCTCTGCGTCATTTATTCGGGGATTTATAGCAAACTTACTACAAATCCCCGAATAAATGAAATATATTTTATTGAGAATATCTTTGGGTGTTATATTCTCTCAAAACAATAACTTTTCCCGGGTTCAGTCATTACATCATACTCATACACTCTATATAACAAAGGGTACTGCGGACAAATCTTTTTAGAGATAAGCGGTTCTTTTATTCGTTCCACCTGAAAAAACGGGTTTTTATTTTCACCTACAGCTTCACGCAAACCTTTGCCCTTTAAAGGTACATAGGAGCGTAGTCGAAGATTCCCACCCAAACGAGCATGTATAATCACCTTGGATAACTGTGCACCATCCCATTCCATATCTGTTACAAAACCTCCCCGGGCAACTAATCCTTCAATGCGGCCTTTTCGCCAAGCGTCCGGCAACGCTGGAAGCAAATGTATGGCATTGTCATGACTTTGCAGAAGCATCTCGGCAACTCCTGCCGTATAACCGAAATTCCCATCAATCTGGAAAGGGGGATGCGCATCAAATAGATTCGGATATGTACGTCCACTTGGATTTGCCGGTTCTACCAATACCAACATGTTATTAATAATCTTAAAAGCACGATTTCCATCCAGTAATCTCGCCCACAAGTTTATTTTCCAACCGATAGACCATCCCGTAGCCTGATCTCCACGATAAATTAAAGAATTCTTTGCTGCTTGAAATAACAGAGGATCGGTATAAGGAGATATCTGATTACCCGGATACAATCCAAAAAGATGAGACACATGCCTGTGCTCGCTCGTAGGGTCGTCCACATCTTCCAGCCATTCCTGTAATTGGTTATATCTACCAATCTGCATGGGCGGCAAACGATCAATCATTTTTTGCAAATGTTCGGCATAAGCAGCATCTTCCGCCAATATCTTACAAGCCCGCAAAGTATTGGAGAAAAGATCAAAAACGATCTGATTGTCCATTGTACAGCCGGCCACAGTAGAAGGTGCATTCTTCTTTTCATCCCCCTCCGGTCCATGTTCCGGTGAGTTGGACGGACAAGTCACCATCCATCCATATTTGGGATGTTCCACTAAAAAATGAAGAAAGAAATCTGAAGCTCCTTTCATTATGGGATATGCCTCCTTTAAAAAAGCTTTATCACCGGTAAAAAGATAATGTTGCCATAAATGCTGGCATAACCATGCACCTCCATTCGGCCACATTCCCCAAAATGCTTTATCTACAAGTCCTGTGCAACGCCATATATCCGTATTATGATGCAGTACCCAGCCATCACAGCCATACATTGTACGAGCTGTTTCTCTCCCCGTTTCCGACAAATCTTTCAACATTTGCATCAACGGCAAATGTGTCTCACTCAGATTAGTCACCTCAGCCGGCCAGTAGTTCATCTCCAGATTGATATTAACCGTATATTTTCCGTCCCAAGGAGCCAATAATTTATCATTCCATATTCCTTGCAGATTTGCAGGTTGTCCACCCGGCTGGGAAGAAGAGATGAGCAGATAACGACCATATTGAAACATTAAAGTAGCCAACGATACATCTTTTCCTTCATTAAAATGTTTCACTCGTAGATGTGTCTCTCTTTTTGCTTCTTCCGAAGTCCCCAAATCCAACTTCACACGGTTGAATTGGTTCTGATAATAAGCTATATGTTCTTCACGTGCTTGCTCATATTTTTTCTTACGAGCAATATCTAAATAAGACTTTGACTTTCTGTGTGCATCTCCGCTGACATCTTTATAATTCACAAAATTAGTTGCAGCGGAAATATAAAGAGTTACAGCATCAGCTCCATTCACCTGAATATTCTCTCCAGTCACTACTATATGCCCTCCCTCATTCTTTACTTCAGTCTGTGTCTCTACACGAATGCCACCAGGCACCCCTTCATGTTCTGTTCCTTTCCCTATTAACACAAGTCTTTTTCCCGACTTACGGACTTCATGCTGCAAAGGAGATTTATAAGAAGCCGTAAATGATAAAGTTCCCTGTTTATTTGCTGTCAATCGAACTATAATCACATTATCCGCAAAGGAAGTGAAAACCTCTCGATTATAAGTCACCTCTCCGACTTTATAACGCGTAGTTGCTATCGCCCTTTCTATGTCCAAGTCACGATAATAATCCGTAGCCTTCTCATGCCCGGGAAAATCAAGCATCAAACTACCTATTGTTTGATAAGGCATACCGTTACGCGGAGTTTCAAAATTTTGTGCCACCATTTCTTGTGCTTCCCGATAACGCCCCTCAAACACAAGCTGTCTGATTTGAGGTAATGCAGCCAAAGCTTTTGGATTATCATTACGGTGAGGACCTCCTCCCCATACCGTTTCCTCATTCAACTGAAGTTCCTCACTACCCGCACCGCCATAAACCATCACTCCCAACCGAGAATTTCCTAAAGGCAAGGCTTCAGTCCAAACCGTAGCCGGGCGGCTATACCACAATTTCAAATCATCAGCGGATACATTCAATGAACATACCATACACACCAATGCCATACAAATCCTGTCAAATTTTACCATAAAAATATCCTTATTATTTATTAGTAACCCGGTAATGGAACCAATCCACATCAATAAAGCCGGACTCTGCCAAGTCATTATAAGTGAAAAGACCTATCATATCTCCCCTGAAATTAGCAGAGGCTATCGGATAATTGCCACCCAAATTATAAAATGTCACTCTATCCCAACTATACTGAAAAGTAGCTTTGTCTTCCACCCCCATAGAAGTACGCAAGTAAATACAATTCTGACCGCAGGGAAATACTTCGCCCACCACTGACTGTCCATTGATTTCAAACTCTAACCGGAACTCACCCCCTTGTTTGACCACAGCTATAAAAGCATAGCTCTTACCACCATTGAAATGAGCTAATCCCGCCTTTTGCCCATTGCTCATTCCCTTAATTTCCATCTTTACAATAACCGATGTAGAATCACTACGCATATAACGTTGATTGATCGTGTTACCGGCTTTGAAAAAGCCTTTTCCATCAGTTGTAGGGGAAGCGTACAATCTCAAATATCCGGGACGTTCCGTCAAAGACCATTTCTTATTGTCAGGAACATGGTTCCACATCCACTGCGGATGTAGTTTCATTTCCGTAAACTCGTCACTTCCTTGAGGAAGAGAAGCAGAGAACCCCATAATAGGTTTTGGCAACTGCCAAGCCATTTGTCCTTCCCTGTTTTTCACATCCACACCTATCACCGGCCAATCATTGACCCATGTCACCGGCAACAAATGTGGTGGACGCCCACAAGCATAATCACGAGTAAATTGTCCTATCCAGAACCATCTGCCATCAGGCGTATCCACATATCCTCCCTGACCAGGTATGCGCAAATGATCGCGGCTCTTTACCTTTTCCACAGCAAATATCTCATACTCCCCCGGCTGTCCCGGTCTTCCCGGTGTCCCGTCAGAGAGCGTACCATAAAGATTACGTGACCGAAATACATAAGTACCCTCTCCCAACCCTTTATTAGTGAACTCAATATGCTGCAAGTAATAATATCCGTTTCTCTTAAAAATACGGTTCCCTTCACTTGAGTGATACGGTGAAATCACTGTGCCCCCATCGGGATATTGATATAAAAAATTCTTCTTGTCAATATGGGCGGAATCTGCATCAAGCAAAGTCGTTCCATCCTCAGACATCTGGAAAATATAGCTATACCAATACTCTCTTCCGGGATGGCTACTCACTAAATAAGCTTTTCCGTCGTCATCCCAAAAAGGACAGGGATCAGACCACCGGGTAACCCGCAAAGGACGTCCATACTTGTCTTTTACGAACTGACTTTTCCAAGGACCTTTGGGATTATCAGCTGTAGCCATATAAAAGCCATCTGTATATAGATTTACATAAATATAAAATTTATTACGATGATAGCTAATAGTTGGGGCATAGGCTCCGCCGTTATAACGTTCCATACGTTTTACACTATAAGCTGAATCAACTGCCACTAAATCGGTCAATGCCGCGCCTATAGTAGTCCAGTTGACTAAATCCTTAGAATGCAAGATTGTGACACCGGGATAACTTTCAAATGTAGAAGCCACTAAATAGTAATCATCTCCCACCCGAAGCGGATCAGGGTCACTGTAATCTGCAGCTATCACAGGATTGCGGAAAGTACCGTTTCCCTGATCTCCCCAACGTCCGGTTATTTGTCCGTTCATAGTTTCCCATAAAACGACAATCATTAGAATGAAGAATTTAAGTCTCATCATGGTATATTTTGATTCATTATTCACCATACGCCAATTGCAATTTGGCAAAAAAATCTTCCAGCACGATACGTCCGTTAATAAAGTTATATACCCTTATCGGGCGATTCTCTTCACACTTCTCATATTTTAAGTCGGTAGTTATACGAGGCGCACGCAACATATCATAGAAGTCAGTGTCCTGCTTAGGATTTAAAATCAAACTGATAGCAGGAGAGTCTCCCCAAGTCCAATCCTCTCCACGAGGCCAACCTTTCACATTTCGTCTGTCATCATTGAATTTTATTAATGTATCAAACAGATATTTCCCGATATTCCCACACGGTCTGACCTTCAATGCTATTTCAGCCGTGCCGACTCTTACAAGACTATATACATTTGAAGGAATCTGCCAAACCATGATTGGAGACGAAAAAATGACATTAACAGAATTCACATCACTTCGTAGATTGAATTCATTCGCATTTTCCGGATAAGGTCCGCCGCCACTCCATATTACTGTCAACTTGTCTGCAATTTCCGGTTTCGATAAATAAGCTGAAGCTACGTCCGTCAAAGGTCCCCCACATATTACGTACAAGGGACGGGAATCATCACTCAATGCTTCCCGAATAATCAATTCAGTTCCTGCAGACAATACAGGTGTATTCTCATCTGGCAATGGAGTAGCCGCTCCCTTTAATACAGAAACTTGTCCGGACAAACCACATCTGTCCACTATACGCATTACCTCATCATAACTTTTCTCCATCGATTGCGGAACCCGGTCTTTGAAATGAGCCGCAACAATGCCTTTCATGATAAATTGTGGTGTCAGCAAAGCATGCACTATTGCATAAGCATCATCAACCTCATTAGCAGCATCTGTACTGACAATCACTCTTACTCTCTTTTCTTCAGGAACAGAATAAGGCAAATTCTGGGTCAGTCCTTTACTTGGAACAAACGTATAAAGTCCTGCCAGTATCCATATAACTTTCCACTTCATTCTTTCTTTTCTTTATAATTAATTATTCCGTCTTTCCGCCACCCAAGTGACAGGTATGATTTCCGCCCGCTGTATTTCAGCACCATCGCTTATCGGGCGTAAGCTAATTGCCAAATGATTTTCACCACCGATATTCAACCAACACTCGGGAATATAATATTCGCGTTGGGGACCTTTCTGCCAACAACGACCGATGCAGTGACCGTTTATGTAAATAAATCCATTCCCCGAATGCTCCAGACGAAGATGATAAGGGAACCACACACCACGAGGCTGTTCGGGCAATGTGAATGAATATGAATACCATGACAGAAGCGGTTCATTCAATTCTGTAGTTTCTGTCGGTGTCTTTTCCTGCAATCTTCCCCCCTTGGACAAGTTAAGTCCGCGCTCATTCTCTGTGTATGCATATTCCAAAGAAAGCTCCTTGCCTCCGCATCTCACATAGTTCAATCCTATACCCCAATAATCTTCTACTATCTTTTTTGTATGATGATGCAACCCTTTGCTTTCAAAAAGCATGACAACTTCGACCTTCCTGTTTATAGCCGAATCTCCCGGCAGTTGATAAAAGACACTGTATGCATCTTCTTTGAATACAGGCAACCTCTTTCCTTGAACGGACAGCACCACCTCGTCTGCATCCGTGCCGTTGATCAATTTATGACCGATACGTCCCACTTCAAGCAATTTTCCCTGCGGAGCATACGTACGATAATACACAAAATGGCGTCCGTAAATACCATCGTGATCAATATACTCTCCTTTTTTCAACTTCACCCAGCGAGTGGGAAGCGGATCAGCCATCCTCTTGTCGGGGATCAGCCTGATAGTATCCGCTTTTACTGTCGGACGTGTTTCCGCGTCGGGAAGTTCCGGTAACCAATCACCTTGTTCGGCATCTGCCGGCAGATAATAAATCATAGCCCCAAATGGTTCCAATGCAAAATCAAAAGTGAAATCAGAAGTCTGTATGGTACCAAAATGATGACGGGTGCGCTCCTCTGTTCTTACAAAATAATACCGGTCACCATTGGAAGCCTGACGTAGCACCAACTTCACATCCGGATCGGTGGAAGTATATTCTACAGGAAGTACATCGGCACGTGCAATCCTGGTACCATGTTCCTTCAACAAATGCGCTAATCCCCGGAAACGGCGATATCGCTCATTAGTAGAACCATTTTCTGCAATGGCAGCAGCATAATCATAGGTAGTAGTCATTTGTCTGGCCCCCCAATCATCAAAATTGGTGCCACCTACAGTCATATAATAGTTAATACCACAAAAACCGCGTTGCAATGCATACAATGTAATGTTCTGCGTTTGTACTGGCATTAAGCCGTCCTGTTCCCAACTTAACTTTCCTCCCACTTCACTCATCCATCCTCCTTGCAATTCTCCTGAAATAAGCGGTTTGCCGGGTTGAGTACGTAACTGTTGGTTAATCAAACGCCCGAAATTTTTCTCTATTTCCCAACGCGGATAACTATTTACCATATCTACCACACCATTAAGAACACCCTCTTCTACATTACGGGCTTCATCCGTCCAGCAGGTTATAACCGGAACATCTATTTCATATTTGCGAACAATTTGCGAAAGCCGGATCAAATAATCTTTCTTGGCCTCTTTCGGAAACCATTTAATCCGGTTGAATTCATTCTCTACCTGAAAGAAGATAACACCCGTACAGCCTTTTTCCTTCCGGGTTAATTGGTGTGGCGCCACTGTACGGCACACGGCTCTGTACCAATGCTCATTCCAACGCATAAATTCAGGGTCATTACTTTGCAACCAAGTATCAAAAGCAGTCTTTGCCGGTTTCTTTTGCATAATCCATTGCGGAAAACCGCCTCCGCTCCATTCAGCGCAAATATAAGGTCCGGGACGGACAATCACATAAAGCCCGAAATCTTCCGCCATTTTCAGAAAGTCATCCAGTTCTTTCATATCCAAACAAGATTCATCCTGCGGCGAACGAGGCATTCTCCGTTCATGCCAGTTCCAGGGAATATACGTCTCCACACAATTAAAACCACCTTCCTTCAGCTTTCTGAAACGGTCTGCCCACAAAGGTTGAGCCACACGAAAATAATGGAATGCAGCACTGAATACGAACACATCTTTCCCTTCAATCCGTATGCATCGCCGATCATAGCAGATTCTATCTGGATGAACAAACACAGAGTCGTCTATAGACGATATTTGTGTCCCGTTTTCGATGAAAGCGTCTGCTGTTCGATCGTTCATGACAGCCATATCCGTGATATTTTGGGCTGATATAAACAAGGGAGTGATTCCCAATAACATCAAAAAATTAAATCTTTTTATAAGCATGTTCATACACTCGATTTTATTAATATACAATAAGCATCCTTGATTCTATTTTTTCTACTATTCACAGCTAATTATTTTTATAAGTCCTAGTAAAGATACAGGTACACCCTAATTCTCCAATAGTTTTATATTTATTTTTTTGAGCGAATGCCTAGCCGAGCTTCCACCATACATAATCTCATATTCTCCCGGCATGACACGCATGGTATGGGTCGATTCATCAAAAGTATCGAATTGAACGGGCTGCAAAACAAAGGAGACAGTTTGTGTTTCTCCCGGTTGCAATGTAATGCGCCGGAAATCGCGAAGTGTCTTGATGGGACCATTGACATCCTCTGTACAGCGGATATAAACTTGCGCGATTTCAGTACCGGCCCTCTTCCCTGTATTCTTCAATTGGAAAGAAAGACGAACGGAACCATCTTTTTGCAATCCGGCCTTACCCTTCTTATATTGAAATGTCGTATAACTCAAACCATAGCCAAAAGGATAGAGAGGCTCTCCACGGAAATACCGATAAGTGCGGTTGTTCATGTTATAATCCTCATAGTCGGGCAATTGGGAGAGATTCTTATAGAACGTAAGCGGAAGTTTCCCGCTGGGATTGTTACTGCCAAACAACGTCTCGGCAATAGCCAATCCTCCCTGCTCACCGGCATACCAAGCTTGCACAATGGCATCCGCATGTTCCGTTTCGGGAACCATCGCCATGGCACTGCCCGAACAATTGACGAAAACCACCTTCTTGCCGGCTTCATGCAAAGCCGCTATCACGCGCCGCTGCGCTTCAGGCAGTTCAATATCCGTACGGTCTCCACCACGAAAGCCCGGAAGCTTTACTTTCATCTCTTCCCCTTCCAGTTTAGATGAAATACCACCTACAAAAATCACGACATCAGCATCGCTTGCCTGCCCGACAATCGAAGCTACATCCGCTCCGGTTGTCCGACCGCTCTCTGCCGTCTTCACCTCTTTCGGCTGCGTACCATCGTATGGAACGCCTGTCTGTTGCCCTACAGCCTGATCCGTAAAAGTACACCCCGGAATATAACGTGCGCTCGGAGCAAAACGCCGAATACCGTCGAGCACCGTGACCGTATGAAACGGACGGCCATAATAGTTACCCCATAACATCATGGAATCAACGGCGTTGGGTCCCATAACCGCTACATTCAAATCCGGTGACAAGGGTAATATGCTTTTTTTGTTCTGCAACAACACAATAGATTCACGAGCCATCTGAAGAGCTAACTCCCTGTGTTCCTTTCGATTGACAATACTCATCGGAATGTTCTTGTAAGGTACTACAGACTCATAGTCAAAGTCACCTACCTCAAAACGGGCTTCCAGCAAGCGACGTACACTTCTATCAATCTCCGCCTCGGTAATCTCACCTGCCGCCACCGCTTCGGGCAATGACCGGTAGTTCCTGCCACATTCCACATCCGTTCCCGCCCTGACAGCCATGGCCGATGCTTCATGCTCACTTCCTGCCACTCCGTGACGTCCTTTCACATGGAAATCGGAAATGGCGCTACAATCACTCACTACCAATCCTTTGAATCCCCATTCATCACGTAATATCTGTTGCAGATAACGGGTATTGCCACAGCAAGGCTCACCGCCAATACGCTGATAAGCACACATCACTTCGCGTACACCACCTTCCTGCACCAGCGACTTGAAAGCAGGAAGATAGGTTTCCCATAAATCACGTGAAGATATATTCTCCAGATTGAAACTATGACGACTCCACTCCGGTCCGCTATGCACCGCAAAATGCTTGGCGCAAGCCAATAGTTTCAGCCACCTGTCCTTGCGTATACCGTCAATGGTATATCCCTGCAATCCTCTTACAACGGCCAGCCCCATGCGGGTAGTGAGATAAGGATCTTCACCGTATGTTTCCTGTCCGCGTCCCCAACGAGGGTCACGAAAGATATTTACGTTTGGTGTCCAGAACGACAAACCTTGAAAACGCTTGATTTCACCACTCCGACAAGCCTCGTTATTTTTGGCCCGTGCCTCATCACTGGCAGCACAATACACCTTATATAACAAGGTGTCATTGAAAGAGGCAGCCATACCGATAGTGGCGGGAAAAACCGTCGCCTTCCCATTCAGTCCCACACCGTGTAATGCCTCACTCCACCATTCGAACTGAGGAATGTCCAGTCTGGGAATAGCCGGTGAAGCATTTTGCATCAAAGCAACCTTTTCTTCCAACGTCAGCCGACGACAAAGGTCGGCAGCCCTCTCTTCGACAGGTAAATTGGGATTCTTGTATTGTTGGGCAAACATCGTGCCTCCCAACATCAGCAAGGTGAATCCTGCCATCGCTAATATTCTTCTCATGGTCGCCATTTTAAAGGTTCACTATTCTTTTCCAAATCAGATTTTGTTTATTTTAATGATATCCAGTGAAAAGGCGGGAACCGTCAGTTTCAACTTGCCGTCCGACACAGGAAACGTCCCCTTCTTCACCGGTTTCACGCACTCCTTATTCTCCATTGAGTTTTCATCGGTTCCCTTTCCGGAACACATACGGATCAGCTCCACCTGTTTCACTTTGACATCCTTGAAATTGATGTCGATAATGACACTTTTATCCGTCGGATTCGCCAATTTCAAATAGCCGGTTGCCCCATCCGCCGTGACCGAGGCCGAAGTATAAACCCACTGTTCGGGATAAAGATTCACTTGATGTATTAATTCATCATTCAGATAGCACAACACCAAGTCGCCCTTCACCTCTATGCGAGCATCATACCACTTGCCTTCCTCCAGCACTCCGTTGTACTTGTAGGCCAGCGTGCTAACCTCTCCCTTCCGATGAAATTCCAAATTATACCGCTTGTTATGATCAGCTCCCAAGTGCCATACTCCGTAATCATCGCTTCCCTTGTGGTGGAAATAGAGCTTTATCCCCTCCTTGTCTTTCGAATAGCGGAACCGCTTTACGGATGTGTAGCGCAGCAGATTATCCGTCACCCGAAGTACAGAATCCACGGTATGCTTCACCGGAGCATTCTCCACCGGATAAATATTATTCTCTTCCACACACTTCACATTGTAGTCGCCTACATGAGTGGCAAAAAGTTGCTGCACATGGTAGGATGGAGTCACAAACACCTCGCCCGAATTGAAATGTATCATATCCGGATTCCAGCGGGCTTCGTTTTCGTTCTTGAAAATAGGAGCATAACTATTCATCTTCACGATATCGCTATTGCGCTCCATACCCATCATGAAGACCGCTTCGCCCAGCGCGGCATTGAGATTGCCGTTCGTGCCGCACTCCTTGGTGACTGCATACTCGCCCACATAGACTTTCGGACCGCGACGGTCGTAACTGTCGTACTTGCGGTAACGGTCGATGAACCAGCGGGGATTCCGATAATAATGCTCGTCCACATAGTCCACCGGATGATTGTTGCGCCATTTCGGGTTGAAATCGAAAGCATCCACATTACCGATGATGACCATTTCCGGATAACGCTCCTTGATGGCACGATAGAACTGTATATAGCGTTCGGGGTAATGGTCGCTCTGCTGCTTTACATTCTTCTGATAATTTTCATTTCCTATCTCTATCAGATACATACCGAAAGGCTCGGGATGCCCGTTGGCCGCACGCATAGCCCCGTATTTCGTAGTAATATCCCCATTGGCATATTCAATGGCATCCAATGCATCCTGTACGTACCACTCTATGCTATCGTGTGGCGCAAAACCTCCATGCCATACCCCTACATTCGTGACATACATGGGAGTTGAGCCTAAATCTTCCGCCAACTGCAGGAACTCATGATATCCCAGCCCATTGCTAACCGGATATCTCCACACATTTACATGTGAAGACCTTTCTTCAATCGGTCCGATTGACTTTTTCCACTTAAATTGCTCCAACTTCCCGCCAATCACTTCTCCCTCCACGAAACATCCTCCGGGAAAACGCATGAAACGCGGTTTCATGTCTGCCAGCAATTGCGCCAGTTCGGGTCGGCAACCATTTTCCCGATCTTTGAATGTAGGGGGAAACAAAGAAACCAGATCCAGATAGACGATGCCCGGACGCTCCATTGAAAGCACCAGCCTTGCCTGTGCATCATCAGTATCCGAACAAAATTCTGCTGTGTATTTCCGCCAGCCACCTTTCAATTTACCCGCCACTTTAGCAGTGGCATACGTGGCTGTCCCGGCTTTGTTTTGTAAAGAAGCACATATCGTTCCCTTGTATCCATCGGCTTTCGCCCAAAAAGAAAGTATATATTTACGTCCCTTGACGGCATTAATTCCCCAATATCCCTCGTTTGCTACCTCCACTTTTCCAAACTTGCCGACGGAAGCGATTTTCACTTTCAGAGCCTTGCGCTGAACCGGATTCATCAAGTCGTCATCCACCAGTTCCATATCGGCAGATGCGTGTGTCGACTTCAGACTCCAGTAAACCAAAGCACTGTCGCAATCCTCAAAAGAGCGGTTGCGAATCAGTTCTGCATAAAGCCCTCCATCCGCAGCATGGTTGATATCTTCAAAGAAGATACCATAGTGTAAGGAGTCAATCCTCGCTCCACGCTCCTTCATAAACAAGTTCAAGGTTATTTGGGCATACGCCTGAAACGGAAGTATTCCCGCAAGAAACAACATAAATATAAACTTGGTTTTCATAGAAATAACAATTATTGTATCGTTGAAATTTTAAGTGTCAATGATATCGAATTCGGTTTTGTTTCAGGCAACTCTACAATCAGCCCCTCATTTGTCTGACTGTACTCAAGGAAATGGTCATAACCAAGCAACTCAACTTTATTGACTGTATTTCCAGTCAAATCCTTTCCTATCGACAATGATTTCACTATAACTTTCCGATTTTCCGGCCAAACCATCACGTGTGCATACAAAAAATCTCCCTTCTTCACAAAACGAATGTCCTGAGCCGTGTAAGACTGATGCTTTCCTTCATTAAATCCTTGCCCTTTCAGAGGTATTACAGCTTCTGCCACCGGACCTTCACCAAATACTTTCCAGGGACGGGTTCCATATACCCCCTCACCATTTACTGCTATCCAAGAAGCTATGTCTTCCAATATAGTTTCTTCCTTCTCATCAATGGAACCGTTACCACGGATAGGCACACTAAGAAGTAAGTTACCATTCTTGCTGACAATATCAACCAGCATCCGGACAACCGTTGCCGCTGACTTATAGCCATTGGTTTCATACTTATGTCGGTCATAATGCCAATTGCCCAAACAAGTACACGTCTGCCAAGGCTTATCTTGCTTCTGGTCGGGTACGCCTTTTTCCACATCCCAAACCAAACATTCTTTCTGTTCGTCAGTCAATATCTTAGCAAAAACAACAGCTTCATTTTTTCCTTCATGCTCCTTGATACTCTTATTATAAAAATGCGCTACAGTCCGCAATCCGGCATCACTTACCGGCCAAAGAGGCATACTCGTATCATCATAATAGACTAAATCCGGATTATATTTATTAATCATATCCACTGTTCGGTCAAAGAAATTCTGACAATATTCTTCCGTAGGAAGTGCTACCCCGTTCTCCCATGCCCATTGGCTATGTATGCGGTTAATATCTTCACTTCCCTCGCTCAACGGATGATTCTGAGCATACAGTTCCTGAGGATCATAACCTTCCCACCATGTCCCTTTTCCATCTGCTTTGGTCAGTTTTCCATCATAAGGGATACCGTTTTTTTCTCCCTGCTTGTCGGCACGTTGTGAGGTTTCCATCCATGTCCAGGCATGAGCAGCATGAATACTCACGCCAAAACGAAGCCCGTTAGCGCGTGCCGCTTTCTCCCAACCGGCAAGAATATCTTTCTGAGGTCCCATATTTACAGAATTCCATGGCTGGTATTTACTATTCCACAAATCGAAATTATCATGATGATTACCCATTGCAAAGAAATATCGCGCACCTGCTTTTTTGTAGAGAGCCATCAAACTATCAGGATTCCACTTCTCACCTTTCCATGAATGAATTACATCTTTAAACCCAAATTCGGACGGATGACCGTAATTTTCTATATGCCACTTATATTGACGGCTGCCTTCATTATACATATTACGCGCATACCAATCACCCTGTTCCGGCTGGCACTGCGGTCCCCAATGCGCCCAAATGCCGAACTTGGCATCCTGAAACCATTCAGGAGCTTCGCCATATTGAGCTAATGACTCCCAAGTCGGCTGATATGCTCCTTCCAACATAGTTTCATGTTGTTGTACACAAGATACATAAATCACTCCGATTGTCAACAAGAATACTTTGTTTAGTCGATGAATATTATTCTTTTTCATGTTTTTATTTATATCCTCATATTCAGAAAAGGTTCCTACCGCAAAAAGAGGATGTGCCTAAAACAAGTTTACTCTCTGAACACATCCTCTTAAAGTCTTCAGTCCAAAAACTTTATAAAGATAATGGCTTACCAACCTCTGGGATCCACTATTTTAAAACCGGTTGTCAAGTTTCCCTGCTGATCCCTAACCGGATTTCCCGACAATACACTAAGGTTATCAAAACGAATGATACGGTCGCCACCTGCCTGAACATATAATCCCCATTTTCCTCCCAGGCTATCAGCGACACGGTTATCCTCCGTCACCTCACCATTCAATGTGTTATCATCAAGCCAATAGCCAAAACCAAGATTAATATCGGTCAGAGTTAAAGTTGGACTATTCTCTTGCATATCATCCCCCATCCATACACGGATTTCAGCTTTATTGTTTTTTCCTGCTTTATAATAGAGTACTACCGGTATCCACTGGTTCCAAGCCAATTCACCCACTGTCTCCCTCTTTTCAGCACTAGCAGCGGCACTTCCTCTGTATGAAACACATAAGTTTTTATTATCAATAACCAGATGTCCCGCCCAGGTATTCGCATCGCCGCCATTGAAAATTTGAGTAATAATAGACCCCTCTACATCTTTAGGAAATTTACCTTCAGGCAAGAAAAGTTTATAACCATACCATGCTTCGGACCATGTACTAAAGTCGCACACCACTTCTGCCCCGCGACGTTCACGCCGGTTATCGGCATCACAGGCTGCCTGGTCAAAATAGAATTCCAAGTAGTTATTGTCTATTCTGATATAACAAGGATCCCATCCAGTACTAAACTTGAAAGGTTCATAAGACGACCCGTATGCGCCGGTAAAATCGCTCTGGTTCAAGGTATATTTCTGAAACACAACTCCCGAAACTGTCTGTTCGTCACCGAAGGTCACAGTAAATGTACCACTGGCAGCATCTGCAGGCACTATCACTTTTATCTCAGTATCTGTAGCACTGATTGCCGTAGCCTTTCCGCCCTTAAAATCTACTGTAATATTCTCTGCACCCACATCATGAAAATTGACACCGGTAATAGTTACTTCTTCACCACTCCACGCATGTGCCGGTGAAACAGACTGTACTTCCGCTCCATCCTCCAAATAAGTAAATACTTCATCAGAAGATACCTCTTCAAGCCCTGTATTTACAGTAATCGGTCCTGTAGTTGCTCCAGCCGGTACAATCGCTTTAATTTCTGTTTCAGTGACACTGACTATCTTCTCGGCCTCAACTCCGTTGAAAGATACTTTCACGGTATTAGCCGAGGTTCCGAAATTAGCTCCCGTAATAGTTACTTCCGTCAGATAATATCCTCTTTTAGGGGTAAAATCCGAAACACGCAATGCATCTTCATCCACCTGCTCCGTTTCTACATAATTGAAAATCTCAGTGGTAGCCACTTCCTTATCTTGTACACGAACGGTGATAGGACCTGTAGTAAATCCTTCAGGTGCCTTTATCACAATACGATTGTCCGAATAATAAAGAATCTTCGTAGCCTCCGTACCATTGAAATAAATATGTCCGGACACATCCAGGCGGTAATTGCCGAAACCGGCGCCCAAAATAGTAACCTCTGTACCATAGTCCCCTTCCTGAGGATAAAATTCCGTTACACGAAGCGCATCTGCCGCTTTCGAATCATCATTATCACTGCAACCGAGCACCAATACACTTGCCACTATAAACAGGCAGGCTAAAACGTATTTATAAAAAGATTGAAACATAATCACATCCTCCCGTTTAATTGTACATTCTTATAAATTTAGGGGTAGCCACCGCAGTTGTGCCCATATCAGCATTCAGCATCAGCAGCTTGACATAGTAAGTGCCCGATTCCTCCAACAAAAAGTAGCCGAACTCCAAATCATTGGTATAATTAGCCCAACCGCTATTCTCAACATCCTTCGAATATTTATTATCAATGACAGAAGACGGATTTTTCAAAGATTCCAAATCCCGGCTTACAGCGACATTTATGTAAGAATTAGACATTCCCGACGATGCTTTGAAAGCAACATAATATCCACCCGGAGTGGGTATATCAACCTGGAATATAGCCATATCTCCCGGTTCCGAATCCCAAAGGGCAAAATGTTCAGGTTTAGTATTCTCATATCCGGCATTCGGCTGGTAAGGAGCACCTTCACCATAATTTTTCGATTCGCCAATACAAACTTCACGCCCGTCAGCATTATATATATAATTACAAAGGTTACTTTTTCCAGTATGATACACTACATCCTCAGCAAAGAAATACTGTTCAAATGTACCCTTGTCCATTCCCCATAGAGGATCGTCTGTCCGCAATAGAAATTTTTCGGAAGTCCGTGCCCGCAAGTTGCCACGTCTCACAGTTATAGGACCGGTCACCACTCCTCTAGGCACAGTTACCACAATCCGATTGTCTGCGTAGCTTATATAATCGGCAGCTTCTATACCATTGAAATACACATGACCGTCCACGTCCGAACGATTGAAACCGAAGTTGGCACCTTCAATGGTTATCTGATCCGTCACTTCACCATCCTTGGGATAAAAATCCGTCACTGTAGGGACAGTTGCGGACTCCGCCGCATTGTCGCTACAACTCACGCACAATATGCAGCATACGATGAGTCCAGATAAAAAGACATATATTTTTTTCATGACCTTATTTGTTTTATGAAAGGATTCGTATTA
>OOAN01000478.1_pt1 | contig 30429 bp, 26 predicted proteins | sample 1671301 | NCBI WGS metagenome assembly OOAN01 (sample SAMN06348142, study PRJEB24527) | human gut metagenome | biome: human gut; feature: ankylosing spondylitis patient; material: feces | host: Homo sapiens | place: China | collected 2015-10
TGGAACCATATAAACAACTGTACTACAATATTTTAATTTATAGAACTCCTCTATAGTATCATTATATATTTTGAGCTTATCAAGATTTCTAAACGTATTTTGCGGCTCTCGTAGTTTTACGAACAGAACGGTGTCAATAAACGAAGAACTTATCCCAGACACTTCTTCCAAAGGCACATCAAGTTTCGTCTGTGGAACACAAGGGTTAATATCTGTTTTACTCTCCTTGCACGCAATAAAAAAGAACAGAAATAATATATAATAATGGATATACTTCATACCATTCTACTTTTAAAATTAGAACCTCCTGTACGGGAATCACTTGAAACGGCGAATCACTTCCACAAAGTCTTTCCCGTATTTTTCTTTTTTGAATTCACCGATGCCGCTGACCGTACCGAATGCTTCCACCGTTTGCGGACGAGCCTCACAAAGATTCTGCAACACCTTGTCGGACATAACGATATAAGGCGGAAAACCCTGTGCATCGGCCAGACGTTTGCGTAAAGCCCGCAAAGCCTCGAACAGTTCCTGACTGCCTGCCGCCAACGGCGCCGCTGCCGGACGACCACCCGTAAACAAAACGGGAGCCGCAACGGGACGAAGGGATTTTCGTCCGCGCTTCTGCGGCTTCTCCTCCCTGCGGATAACGGCCAGTTCCACTTTCCTACCTTTATATAAGACCTGCCTGCCGCTTTCGGTCAACTTCAGGTGGTTGCCTTCTTCGTAAGCTATCTCGAACAGACCGTTCTGCAACATCTGCATCAGGTAGTCCTGCCAATCGCGCGGCGGCACGTCGCGCCCCACCCCGAAAGTCTTCAGCGTTTCAAAATGCCCCTTCGTCACCTCCGGACTGAAATTGCCGCGCAGGATGTCCGTAAGCGTTCGGGCACTGACCTGCTCATCCGCCCGCACGATGGCACTCAAGGCTTTCTGGACCAATATCGTACCGTCGAACCGTCGCGGAGGGTTCTTGCACACATCGCAATTTCCGCAATCCCCGTCGGTATGTTCCCCGAAATAATTCAGCAAAATGCGACGACGGCACACGTCGGATTCCGCATATTCCTGCATCCGGCGCAGCTTCTCCATGTTGATTTCCCGCTGTCCGCTCTCTTGGGCAAACTTGGACAACTGCACCAAATCGCCCAATGAATAAAACAATACCGTTTCTGCCGGAAGACCGTCGCGCCCGGCACGCCCGATTTCCTGGTAAAATCCTTCTATACTCTTCGGCAAATTATAATGAATCACAAAACGGACATTGGATTTGTCTATGCCCATACCGAACGCCACCGTGGCACACACCACCTGCACACGGTCGTGGATAAAATCATCCTGTGCCCTCTCGCGCTCCTCAGTAGGGAGCCCGGCATGGTAGGCCACGGCTGCTATATCATGCCCACGAAGCATCTCTGCCACGCTTTCGGTGGTCTTCTTGCTCAGGCAATATATGATTCCGCAATCGTCGGGATGCCGGGCGATAAGTTCCAATATGGCACGGTCCTTGTCTTTCTTTTGATACCCGCGTTTCACGTCAAGACTGAGGTTCGGACGATCGAAAGAAGAAATGAACACGACCGGGTCGGACAAAGCCAACTGCTTCTGTATATCCTCTCTTGTCAAACGGTCGGCCGTAGCGGTCAATGCCACAATCGGCACATCGGGAAACGTCTGCCTCAACAATCCCAATTGGGCATACTCCGGCCGGAAATCATGCCCCCATTGCGAGATACAGTGCGCTTCGTCCACTGCAAACAAGGACACTTTCATGTCCCTTATCAGATAAGGGAGTTCCAACATCAGGCGTTCGGGCGAAATATACAACAGCTTCAACTCCCCTCTCAGGCAGGCGGCACGCACCCTGGCACTCTCGGCCTCGTCGTTCGCGCTGTTCAGTGCGGCCGCCGGCACACCGTTGGCCCGCAATCCCTCCACTTGGTCTTTCATCAAGGATATCAAAGGAGATATCACGACAGTCGTCCCTTCCTTCATCAACGCAGGAACCTGATAACACAAGCTCTTCCCGCCACCGGTAGGCATGAGCACCACGACATCATGTCCGGCCAAAACTTTTCCGATGATGTCTTCCTGCAAAGGACGGAAAGAGTCAAAGCCAAAATACCGTTTTAATATATTCTGCATAATTATTCACTACCTATTTTGTGAAAAACACCACAAAGATACGCCTTTTTTGCATCTTTTAATTGAATAGGCTTGTACAAGAAATAAAAAAAGGCGATTTTTGCATACAAATGAACAAACAAAAAGAATAATCATATCCGACGAAGGGGCAAAAGAAGGGCTGATTATTTTTTAATAAAACAATCCGAAGTATGGGAAAGTATAATTTAACAGAAAAGAAAGAGAAGAATGCTGCCTACCGTTCTCTGGTAAGAGCTGAACTGGTAGACGAGTTGTATGAAAAAATCCTGAAAGTGTTCGTGGTGGACAAGAAGTACCGCGACCCAAGTTATTCTGCCAAGAAACTGGCTGAAGAACTGAATACCAACACGCGTTATATCAGTGCCGTGGTCAATATCCGCTTCCATCAGAACTACTCCAGTCTGGTCAATGAGTACCGCATCAAAGATGCCCAGTATCTCCTGACGGACAAAAGATACATGGACAAGACGATGGAGGAAATTTCGGTTATGGTAGGATTTGCCAACCGCCAGTCTTTTTACGCAGCATTCTATAAAATCTTAGGTGTCACTCCGCGCGGTTACCGCATGGAACATCTCGCCAAAGAGAAGGAAGCAGCCAAGGCTTGACCAGACATGAACCAAATATAAAGGGATACATCCGTGCGATATATCCCTTTTTTTCATTCATATACCGACATGCAAACAGAAACTTTTTCCTATAATGACGAGCAATTTGCAGATTTGCAGATGCTCCGTTACCGGGTGGACGGGTTCGACCGGCTTTCCATCGCCCGGAAAAAACTGATATATTATTTGTCCGAGGCGGCACTGACCGGCCGTGACATACTTTGGGACCAGAACGGGAAATACAACCTGCGGATACGGAAAACGCTGGAGACCCTCTACACCGACTATTCCGGCGACCGGAACACTGCGGACTTCCAGGCATTCACCGTCTACCTGAAACGCGTATGGTTCTCCAACGGCATACACCACCATTACGGTTGCGAAAAGTTCAAACCGGGATTCAGCGAAACTTTCTTCCGGGAAGCCGTCCGGAACGTCCCTGCGGACAAGCTTCCGCTCGAAGAAGGACAGACGGCCGAGGCGCTTTGCGACCTGCTCGCGCCTGTCATCTTCGACCCGGAAGTCATGCCCAAGCGTGTCAACCAAGCCGACGGGGACGACTTGGTAAAGACCTCGGCCTGCAACTACTACGGTGACGGGGTGACCCAGACGGAAGCGGAAACCTTCTACAACACGATGAAGCAGGAGGGCGACCCACGCCCCGTCATGTACGGCATGAACAGCCGGTTGGTGAAAGCCGACGGGAAACTAAAAGAAAAAGTATGGAAATCGGGAGGCTTGTACAGCGCAGCCATCGACCGCATCATCTTTTGGTTGGAAAAAGCCGCCGACGTGGCAGAAAACGGGAAACAGGCCGAGGTGCTCCGCAAACTCATCGAATTTTACCGCACCGGCGACCTGAAGACATTCGACGAATACACCATCCTGTGGGTACAGGAGACCGAGGCGATGGTGGACTTCACCAACGGTTTCACGGAAACCTACGGCGACCCGTTGGGACTGAAAGCCAGTTGGGAAGGATACGCCAACTTCAAGGACTTGGAAGCCACGGCGCGTACGGAAAAACTGAGCGCCAACGCCCAATGGTTTGAAGACCACTCTCCCGTGGACGACCGTTTCAAGAAAGCGGAATGCCGGGGGGTGTCGGCCAAGGTCATCAAGGCGGCCATCCTCGGAGGCGACCTCTATCCGGCCTCGGCCATCGGCATCAACCTGCCCAATTCCAACTGGGTGCGGGCGGAACACGGCAGCAAAAGCGTGACCATCGGCAACCTGACAGACGCTTACAACAAGGCGGCACACGGTAACGGTTTCTTGCAGGAGTTCGTCATCGACGACGAAACGCTCCGGCTGCTCGACCGTTACCAGGATACCTGCGACGACCTGCATACCGACCTGCACGAATGCCTCGGGCATGGAAGCGGCAAACTCCTGCCGGGCGTGGATCCGGATGCCCTGAAAGCCTACGGGGCGGCCATCGAAGAAGCACGGGCCGACTTGTTCGGACTGTATTACCTGGCCGACGCCAAACTGGTCGAATTGGGACTGACACCCGATGCCGAAGCCTACAAGGCACAATATTACGGCTACATGATGAACGGGCTGTTGACCCAAACGGTACGCATCGAACCGGGCCGTGACATCGAAGAAGCCCACATGCGCAACCGTGCCCTCATCGCCCGGTGGACCTACGAGCACGGCCGGGAAGAAGAGGTGGCCGAACTTGTAAAACGTGACGGGAAAACCTACGTCCGCATCCGCGACTATGAGAAGCTTCGCGAGTTGTTCGGCCTCCTGCTCCGCGAGATACAACGCATCAAAAGCGAAGGAGACTACGAGGCTGCACGCGACTTAGTGGAACGCTACGGCGTAAAAATCGACCCGGACCTGCACACCGAAATCCTGCAACGTTACCGGGCACTGCACCTCTCGCCCTACAAAGGCTTTATCAATCCGGTCTACACGCCGGTCTACAATGAACAAAAAGAAATCACCGACATCAAGGTGGAATACGGCGAAGCCTACGACGTACAAATGCTGCGCTACAGCCGGAACTATGCCACCCTGCCTTACTGCAACGAATAATGGACATACCAGAAACCATCCGAAAGATAAAAACGGAGTTGCGCCTCGCCATGAACGGCGTGGCTTCTGCCTACATGCGTGAAAACGGCATGAACTATAAACTGAACTTCGGGGTGGAACTTCCTCGGCTCCGTGACATCGCCGCCGGGTTTCCCGCAGACCACGACCTGGCCCAAGCCTTGTGGAAAGAAGACATCCGGGAATGCAAGCTGTTGGCAGCCATGCTCCAACCCACCGATACGTTCTATCCCGAAATCGCCGACATTTGGGTGGAAGCGATGCCCAATACGGAAATCGCACAACATACCGTGCAGAACTTGTTCTGCCGCCTGCCCTACGCCTCGCAGAAAGCGTACGAATGGATTGCCTCGGAAGACGACATGTTCCAGCAATGCGGCTACCTGATCCTGGCACGCCTGTTCATGCAGGGCCTCCGCCCCAACGAACGCTCGGCCGACGAGTTCCTCGACCAAGCCCGCACGGCCCTGCACGCGCCCCTCCCCGTACGCCGCGCCGCCGTCTCGGCCTTACAGAAATACCAGACACTGGACGAAACGGCACGAGAGGCCGGGGAAAAGATTCTCCGGGAAACCGGATTCTGAACTTCCCACAAAAATAGGACGCACATCGTTCTGATTTTAAAGAAAAAAAGATTAACTTTGTGCGGTTTGGTAAAACAAAAGCTTTTATAAGAATATGAAAAAAGGAAAAGTAGATGCTCTGTTAGGCATCGTTTTCGGAGACGAAGGCAAAGGAAAAGTGGTAGACGTGTTCACCCCGGAATATGACGTGGTGGCCCGTTTCGCAGGCGGCCCGAATGCCGGACACACCATCATTTTCGAAGGCAAGAAGTTCGTGCTCCGCTCCATCCCTTCGGGCATCTTCGCAAAAGACAAAGTGAACATCATCGGCAACGGTTGCGTCATCGCTCCGGACTTGTTCATGGCCGAAGCCAAGGAACTGGAGGCCGCAGGATACGACCTGAAAGGACGTCTGCACATCAGCAAGCGCGCCCACCTGATCCTGCCTACCCACCGTGTCCTGGACCGTGCCTACGAAGCCGCCAAAGGCAAAGCCAAAGTGGGCACCACCGGCAAGGGCATCGGCCCCACATACAGCGACAAAGCCGCACGCATCGGCTTGCGCGTGGGTGACATCCTCGACCGCTTTGAAGAAAAATATGCAGCTCTGAAAGCACGCCACAAACAGATACTGAAAGACTTACACTATACGGACTACGACATCACGGACGAAGAAAAGCTCTGGTTGGAGGGCGTGGAATACTTGCGCGGTTTCCACCTGACAGACACGGAAATCGAAATCAACCGTTACCTGAAGGAAGGCAAGAACGTGTTGGCCGAAGGCGCTCAAGGCACCATGCTCGACATCGACCACGGCACCTATCCTTTCGTCAGCTCTTCCAATACCACTAGCGGAGGCGTATGCACGGGACTGGGCGTAGGCCCGACGGACATCCGTGAAGTGTTCGGTATCTTCAAGGCATACAGCACACGCGTAGGCTCGGGTCCGTTCCCCGTAGAGTTGTTCGACGAGACAGGCGACACGCTCCGCGAAGTAGGACACGAATACGGTGCCGTGACGGGACGCAACCGCCGTTGCGGTTGGGTGGATTTGGTGGCATTGAAGTATGCCATCATGATCAACGGCGTGACGCAGCTCATCATGATGAAAAGCGACGTGCTCGACGGGTTCGACACCATCAAGGCGTGCGTGGCCTACAAGAAAGACGGCGTGGTGATGGAAGACATGCCTTTCGAGACGGAAGGCTGCGAAGCCGTCTACAAGGAACTTCCGGGTTGGAAGGAAGACTTGTCGCACATGACGGACGAGAGCCAGTTCCCGCAAGCTTTCAAGGACTACATCCGTTTCCTCGAAACGGAATTGGAGACTCCGATTACGATCCTGTCCGTAGGTCCCGACCGCGCACAGACCATCGTACGTAAAAAATAAAATCTGTTTCATAAGCAAATGCCTGAGCCAGCCCCCTTAAGGCTCGGGCACAGCCCCGTCCTTCCGGCCTTTCCCGCCTATAGGACGGGGCTTCTTATTCCCCCTTGCCTCTTACCCACTATGCTGTAAAACATATCCAGTTAACCTTGCCGACCCGCCAAAATAGTATAAATTTGTTCTGAAAACTTTATTTCTATCCGTTTACACTTTATGAGACAAGTTAAAAAGCCTATCCTCTTCCTGCTCATAGCCTTTCTAACCTCTTGCACAGAAAAGTCAGGGAAAAGCACTTTGGAATTTGCACAAACCTTGCATTTTGCCGAAGAAGCCTGCCAATCGGTCAACGAAAGGGTGGACTCGGTCATCTACCTGCCCCTGCAATCCACGGAGCAGTCTGCCCTGCGGAACATCGACAAGATGTATTTCCGGAACGGCCTGATTTACGTCGGCGACCTCAGCAGCCGCAAGGTCGCAGCCTTCCACAACGACGGGACAGTGGCATTCGTTGTCAACCGCTCCGGGCACGGCGAAGGGGAATACCAGGACTTCAAGAGCTTCACGGTGGATGGAGAACACATCTACGTGGCAGACAACACGCGCCGCGCCGTTCTCCTTTACGACTGCCGCACAGGAGCCTATGAGGAACAAAAACCGCTGCCCGTCATGTCGTGGGACATCGAGGCTGCAACCAACGGAGAGTTCCTCCTGACCTTTGTCCCGAACATAGGAGGACTGCCGGCTATCGCCCAACCGCTCTGCCGCGTCTTCATCACAGACGCGGATTTCCAGATACGGAAAGGGCTTTTCGAGTATGATGAAAACTATCGGGATGCCCTGGGGCTGCAGACCTACTTTACCCACGACGAGGAGCACATCTACTTCTCCTCCTATTGGTTTGACGGCATGACCGCTTTCGACATCCATAACCTCGAAAACTACGAACACATCGCCATCGATTTCGAGAACCGGCTGACGGAAGAGGAACGTACGGGCAAAAGCCCGCTCGACCGCAGCGCGGCCAACTATCTGGGCGCGACCCCGTTTTTCACCTCCCATTACATCGGCATGCTCATCACCGGACCGGAATATTCCACCACCTACCTGTATGACAAACGGGACAGTGTGTTCTGCACCAACAACGAGGAGGATTGCAGCGGCGCGTTCCTGTTGCCCGTCGCCACCTGCCGTGACATGTTCGTCAGCTACATTTCCGATTACGACACTTATGCGGCATTGGTGGAATGCGGTTTCCCTCCGGCTGACAAGGCCACGGAAGAGGCATTGGGCAACGGCGACACCGTCCTCCTCTTCTACAAAATGAAACCTTAACCCCCACCTACAAAGAGAGCCGGACTGCCCACTGCAATCCGGCTCTCTTTATATCCCGTCACGACATAGGGCTTTCCGTATGTTCCTTTCCTCATCGCAGTTCGTGCCGCATGGAAGCCACGTCCTCGGGATTGGCTCCCAGTTCCATGGCCTTGTCCAAATCGGCACGGGCTTCTTTCTTCCGCTTCGTCTCGATGTAGAGCGCGGCACGGTTGAGCAAATAATCAATGTTCTTCGGTTCCAAAGAAATCGCTTTCGTGAAATCCGCCTCAGCCGCCTCGTATTGCTTGCGCGTCTGTTCCAAACCGGCACGTACGGCATAGAGGATGGCATGGTCCGGCGCGGCAGCCACCATGGCATTGATTTGCTCCATGGCCTCCCGCGGACGGTTGTCTTTCTCATTCAACAGCACCAAGCCGATACGCGCCTCTTCGTGTGCAGGGTTCAGCTTGAGCAAAGCCTCGTAATCCGCACGCGCCCTCCTGTAAAGCCGTTGCCCGGTATAGATATACGCACGCATGAAAAGCGCTTCCTGCTCGTCGGCCTTCCAGTCCAACACGTCGCTATAGTCCACCAAAGCCTTCTCCTTGTTGCCCAACTGCATGTAGAGCTTGGCCCGTGCCATGCGGAGCGGCAGGACATGGGGAGCCACGTTCAACCCCATCGTGTAGCTTTCCAAAGCTTTCTCCGGCTTGCCCCGGTGCTCCTGCATCCGTCCTATCTGGTAGTATATCATGGCATTGGAACGCTGCGCCGGCTCAATGCGCATGGCCTCACGGAACAGACGCTCGGCCTTCTCCGTACTGTCCGCCGACATGGACTCCAACGCCCGCCGCACGTACGTCCTATAGTCCGACACCTGAGCCTGACAGACGGTTGCCGCCAGACACAACCCCAAAGTCAATTTCCACTTTCCCATTCTCCCTCCTTTTTTGATTGATACCTGAAACCTCGCGAGAAGGATTCTACTCGCAAATATAAGCATTTTGACAGACACGGCCTCGACTTTTCGCCCCTAAATTCAGGTCTACGGACGTTTCATGGCGAAGAAGAGCAAAACGTGGTTCCCGTTCTTCAGGGCTTGCTCCGTAGCCGCATCGGCTTTCGTAAGGGCGCACATCTGGCTCTGTTTGTACCATTCATCATCGTAAACCATGGACACGAATTCATCCCCATGCACCGCGAAAGGCTGAAACGGCATCTTGTAGTAATCAATAAGCTCGCCATAGCGACGGCAGAACACACGGTTCTTGCGGTCATACAAATAAGTATCAAAGTGGCTTCCAAAACCGATTGAAAAAACAAAATAATCTTTCGTGCAAAGCGGAGCGCGAAGCAAGGTATAAGCCTTAGCATTGTTATAAAGTTGGGGATCCCGGCGTTCTTCCTCCGACAACTTGTGCTCAAAATCAATTTTGACGTGCACGCAGTCCCCGTCTCCGTCCTTGTCAAAGAGGGTAAAGCCATCGAAGAGCCGGGTCGAAAAGCAGACAAAATCCCCGGAGTCTTCGAGTCTGAATCCGACAGGCGGCATTTCGCAAGATGTCGTATCATACTCCATCCATTTCCTCTCAATCTGCATGTCACGGCCTACCCTAAAGAGAAAATAGGGAGGATGATCATCATATTTGGGAACCATAGCGGGATTATAAGACAACAGGAATTTCCCATCCGGCATGGCGGCTATCGAATTGGCGCGAACCGGCACGGGCTTCTGGAACCTATACTGTCCGTCCCGGCATCCGTAGGCCAACAGCCTCTCTCCCCAATCTTCATAAATATAAATATGCTTCTCATCCACCGAAAAATCGGTAATCCTCAAATACTCGCCGGAACCACGCCCCTGCTTGTCCAACACAAGGGTAGGGACACCCGTCATGTCGAAAACGACAATCCTATGGCTCGGGAAATCGCCGACATAAATCAACCCGTTGCGAAACAGCACCTTGGTCATCTGCCGCAAACCGGCCACGCCTGTATCCGCCAACACCAGATAACGGACGGAATCCACATAATCAGAAACCAGTCCGCTGCAATCCTCCGTAAACTCCAGAGTTTCCGCAAAATGTAACCCCGTATCGTCTTTCTCTTCCCGGCAAGCCATCAGTCCCACCAACAGCCACAAACACAATAACTTTCTCATGGGCACGTATCAGATTTAAACATAATATCACTCGTTTTCATGCGGCATCCCCTGATTGCCACCCCAAATTTAAACAAAAATATCCGGATTTCCTCATCTGGTTCACCTTAAAAATCCCCAAAACATCCCCCTAAATCCTACACTTTCAAAAAGGCAGTAAAATACGCAACAAGGCATCATAAAGACACAAAAACAGTTGTATTCCCGCTACTTTTCCTTTCATAAATCCTCCAACCGACAGCAAAACCAGAGCAAATCAGATACAAACTTTCACAATTCAGGGCTAAACCCAAGTGAATATTTACCACTTTTAAGAATCATTTAAAGCCAAACGGAAAATCACTTTCAGCCAAATGAAAATTCATTCGGCTGAGAATGATTTTCGGTTCGGTGAAAAACAACGTTTTTCTGTCCTGAAAGTGGAAAACCGAGTAGGTTTGAGAGGGAATATTCTTCTATTTGAATGATTTCCTGCGTCAAGTTCCGCATGAAAGATTGTACAGAGGATGGGATTTGCGGCTTACTCGTCCACGAACGGTAAGCGCAAAAAACGGTTTTCCGGCTGACACGATGTCTGTTCAAACCGCCTGAAGGCTGACACAACGATTCTGCCAGCCCCCGCGTAAATTGTTTATTTTCGAGTGCCCCGATAGTTGAGCCGAAATAAAGAAGTTTTGAAAGGGTAAAAATGGCAATCTGTCAATGGTAGCATTTTGTCAAGTCTATAAGGATTCAATATTTATCCATTAAAAATGATGAAAACCTTTGGCCGTACCGAACATTCTCCATACATTTGGAGCAACCTACATAATGAAAAGCAAATGAAAGACTTTACCATTTGGTACACTTGCCATAAAAACGGACAGGACAAAACATTACCCCATCCTGCATCCGGCAAAATGCAGGTTTTCAGAATCCTCGTCCTCTTACTGTCCCTCCTTACGACAAGAGCCGTAAAGGCGCAGTCTCCATCTGCCCCTTCGGACGGGAAGCAAATAGAAAAGTACCTCCAAAAATCATATCAGGAATACATGGAGGCCATCAACACCGATGACAGAAAAACAGAGGAAAAGTTTCTTCAAAACCTGCTCACCCCGGAAATGAGGAAAAAACGGGCACGATTGGCGTGCGCCACGGATAGCGACCCCATGATCCGTGCACAAGACGTTACGGAATATTCCATACAATCCGTACGATGCCGACATCTGTCCGGAAGTTGGTACGAAGTGTCATACCGCCCGTATCCCCAAGATTCGACAACCTATATCCCATTGCGCATCACGACAGACTCCTTGGGAAAGGCACGTATTTCGTACGTAACGCCTGATTGGGGCAACCGCAGTTACGGCGACCATTGGTTTGACATTCCTGAAGAAAAGGTCATAGACCATCAAGACGGGAAGACATTCGTAGAGACCTTTTACAAGTCGTACGCCCAGACCTACATAAAAATGGAAGCAGACTTGGAACAAGGCTTGAAACACTTGCGAGAGACCTACTGTACCCCCGCCATGCAGGAAAAATACGTCTGGTCGAGAAAAGAAGTGGAACTGGAAGACCCTATGTTCGACCCCGTCATAGGAAATGACGACTTCGATGTCTTTTGGTACAGTTCTTTACAGGTCCATCCCACCAAAAACAAAGGATGCTTCACGGTAAGCTATAGCTACACAAAACTTCAAGTTGACCTCCAATGCCAAGACGGCAAATATAAAATAGCCGACGTGGAACTTATCCCTTAAAAACACCATCAACATCTAAATGCACTATGGAATCGTACAAATCAAACCGGCCCAAACGCAAGGCTTTCCTTGCCGCCATCGTGACACTATCGGTAGCCTGTTGCGCTTTCATTACCATACCGCTTGTCGCACAAGAGCATGCAGACACTGACACCCTACTGTACCGTTACCACAATCCGGAGCAAGACCGTTATCCGCATTTGCTTCCCGAAGACAGTTACATGGAACTGTACTTGGAAAATGGCAAATTGAAGAAAGGGTACTTTTGGGGGACGACCGACGAGTTCGAGCAGGCTCGGGAAGGCTACGAATGCGGCTATTTCGTCATGCCCATGACGGACATAAGACAAGGCAAAGACTCCATTTCATTCCGTCTGGACATTGTCACGACCTCAAGCGGCGAGAAAGTCAACACTTTCGTCAAAGCCCCCATCGACCGCCATATCCGTTCCTGGCAGGAAGCCGTGTCCCGCTATCAGACGTGGGAACCCTTTACCGACCGGATGGAGGATGAGATACAAATGAGTATCTCCTTTGCCCGGTGGTTGGAAAATGACGTTGTACGGTACGGCATGTCTCCGATGAAAGATTCTATAATAGTCAAGAATCTGACCTGTCCTTACAACGATAAGAACGGTCGGGTCTTCGTCTTGCTGAAAGGCAAAATTCCATTATCCTCCTAATTCCTGTTTGCAAGCAGGAATAGGAGACAATGTACCTGAAAAGGAATATCAAACCATCCGTATGGAGAACGATAGTCTGAGGCCTACCCAAAAATGGACATTCAATTATGACGATGATTCTAAAAATTGTGATGCTCACACCCAAATAAATAACGAATGAAGCTGATAATAAAACTAATAAAGACTGTCGTCCGTATTTTTGCGGCAATAGTGCTTTTGCTCATCCTGATCGTGGCAATAGGTTTAACCATACAGCATTTCACCACAAAAAAGGCATACAAATACCATATAAGTCAAATACAAGCTGAACGAATCGCTTTATGCGATTCGTTCGCTCATGGCATCAACTTATATAAGTTGTCGTTCGAGACTGTCCCGACCGGTTATAAACATGGACTCTTCGTTGGAGGAATTGAACCTTATTTAGAGGGATGCGCAGACAGCCTGACGAATATTATATTCATGACCACTCCACAGGCTTCAGGAAACGTACTCATTCCTCTACAAATAAAAGGAAATAAGGTAGAAGCATTGACCCTACAAGAATGTACCGGTAACGACACCATTGACGGAGACTTCTATGACAACACCAAGGATTTGGGAGCGTTTTTGCAAAAAGGAAGGCCTCATCTAGAAAATTACGCGCATAGCAGTCGCATCTTACATGGAGGTACCTTGTTTATCGCCACGCCCAAACATGTTGGGGCACTGCATCGCATCATCATCCGATTTGAGAATGGACAACTTATATGCCAAGTCCGCCAAGGCACGCCCAAAACCTACTTCATCAAAAGCATCGTAACAAATACACCTGAAAGACTCCCAAAAGTTATCAACCTGAACTCAAACAACCAAGAAATGTCAAACGAACTATAAATGAATAAAAGAAAAACATACCTCTTCGACGTAAAAAGCCCTACTTGGATAGCAATTACAATGTGTCTTGCACTTTTTGTAACTGTAATCCACGGATGCAAACATTCCGATGAAACTCTCCCGTCAGACAAGAAAGCAAAACGAGAGCGTTTTCAGGCCGGAATGCGTTTAAATACATTATTATGCAGGAGGGATTTGGAAAGCGCGCTCCTGTTTATTGACACACTGCACACCCGATATCCCCGCGACCCTCAATTCTATTTCGGCGAAGGATGGATATACCAGATGAAAAATGACAGCATCAAGGCACGCTCTTGTTTCACGAAGGCTGTGGCTATATACGATTCGTTGATAGCGGTAAAAAAGGATTTCGGAGACCAGATAAACCGTGCTTTTATCATTCTAATTTTAGATGGAAGAAAGGCGTACAACCAAAGCCTGGACGAAATCCTACGTACATCAAAAAATCCTCATGATTCACTCGTCATCGAAGAGATTTGGAGGAAAGTCATCTATAAAAAGGAGGATTTGTTCAAGCCTGAGATGCTAATAACCCTTCCCGATTCAATCACACAACGACATTAAAGCCATGAGACATGCCATTTTAATCTTAGCCCACAAAGGCCAATCTGTGGGTTTAACTTATTTTATACATAAAAAGTAACGAAAACATTTGGCTGTCCCGAACATTCTCCATACATTTGGAGCAACCTACATAATGAAAAGCAAATGAAAGACCTTACCATTTGGTGTACATACCACAAGGATGAACAAATCGAACAATTCGGATTACTGGAAGATGACGTAATGCGCCTCTTCAAGGGTAATGATACCGGAATAGAGGGAGAGAACATCAACCACCTGAATCCGTTCTATTCCGAAATAGTCACTTTATATTATGTATGGAAAAACGGAATCCAAAGCCGGAGAGTGGGATTCTGCCATTACCGCAGGCGGTTCGGACGAATAGCGGATGTGGAACCCGGCACATGCCAAGTGTTGGCCATCAACCGTAACTGCCACGTCTTCGGTCACTACAAGGGTGCACATAATTACCAAGATTTCTATGATGCCGTGGACATCCTCAACGAACGTTACGGTGAATGCAACAAATATTCCCATTACATGTTGGAGGGACGGACTTTCATACCGTTTTGCAGTTTCGTCATGATGTGGGAAGACTTTGAGCGTCTCTGCCTTTTCCTCTTCCCCATACTCGAAGCATTCGACCGCAAAAACGGGTTGGACATGCAGCCCGAACGTTATATGCAAAAAGCCCTCAGGGATTTCCGGTATGACAATGTCATGTACCAACGGCGGGCGGTCTCGTTCTTGGCAGAAAGGCTTATCAGTTGTTTCCTTGCTTGTGAAATGAAAGTTTTCTGCGTCAATGAAATATAAGGCAATGCAAAATATACAGCCTATAAATAATAACCTATTAAAAAGAAAACATCATGAAAACGATTAAACCTTATTACGGTGTCAGCCCGATGAGCAGTTCAAGCGGGCCGAAAGGAAGTTCCACTAATCCCTACACACAAGATGAGTTCGACCAAATGGTAGAAGCCGGAACATGGGAAGGGGGATATGTGGAAGGTATGGGATATTGCATGGGGCAAGTTACTGTCACGGCCTCTTATCCGGATTCCAGTTCAAGTGGTTCTGATGACTCATGGCCCTCGGATGATTCCGAAGACAAGGACGACCATTATCCTCCGGTTCCTCCTATAACCGGAGGCGGTGGAGGAGGCTCTTCCCATGGTGGGGGAGGTACAGGCGGAGGAAGTACGGGAGGTGGAAGTACAGGAAATACCCTTGTCATTGGAAATCATCCCGAAATTTCCACGTATTCAAGAGACTTATTACGTAGTCTAAAAGGAAATTATGGAAGGATTGTTATTACTTCAACGTTTCGTACTCCTGAAAGACAAGTCAAGGCAATGCTGAATAATATAAAAAAGACAGGTGTAGATGCTCAAATTAAATTATATGCCGCTCCTGGCGATGCCGTCATAAGAGCATATAAACCGAATGTTAGTGATGCAGAAAATTTAGCAGCAATGACAGCCGAAATTTATAGACAAGGACCAAGAAAAGTATCAGCACACTGTATGACAGCGGAGGAGTATAAAACCTGTAACGTTATGGATATCTCAAGAAGCCAAATGAGAAATCCCGACCAATTTATATCAGAAATAAAATCAAAAGATGAAAACATCAAGTATTTTAATGAAAAAAGCAATGGATGCATTCACCTTGAAATTCCTCAACCGTAAGTTTGTATTCATTACAATAATCTTATCAATCACATTGATCTCAGTTAGTACCATACCTCTTTTCGCCCAAGAACGTGTGGACATTGACACCCTATGGTATCGTTACCATAATCCAGAACAAGACCATTATCCGGACTTGCTTCCCGAAGACTGTTATATGGAATTGTATTGGGAAAACGGCATATTGAAGAAAGGGTACTTTTGGGGAACGAGTGACGAGTTCGAACAAGCTCGTGAAGGCTACGAGTGCGGCTATTTCGTCATGCCCATGACGGATATAAAACAAGACAAAGACTCCATTTCATTCCGTCTGGACATTGTCAAGACTTCAAGCGGCGAGAAAGTCAACACTTTCGTCAAAGCCCCCATCGACCGCCATATCCGTTCCTGGCAGGAAGCCGTGTCCCGCTATCAGACGTGGGAACCCTTTACCGACCGGATGGAGGATGAGATACAAATGAGTATCTCCTTTGCCCGGTGGTTGGAAAATGACACCGTGCGCTACAACATGTCCGCAATGAAAGACACCGTAAGGGTAAAGAACCTGACTTGCCCTTACATTGACAGGGAGGGCAAGGCTTTCGTCTTGCTCAAAGACAGGACGGGACTGTAAAGAAACGCATTGCAACCATGAGACGGCTATTTTAATCTTATATTTATAGGAAATAGTCATGAAGAAAACGTTTATCGGATACCTGTTAGCACTTGTTCCATTATCCTCCTATTCTTGCTTGCAAGCAGGAATAGGAGACAATGCACCTGAAAAGGAATATCAAACCATCCTTATGGAGAACGACAGCCTGAGACCTACCCGGAAATGGACATTCAGGTATGACGACGAGAATTTCCCATGCGATCATGGAGCGTACGATGGTACGATTAAAGGTTTCGATACGGACGGTAAGGGGCGTTTTTACATTTTAGGTGGAGAACCCGTCCGATTGGCTTGTTTCATAGGAGAGAACATGGAATGGAGCCGAGACCTCGGCTTGTCCATGAGACACTGCCAGAATGCTCTATTCAAGACGGTAAACGATTCCATTTATTTCATAAATGAGGTCAAATACATTTATTCTTATGATGAGGAAAACTCTACTTATTTCAAAGATGAAGCCAAATTCATTTCTTACCAGGACGAAGCCAATTCCATATTTCGTATCCACAAAAGCGGCAAAGGAAAGTTAGAACGTTTCCCCCTACACATAGATGGGGAATACCTTGAGGGGAAATTGCGAGACAACGGTTTTTATGTAGTGGCAAGACCCGATAATGTACCCGACAGCGTTTCGCTCGATGACAGAAGCCACGACATGGGCTATCTCTTCACATACCCTAATAAATTGCAAAATAAGGTCAGCGGAGGAAACGGCATTGCCAAGTTGCGCCTTGACGGCATACCGGTATTTATTGATTTGGAAAACAATCCCCCTTATACGGGTTTCTATGGGAAAACTGACAACTTTCTGATATATGGTTCCATAGACTATGACATCGGTTCGATTGCAATAATAGACACGATATACCGCACCATAACAAAACATCCCATTTCCGGCTTGCCACGATTGGACGCGACAACCGGTTGGTTTCCGGGTGGCGCACTATGTTCTGACAATACAACAGTTATTGTCAACAAGCATCTGTACGCAATAGGATACGACAATATAAAAATGACTTATACCATCGTGGAATATGATTTAAGCCCCATATTACATCTTGCACATGCAACCGCCCAACCGTCAGCATTCCGGACTTTCCTGTCAGGGTTTAAGAAATGCTCCCAAATCAATCTTTCGTCATTTGGAGAGAAAATCATATCCGATTCAGCTTTGATAGACGGCGACATGTATGCCCGTTTTCTTCCTCCCATACAAGACGACTGCCTTTGCGAACAGTATAATGTCTTTTGGCAAAAAGGAAGTTACATGGAGTGTGGAGGTTTTATCACTGTCATGCTGAAAAGGCACTGCCAAGACTACAAGGACGGGAACAGCCAATATTTCATAGAGAATCTTGTCACCGACTATATGCTCGTCACATATTCACGCGACGGTGAAATTCTGGATTTTAAAACAGTCGGACATGACGGGAGAGCGTACTTCACACGTATAGCCTCCAATGAACAGTCACCAAACTTCCTTGTGGAGCAAGGCTCTTTGGATAATTGTACTTCAATCCTCCGATACCAAGACTTGACCTACACGGTAAGAACGTACGAATACAACGTAAGCCCGGACGGGAAAATCAAAGAGAGAACAACCGGAACAGCCCACAAAGAAACCATTAAAAATCCGGAGAACGACCGCACCCCTATCCGGTTTGAAGAATTTATGTCCTATTTCAAGAAATGGGAAAAACCTTACGTTAACGATTCCTTATTCATACCTTCCACCCCACATACCGATTTACCTTTTCCGGAATGCTTCTCCCTCATTCCGGACACACTCGATTGTGGGTGTTGGCCACGCGACCTCCAATGGACACCCGGCCGATACATCGAAAGCAAGGAACGCTATTTCTTTTTCGTCACCAAAGATTGCATGACTCCTCATCGCGCCCCGTCTCCATATGCGGATTACATGGTACTGGAGTTCAGTAAAGATGGTATATTTAAGGAAGCCTCGAATATCTTCCACGTAACAGACGACTCGTATATCGAGGATTTACCATCAGCATTAACTTTACGGCTAAAACGTTCCCTTGATTCAGCTGTCATTAAAGAGATTTACAGAAAACCATGAAACATGCCATTTTAATCTTAGCCCACAAAAACATCGGGCAATTATGCAGGTTAGCCGGATATTTCGACAGGGATTGCGACGTATTCATCCATATAGACAAAAAGCAACCCGTCACACGCGAAGAGGAAGAAAAGTTGCGCAGTTACCAACAAGTGAAAGCCGTTTCGCGTGAATATGACGTGAACTGGGGCGGCACAAGCGTATTGGAAAGCGAAATGCACCTGTTGCGTATGGCTGTACAACGCAGCGATGCCGATTACTTCCATCTTATCAGCGGACAAGACTACCCAACCCGTCCGTTAGATTATTTACTTGAGTTCTTTGACCGGAATGCGGGAAAAGAATACATCGGATACCTGCATTTGCCGCATCCTAACTGGGAAGACAATACTTTCCGCCGACTGCAATATTATTATCCATACGACTATGCCGCAGGCAAAAGGAATCCGCGCGGGTGGGTCAGGGAACAGGTAAGGCAACAACAGGCCAAAAGGGCAAAACGCCCCATTCCCGATGAGTTCGACCATCTGTACGGCAGTTCGCAATGGTGGTCCATTACCCGAAAGGCTGCCACCACCTTGTTGGACTATACCGACCGCTTCCCCTCGCTCTATGGCCGGATGTGGATGACTTTCGCGCCGGAGGAATGTTATGTGGCCACCGTACTGGTCAATCTGATGAACAAGGAGGACATCGTGCCTTGGAACCACCGTTTTATCCGTTGGAAACATGAAAACGGCAACCGGCCGGCCAATTTGGGATGCGAACACCTCCATTACCTTTTGGAAGACGAATACCTTTTCGCACGAAAAATCGAGCTGCCATGCAGTACGGTGCTATTGGACAGGATAGACCGGTATCTGTTACAAGATAAGGATATTCGTCTGATGCCTACCGGAGGTTGGAGGTATGACGGTTTCCTGAAATACGGGCATGACAAGAAGTTTTGCGATTTCGTCACGCAAATGTGGTGGGACATAGGGGCACGGACGGGAATAGACATGGGATGCGGTGCCGGTTATTACGTATCGCAATGGAGAAGCCGCGGACTTGCGTTTGCCGGATATGACGCGAATCCCCACACTCCGGATTTGTCGGGCATGCTCCTGCCCGAAGGGGATGCTGCCTGCGAAGTGGCAGACCTCACGGAAGAACTGGACATCCCTACCCCCTTTGACATCGTGGTATGCAAGGACGTACTCCCGTATATCCCGGAGGAATCGGTATCCACGGCCATAGGTAACCTCGCACGACTGTCGTCGCATTTCATCCTGTTAAGTTGGAACGTAACGGAATCCATGGCCACCCTCCCCCATAGGAACATGACGGACGGAGACATCATCCCACATTTTGAAAAGGAAGGTTATACCGTAGAAAAGTATATGACGGCCAGGTTGCACGTCGTTTTAAAAAGGAAAGACTGCTGTGTGCTCACCCGGCAAAACCTGCCACTCATCGACTACTAAGAAACTGTGATATCCCATAAAGAAAGGAGCAGCCAACGTGCCACAGAATGACACATTGGCTGCTCCTTTCTACATATACTGTCAGGCTTTCTTGATATAATCCACAATCCACTGCCCTACTTCCGTCGTCCCGTAACGCTCCCCGCCTTCTACCTGAATTTCCGGCGTACGTACATTGGCATCCAAAGAAGCATTCACAGCCTTGCGAATCAATGCGCCTTCTTCCTTCAAATCAAAGTACTCGAACAGCATGGCCACGGAAAGAATCTGGGCCAAAGGATTGGCGATGTTCTGCCCCTTGGCTTGCGGCCAAGAACCATGGATAGGTTCGAACACTGGCGTATGCTCACCCGTGGAAGCCGACGGCAACAAGCCCATGGAACCGGTAATGCAAGAGCCTTCGTCGGTCAGGATGTCGCCGAAAGTATTCTCCGTCACCATCACGTCAAAGAAACGCGGGTCTTGAATCATGCGCATGGCGGCATTGTCCACGAACATATAATCGGTCTCCACTTCAGGATACTGCGGAGCCATCTCCTTGGCCACCTGACGCCACAGCCGGCTCGATGCCAACACGTTGGCCTTGTCCACCACCGTCAGGTGCTTGCGGCGGCGCATCGCATATTCGTACGCCACGCGAAGGATACGTTCGATTTCCGGACGCGTATAAGCGTTCGTGTCGTATGCCTTTTCATCATCCTGGTACTTCTCTCCGAAATACATGCCGCCGGTCAGTTCGCGGATACAAATGAAGTCGGCACCGCGCACCAATTCGTCCTTCAACGGCGACTTGTGAATCAGGCAATCAAAAGTCTCCACCGGACGGATATTGGCAAACAAGCCTAACTTCTTGCGCATGGCCAAAAGTCCTTGTTCGGGGCGTACCTTGGCCGTGGGGTCATTGTCGAACTTGGGGTCTCCCACGGCCGAAAACAACACGGCATCGGCATCCATGCAGACTTTAAACGTTTCTTCGGGGAACGGGTCGCCCACTTTGTCGATGGCTTCCGCGCCGCAAAGTGCATATTGGTAACTTACGTGATGGCCGAACTTCTCGCACACGGCATTCATCACTGCAACTCCTTGTTCCGAAATCTCGGGGCCTATGCCGTCGCCCGGCAATACGGCAATCTTTAAATCCATAATATTCAGTTTATATTCGTTATTTCAATCATCAAACATGACTCTCCAAGTCCTTATAGTCTCCCTCGATGAGGTTCAGCAACTTCACCGTGGCCTTGATGGCGGCTTCCGTCTGGTCGGCATCCAGACCGCGCGTACGATATACCTTCCCGTTCCAGTTCCACGTAATGACGGCCTGTACCAAAGCATCCGTGCGCCCACCCGGCGGAATACTCACACTGTAATTGGCCAGCCACGGGAACTTCCGCGAAAGGCGGTTCTTATAGATATGACGGGCAGCCCGCATGAAGGCATCGAACTGGCCGTCGCCGGAAGCATTCTCTTCGTAAGCCTCCCCGTTGATTTCCAGCTTCACCTGTGCCATCGGTTTCAGGCCGTACGCCGTGGTGACCATGTAACTCAACAGCCGGACATGCTCCTCCACGGTATCATGCTTCAGCACGTCGGACACAATATAAGGCAAGTCCTCCTGCGTCACCAACTCTTTCTTGTCGCCCAACTCGATGATACGTTCCGTCACTTTGCGGGTCTGTTCGGGCGACAATTCCAAACCCAATTCCTCCAAGTTCTTGAGGATATTGGCCTTCCCGCTGTTTTTACCCAAGGCATACTCCCGCTTACGGCCGAAACGCTCGGGCAAAAGGTCGTTGCAATAAAGGTTGGCCTTGTTGTCCCCGTCGGCATGCACACCGGCCACCTGCGTAAACACACTCTCGCCCGTAATCGGACGGTTGGGTGGGATAGGGATGCCGGAATAGCTTTCCACCATCCGGCTCACTTCGTTCAACCGGCTCTCGTCGATGCCTGTCTGTGCATTGAACTGGTCTTTCAATATCGCCTGCACACTGGCCAACGGGGCATTCCCTGCCCGTTCGCCCAAGCCGTTGACCGAGGTATGGATGCCCCGGCAACCGCCCAACACGGCAGCCAACACGTTGGAAATGGCCAAGTCGTAATCGTTATGGGCATGGAAGTCGAAATGCACGCCCGGATAGCGTTTCACCATCTTGCGGATGTAACCCAACAAATCCAATGGATTCAGGATGCCCAACGTATCCGGCAACATAAAACGCCGAATTTTCGTATCTTTCAAAGCATCCATCAATGCAAAGACATAGTCCGGAGAATGCTTCATGCCATTGCTCCAATCTTCCAAATAGACGTTTACGGCAATGCCCAGTTCTTCGGCATAATCCAAAGAACGACGGATGTCAGCCACGTGCTGCTCCAACGTTTTCTTCAACTGGTTCGTACAATGGTTTTCCGAACCCTTACACAACAAATTGATGTTCTTACACCCGCAAGCATGAATCCAATCCAAAGAAGCGTGCCCGTCTACAAACCCCAAAACTTCCACCCGATGGAGCCGCCCGGTCTGGCGCGCCCACTGGCAAATGCTACGCACCGCATCCACCTCTCCCTCGGATACCCGAGCCGAAGCCACTTCTATGCGATCCACGTTCAGGTCCTGCAACAGCGCACGGGCTATCATCAACTTTTCATGCGGCACGAAACTTACGCCACTGGTTTGTTCCCCGTCGCGCAAGGTCGTGTCCATGATTTCTATCTTCACAGGATTCGCTTTCATCCTTATCAGGCGTTACGACGCTCCCAATCCTCTATCTTTCCTTTGTTTTCCAACAGGAAGTCGATGTCGTCGAGCGCATTCATCAAACAATATTTCTTATACCCGTTGATTTCAAACTTCTCACTATGCCCCGTGGCCTTATTGGTCACTGTCTGGTTCGGCAAATCCACCTCTACCTGCATCTTCGGGTCGGCTTCGATGGAAGCAAACAATTCGGCCAGGAAGTCCTCGCTGACCACCACAGGCAACACAAAGTTGTTCAATTCGTTGTTCTTGTGGATGTCGGCAAAGAAACTGCTGATAACGACCCGGAAACCGTAACCGGCTATCGCCCAAGCCGCATGTTCGCGACTGGAACCGCTACCGAAATTCTTCCCGGCCACAAGAATCTCTCCCCCGTAAGTAGGGTTATTCAATACAAAATCCTTGTTCACCGTCCCATCGGCATTGTAACGCCAGTCACGGAACAGGTTCTCGCCGAAAAAGCTCTCTTCTCTTGTCGTGGCTTTCAAGAAGCGTGCCGGAATAATCTGGTCGGTATCCACATTCTCCAAAGGAAGAGGCACACATGTACTTGTTATGATATTGAATTTCTGTTTCATAGCTCTATTACATTAATGTTCGCGGATCGGTTATCACTCCTGTCACGGCTGCGGCTGCGGCCACCAACGGACTGGCCAAAACCGTACGCGCACCGGGACCTTGACGTCCTTCAAAATTACGGTTGGAAGTAGACACGGACAATTTCTCTGCCGGAATCTTGTCGTCATTCATAGCCAAACAGGCCGAACAGCCGGGCTGACGGAGCGCAAAGCCTGCCTCCTCAAACACCTTGTCCAAACCTTCGGCCTTAATCTGGTCGGCCACCATCCATGAACCGGGCACCAACCACGCCACCACACGGTCTGCCTTCTTACGTCCCTTCACAATGGAAGCAAAAGCGCGGAAATCCTCGATGCGCCCGTTGGTACATGCCCCGAGGAATACATAATCCACCGGTTTGCCCAACAGCTTCTCGCCCGGTTGGAAACCCATATAATCCAAGGACTTCAGGTATGACACACGCCCGGCTTCAGGCACCGTGCCTATCGCCGGTACACTTTCCGTAATGCCGATGCCCATACCCGGATTCGTCCCGTATGTGATACGGGGTTCAATTTCTGCCGCATTGAAGGTCAGTTCTTTGTCGAACACGGCATCTTCCCCACTCTTCAAGGTCTTCCAATAGGCCACGGCTTTGTCCCAGGCTTCGCCCTTCGGAGCATATTCGCGCCCTTTGATATACTCGAAAGTCACCTCGTCCGGAGCAATGAAGCCGCCACGGGCACCCATTTCAATAGAAAGGTTACACAGCGTCAAACGTCCTTCCATGGACAAATTACGTACTACGGAACCGGCATATTCCACAAAATAACCGGTAGCCCCCGAAGTCGTCAACTGCGACATCAGATAAAGCGCCACGTCTTTGGCTGTCACTCCCTTCCCTAATTCGCCTTCCACATTAATGCGCATGGATCTGGGCTTTTGCTGCAGGATGCACTGGGATGCCATCACCATCTCCACTTCAGACGTTCCGATACCGAAAGCCACGGCACCCATGGCTCCATGCGTAGACGTGTGGGAATCACCGCACACAATCGTCATGCCGGGCAACGAAAGACCACGCTCTGGCCCCACCACATGGATGATGCCGTTCTTCGGGTCCATCATGCCGAAGTGGGCCAGACCGAAATCGGCCGCATTCTTGGCCAACGTGTCCACCTGTGTCTTGCTGACAGGGTCCTCTATCGGCTTATCTTGGTCGTGCGTCGGAGTATTATGGTCCGGCATACAATAAATGTGGTCGGGACGGAAACATTTCAAGCCTCGGGCACGCATGCCGGCGAAAGCCTGCGGGCTGGTCACCTCATGACAGTAAAGCCTGTCGATGTACAGTTGTTGCGGCCCGTCTTCCACGTACTGTACGACGTGTTTATCCCAAATTTTGTCAAACAGAGTATTTGCCATTGTCGTCTTGGATATTTATTTTTTAAATTTGTTGATACAATCAATGTAAGCTTCCACGGAAGCCGTCACGATATCGGTATTGGCTCCGAAACCATAATACACATGCCCGTCGTATTCCACTTGCATGTGCACCTTGCCCACATCGTCCGACCCTTTGCTGATGGCCTGTATGGTGAATTCTTTCAGCACCATCTGACGTTTGATGATGTTCTTCAATGCCGATATGGCGGCATCCACAGGACCATTTCCGCTGGCCGAGGCTTCGAACTTCTCACCGGCGATGTCCAATCCGATACAAGCCACAGACTTGACACCCATTCCCGTAGTGACTTGCAAATAGTCGAGTTTCACGGCATGGGCGGCAGCACGGTCGGCACCGGCCAACATCAGGATATCGTCGTCGTTCACTTCTTTCTTCTTGTCGGCCAACTTCAGGAATTCCTGATAAGTCACGTCGAGACGTTCGCCCTCCATTTCCACGCCCAACACGCTCAAACGGTGTTTCAAAGCCGCCCGTCCGCTACGTGCGGTCAAAACGATGGCATTGTCATCAATACCCACATCCTTGGGATCCATAATCTCGTAGGTCTGCACATTCTTCAGCACACCGTCCTGATGAATTCCGCTAGAATGGGCGAAGGCATTACGTCCCACGATGGCTTTGTTGGGCTGTACCGGCATGTTCATCAAGCTGGACACCAAACGGCTCGTAGGATATATCTTTTGGGTGTTGATATTGGTATCAATACCTATTCCTTTATGGCATTTAAGAATCATGGCCACTTCTTCGAGAGAGGTATTCCCCGCACGTTCACCAATGCCGTTAATGGTGACTTCTGCCTGGCGGGCACCGTTCATGATTCCCGCAATCGTATTAGCCGTAGCCATACCCAAATCGTTATGGCAATGTGTGGACAAGATAGCCTTGCCGGCCGAAAGACCGTCCACATGTTCCATCAGATATTTGATTTTGGCCCCGAACTCCTGAGGCAGGCAATATCCCGTCGTGTCGGGAATGTTCACCACCGTCGCACCGGCCTTTACCACGGCATCTACCACACGGGCCAGATATTCATTGTCCGTACGCCCCGCATCCTCGGCATAGAACTCCACGTCCTCCACATAACGTTTGGCATACTTCACGGCAGCCACGGCACGCTCGATGATTTCCTCACGGTTGGAATTGAACTTATATTTAATATGGGAATCCGAAGTCCCTATGCCGGTATGTATCCGCTTGTGTTTGGCTGCCTGCAGAGCCTCGGCTGCCACATCGATATCTTTCTGCACCGCACGGGTCAACGCACAAATCGTAGGCCACGTCACCGCCTTCGAAATTTCTATCACCGAATTGAAATCGCCGGGACTGGATACCGGGAAACCGGCCTCTATCACGTCCACTCCAAGTGCCTCCAACTGGCGTGCCACCTGGATTTTCTCTACCGTGTTCAACTGGCAGCCGGGAACTTGTTCCCCGTCGCGTAAGGTCGTATCAAAAATAAATAATCTGTCGCTCATATCTTTCCGTTTTATAATCTACTAAAAAATAAGCCTTTCTCACCGGGAAGTGGGAAAGGCCTTGTATTTTTTACACACTACAACTACGCACAGACCACACTTCCCACCGCAAAACGCAGTCGAATATCCAACATGGCCAATAATGTAATCGTTGTACCCATTACGTCTTCCTTTTTCATTATTCGACTGCAAAGATAAAAGAAATTATCAACCCAAACAAATAAATTAAAAGGAAAAACATTATTAAACTGTTATATTATCATTAAAAAGACCTGAAACAAGATTCTTCACCATTAACCTATCTATATTGTTGAACCTGTTCCCGTTTTTACCTCAAAAAACTATTTTCACACACAAAATTTCCTTCGGCATTCTTACAGGTAACCGTAATCAAAAACCATTCAACTCCAACCTTAAAAAGGGAAATTCCCAACAGGTTCAACAGTAATATATACGGAAGGACACTCTATAACAGTAATCCTTCCGTATACACCATGACTTTACTTACGCAAATCCCTCTTGCACGGTGACTCATCCATAAAGAGATAGCTCTTTTGGTATCCGCCGCAATCCACTACTATTTTCTCGAATACAATTCCCGGATCTAAAGGTTTCAAGATAAGCAACTGCATCCCGTCCGCAGATGGAGGAACGGCAAGTTTCACAACCTTCTCCACAACCCTACGAGCTACCGTAGGGTAAAACACATTATACACATTTTCCGGCTCCTCGTTCAAATTGGCATTGAAATTGACCACCGTCTCTTTACCACCTTCGAAACCGACGGCATACTCGTGTCCTTTTACATCATGAAAAGCCAGCGTAGACTTGACAACGACATGTACGTTGACTTCCGAGACGTTCTCCGGAATGGCCATCTTATAAGTAAGCGATGCCCCTTCCACCCCTTCTGTATAAGGCATCAAAGCTACACCACTCAGAGTACGCCCCAAATAAGGTATGGCCGTCCAATCTGCTGTTGCGGCAGGCTTTGCCTCAAAATAATGCTCGGCTTCCATAGACACCACGCCGTACTTGCCCGTAAAAACATAGCCACCTTTTTGCTGTTCGGGATTCTCTATCCGGAAAACCTTAGGCATAATATCAGCACGAAAGTTATCATTCCACGAAGTATATCCTATATGTTTCTGCACCATCATGTTTTTCCATTTCCCACCCGACATCACATTATTATAGTCATCACATAACAAAGAATCGAACTTAAAGGCCTGTGCCACCTTATCCGCCCAAACGTTAGCTTGCGGATTGTTCTCCTCATATAACTTATGGTTCATAGCTTGCGCATAATACATCTCATAAAGATTAGCCATGGCTTGCACCGGAAAAAGGATCAACTGCTTGTAGGCATCATGATATTCCTGCGGCAAAGACAGATATTGGCGAAGCGCATCGGCCTCCAACTTACGGTATTCATCAGCCACCTGTTTCCACTCGCCGGTTTCTATATTATAAGTATGGCAATCCAACATTTCCGGAGTCACACGCCCATTGTATTTGCTATAAAGGTTGAGAATACGCGCAGCTTCATCTGCCTGTTCTTCTCCAAACTGTCGGGCACAAAAATCACGCGGATGCTCCAACAGGTTATCTGCCGTATACCGTTTCGGGTTCCAAGCCATATCCAAGAACAAAGTAATGGGATACTCCATGGGTTTCAAATCCCCTACATTAAGAATCCATAATTTATCCACACCGTAATCATACGTCAACTGCAACTGCTCCCACATGTTCTGTATGGGAGTCACATTCAACCATTTTGAATTTCTCGGTGCACCGACATAATCCACATGATAATACATGCCCCATCCTCCGGGACGTTTGCGTTCTTCCGCATTGGGCAGACGACGCACATTTCCCCAGTTATCATCGCAAAGCAACATTATCACATCATCGGGTACACGCAGGCCCATGTCATAAAAACGCTGTACCTCTTTATATATGGCCCACACTTGCGGCCGTTCATCAGCAGGTATGCCAGTCACATCCCTAATGATTTTACGCTGATTTTTAATTACCTTCTCAAGCAAGTTCATATTATATTCGTCACGGTTGACATACTCGTGGTCTGCCCCTTCCTTTCCTCCCATCGGGGCATCACCATCTCCACGCATACCGATGGTTATCAAATCTTCAGTATCTTTCGCACGCTCTATTCCTTCACGGAAAAAACGATCAAGCACCTTTTGGTTTGTCGCATAATCCCATACCCCGTACTGCCTACGTTTACGCGCCCATTCCTGATGGTTGCGTGCCATCGGTTCATGATGCGAAGTTCCCATGATGATCCCCATGTCACGGGCGGTCCTGCTGTTTTCGGGATCATCTGCATAGAAGCTCCATGACCACATGGCCGGCCACATAAAGTTCCCCCGCAAACGAAGAATCAACTCAAATACCCGAGCATAAAAACGGTGGTCTCCATAATTGGTCCCATAGGTATGCTTTACCCATCCAGTAAGGCAAGGGGCTTCATCGTTCAGAAATATGCCCCTATACCTTACAGCCGGTTCGCCGGCCGTATATTCACCACGCTGAATATACAGGTTCTTACGCTGCACCACAGGCACATCTGCCCAATCATACCAGGGAGACACCCCTATCTGTTCTGAAAGTTCATATATGCCATAAATCGTTCCCCGCTTATCACTGCCGATAACGACCCATGCCTCGTCTACTCCATCAAAAGGACGAGAAACAGCTCTCATCAAATATTTCTCACGTTTACCTTCCAATGAAGTTATATCTATCTTTTTCGTCTTTACGAGTTCCTTGACAAATCTGCTCTCCAAAGAACCAACCACAATCAAACGCTTCCCCTTTACGGAGTGGAGAAGTTCGGCCTGCATTCCCGTCACCTTACGGAAATCATCTTGTAAGTTTTTCGCAGCTATGGCAACTCCGACGTCATCTTTTTCATCCAATAATATCGGAGTAACCTCCCCACCCTCAACCAACGTAAAACAATCAGCGGCAGGCTGCCCAAAAGTAATCCCCTTGTTGTCGATAGCCCAGGCTGAACCTATCAGCCAACTCACCGCCAATAATACCATTAACATTCTTCTTTTCCGCATAACCATAAAATCTTATTTGTTTTCAATCATATTGCCATTTTCCCCTAAAAAATCCATTGCAAAGAAACAAACAAAAATCAGAAACTTCATAAAATAACTATTGCGAATATTTTAGCGTATGTAACATCTACCACTTTTTCTTGCAAAAAGCCGATTCCATACATTAAGGTAACAATGCATATAAATTCTTCACTTACATAGAACTGAATTATAAAATAAATATCTGGATATAAGACAAGAACAGGATATACCGGTAAGTTTAGAAGAAAGGAAAGAATGTAACATCAGGTTACATATTCAAAAACGAAATCAGATTATACTTAAAAAAGACCAAAGCCTACAGTTATCCCAACTAAAATAATACAGTATTCATTCAAACCATTATATAACCACCCCTTTTAAACAGAGATAGCAAATACTTATCATCTCCATCCTTCCGTAAAATCCCCAAATCATGTTTCATTGGTGCCAAAGATTGTGAAAGATGTTTCTTCTCCATACTTTTACACCAGAAGCCAGATAATCCAATGAATTTTTAGTCTCCGCATTCATAATGCAGACCTGCAATGTAGAGATATTGCTTAATATACCATCCAGGCAATGACATAATTGGAATCGATGCTAACGTCGCTTATTCGCTACCCAAAGACAAGCAGGATGTGAACTTTCAGGAACACCATAAAAGATGTCTACGAGTTTTCCAAACCATTTCTGCCAAAGGACATCATTGTGTCCTGAAGGCCATGGACAATTACAGTGCGTTGCTCATTTACCTGCTTTCAGAGGCCGGGATAACCCGTCAATCTTGAGAAGCCCGCTGAAGATAAAACAACTTTGCCCGTGTAATGCTTATCACCACCAAGACAGATGAAATGGATACACAGTTCATCGCCTTTATCAAAAAAGCGGATGAGCCGGGCCGCGTCACCTCCACCCGTTGAGCTAAATATACCCCAAATACATTCTCTCTACACAGCGGCTCCCCCCCTTTATGCCTATACAGCATATTAGCGCCGGAGGATGTGAAAGGGGAACCT
>OOAN01000482.1_pt1 | contig 30222 bp, 18 predicted proteins | sample 1671301 | NCBI WGS metagenome assembly OOAN01 (sample SAMN06348142, study PRJEB24527) | human gut metagenome | biome: human gut; feature: ankylosing spondylitis patient; material: feces | host: Homo sapiens | place: China | collected 2015-10
TGAAAATCACACGGAACTAATACTGATAATAATTAGACTGATTATAGTGATACTGAGAATATAAATTACAGTTAGGAAAACAGAATAGGTGGTAGAGTATGCCCGGTGTGACAGAGCAGGAAATCGCCCAAGCGAAGCAGATGAATCTGTACCAGTATATGCAGCTGTGTGAGCCGGACAACTTCAAACCGGAAGGACCCGGACAATTCCGCCACAAAGGGCACAGCTCGTTGACCTTTGCAGAGGATGGCTCGTGGACGTACTTCAAAACGAAAGCTACCGGCCGCACCGCGCTGAACTATCTCATAGAGGTTGAAGGCGTTTCGTTTGTAGAAGCGGTGCGGGAAATCAATCGGATACAGGGCGGTGTCCGTCCTTCTTTCCAACCTGTAAAAGCGCCCTCACCCCCTGCCGAGAAGAAACCGGCAAAGGAATTCAGGCTGCCGAAGCCAGATAAGAACAACTACGCTACTACTACCTATCTTCGCAAGCGCTGCATCCACCCCAATGTTCTGACGGTCTGTAAGCAAAAGAAAATCCTGTACCAGACGAGCTTCAAGGATCATCCGAATTGCGTATTTGTCGGGCGCGATGGAAACGGTGAACCTAAAGGTGGCAGCTTGCGAGGTTGTTCGCAAATCCAGTTTCGCCGCGATATTCCCGGCAGCAAGAAGATATATCCGTTCTACATCGAAGCTGCTGCCAATGCCGACACGGTGGAAGTGTACGAAGCGCCGATAGATGCCATGTCGGGTGCCTCGCTGAAAATTATGCAGCACACTGGAAATTGGCGCGGCGTTCACTATCTGGCACTGGGCGGCACGGATTACGCTGCACTGGATGCGTTTCTTACATACTACCCGAACATAACCCACATTGTCCTGTGCCTTGATAATGACGAAGCCGGTAGAACCAGAACGCAGGACATTATCAAGCACTTGGAGGGCAGCGGCAAAACCGTGGAAGATCGTCCGCCGCTTATCGGCAAGGATTATAACGACACGCTGGTGCAGGTCACACAGGAATATCAGAAGCACTGTATCAGCTTGGATGATATTTTGGAGGAAACCAGATGAAAACTATTGCTATCGCAAACCAGAAGGGCGGTACGGGCAAAACGACTACCGCGTACAACTTGGGCATTGCCCTTACCCAGCAGGGCTACCGCGTACTCATGGTGGATTTTGACCCGCAGGGCAACCTGTCCTGCTACTGCGGTATCCCGCCTGAGCAGGACCTTGAGCAGACAATCACAGAGCTGCTGATGAAAGTTGCCTATGAAAAGTCCCTCTCCCACAGAGAGTGCGTTTATCAGAGCAAGCGCATGGATGACTCTGCACAACAGGTGGATTTCATTCCGTCCAATCTCCGGCTGGCCAGCTTTGAGCTGGCAATGGGCACCATGATGTGCCGCGAGGTTCTGCTGAAAACCTGTCTGGAACAGTACAGCAGCCAGTATGATTACTGCATCATTGATTGCTCCCCCTCTGTGGGGCTTCTGCTGACAAACGCGCTGTCCGCTGCCAACGAGGTCATCATCCCGATGCAGGCGCAGCCGTTCTCGGTGGTTGGTATGTCGCAGCTGACAAATTCGATTTCCAGCGTGCAGCGCAAAATCAACCCCGGACTGCATATCAGGGGCGTTTTGCTGACGATGACCCAGCATACGAAAGTCTCAGAGCATTATGCCCATGATGTCCGCGCCAAGTATGGGAGAACGCTCCGTGTATTTACTACGGAGATCCCCTATAACGTCAAAGTGCAGGAAAGTCAGGCGTTTGCAGCACCCACTATCCTGTACGAACCCAAAAGCAGCAGCGCAAGAGCATACGTTGAATTTACGCAGGAGGTATTAGGTCATGGCCGCGAAGAACAAGTTTATGAACGCGATGAAGATGCCCGCGATCGCTGATATATTTTCCTCAGAGGCAGAGCGCCAGCAGATGAGCGGCGACCTTGTTACGGAAGTGCCGCTTTCCGAGCTGCATCCTTTTGTCAATCACCCCTTTGAGGTTCGTGACGATGAAGATATGCAGAAATTGGTGGACAGCATCAAGGAAAACGGCGTACTTACCAACCTGACGGTGCGCCCCCGCGCCGAGGGTGGCTATGAAATCATCTCCGGGCATCGGCGCTTTCATGCAGCGCAGCTTGCAGGGCTGGATAAAATCAAGGTGCAGGTGCGGGATGTTGATGACGACCAAGCCATCATCGACATGGTGGATGCCAATATCCAGCGAGAACATATCAGCCCGATGGAAAAAGCTAGGGCGTATGCGATGAAGTTGGAAGCCATTAGTCATCAAGGAGAACACCGCCAAGAAACTTCCAACCAAGTTGGTTGGAAGTTGGAAAGCGCCCATGAAGTCGGGCAACAAGCCGGAGATAGTGGTACGCAAGTAAGACGGTATGTTCGCCTTAACAGCCTCGTTCCTGACTTGCAAAAGAAAGTGGACAGTGGCACCCTGAAATTCAACCCCGCTGTTGAACTTTCCTACCTGACCCCAGACGAGCAGCAGAGTTTCCTCGACTTTGCCGAGGCGCAGGACTGCACTCCCTCCCTCTCACAAGCCCAGAAGCTGAAAGCCGCCAGCAAAGACGGAACCTTAACGCTGGACAAGTTGGAAGAAATCATGTCGGCGCAGAAACCGAGCGTTGCGCCGCGTGAACCGGTGCTGAACATCAACGTCAGCAAAGTGGCGCAGTATTTTCCGAGCGGCTGCACCAAACAGCAGATGGAAAATCGCATTTTGAAAATTTTGGAGAGCTATTTTCGACAGATGGCTCATGAGCAAGCACATGAGGAGGAGCGCTGATATGGCAGAGTATCGGTATTACTTGATTCCGGATGCTATGACCCGTGCGTTTCCGGAGCAATTTGGAAAGCAAACACCAACGGAATTCTTTGATAATATCGCAGATTTGGAAAACCGTTATCACCAACTGCGTGAAATGCCCTATAACAACGAACGCACTTGGAATGAACGGGCAAGATTCCCTTATGCACGATTGGTTGTAGGTGTTGATCGTCAGAATCCGGACGGAGAGGTTGCAGTCATACAGGTGCGAAATGGCATCAATTACCTGTGTGATGACTACCGCGGCCCCTACGCAGACGGTAGTGATGCACAAATCCCCCAAATGGCTAAGAAACTTGTAGAAGTAATCGGTGTGGACCGGGTACGACCGCATACCTATACCCAGCGGGATGGTTATACATGGGTACAGGTGGAAAAGGATATGCACATTACAGAATGGCTTTACGCACATGAGCTATGCAGCAGTTTGCAATTCACGCGGTTCTTGAACCGAGATGGGCGGGAACTATTTCAGGTGTGTGACGGTCAGCGCGTGATTGAGACAAATGCGGACGGAACAAAGCGGATTAGGGCGGTAAAAAGCATTGACGTAACCCATGCTTATGTCGGGCACTATGGCTGTCATATCCAGCAATATGCAGAGGATAACTTTCGAACCGGCTGCTATGTTGCCCCTGAACACCCCCAGCCGGGAGACAATCTGGATAAGCTCCAAATCTATCAAATTACAAAAGGCGGCTGCGAATATCGCTTTATGAATTATGCCTATTCCAAAAGCTGCATCCATGCAGCCGATTACAGCAGCGTCTATATAGCAAATCTTCCTGCGGATTACGATTTGGACAGATGCTTTCAGGAGTTCAATGCCCCGAATCGTCCGCTGCGCTATCATATGTGTTCTCTTTCAACCAGTGATATTGTGGTCACAACGAAAAACGGAAAAGAGACTGCTTACTATGTGGACAGTATTGGCTTCAAGGATGTGAGCCACCTACTGCCGGAACTGCATGAAGTCGAAGCCCAGCGCCAAAAAGAACAGGTTCAGGACGAACCGGAAAGGTAAAGCAATGCCAAATCCACAAGATATTTTCCAACTGGCACAGCAGACCGCTACACAGGTCACAGCCTCACCGGAAAACTGGCGGCGGTTCCTGTATACGGCAGCGCATAACTACCACACCACCTACCTGAACCAGCTGCTGATCCACGCCCAGCGCCCGGATGCCACCGCCTGCGCTACTATGAAATACTGGAATGAACAGGCACACCGCAAGGTCATGTACGGCAGTAAAAGCATCATCATCCTGCAACGCCATCAGGGTGTGCCCACTGCCAAACGAGTGTTCTCCATGACAGATACCGTTCTCACCGGCGACAAGGCTGCTGCCCCGTGGGAAGTGACAGATGTCATCCGTCCACTTCTTATGCAGGTCAACTCCGTGGGCAGCTTAATGGATCGGGCAACCGAGCAAGTTGTATCCCTGTCCGACCGCGCCAACCGCGTATTGGCGACATCCATTGAGGACAGCGCACTGAATTGGAGCCACCCGGAAGATCAGCGGTTTATCTTGCAGGAACTCGCTGCACAAAGCACCCTGTACATGATCTGCATCCGTTTGGGTATCCCGGTGCGGAAAGAAGATTTCCCGGCTTTCCAGAATGTCACCCAGTTTGATACCAGCCGAATCTCGCTCTGCTTGGGCGGCTATGTGCAGGCAGCGGCAGAACCTTTGCTGGATGAACTGGGGCACGAAGTTATGCAGCTTGCCCGCGACAGTGTTGCAATTCAGGCTGAACCAGTGCATAATACAGATACTCAATCACCCACACAAACGACCAGTCGAGAGGAGGCTGTCACAGATGATGTACACGAACGTGATCGGATACCAGATTCCGAACCTGAGCTTGCCGAAAGCCAAGAAAACCAACCTGAACCGGTACGGCAGAATGCGGCTGGACTACTTGGAGCAGAACGAGCCGAACCTGTGCGACCAGATGATGCTGGAGGGAACGCTGCTGCCGAGCTGCCGCAAGATGGGGCTGGATGCGCAACAGATGGTGGACAAGACGCTGCACGACCTGATGCAGAAAGCGCAGATGCCCGACCGCAAGACGAACCCGCTGGGCTGGGCGCAGATGTGCAACAGCCTGAAGCAGCAGGCGGAGGAAATGATCCTTCCGATGCTGTACGAAGTATAACGGAAGAACACGCAGCTGCGGAGAGCGAACCATCGCCCTCCGCTTTTTCTTTGCCCGAATTTCCGGCAGAGCTGCTGCCGTCCCTGCTGAAAGCAGATACGACCTCGCGCGCTTCCAATGCGGACATCCTTTCCTTTTTCAGTAAAACACCGCTGCTGATCGACCGGCTACGGTATATCCGCGAGAGCTACAAGGTCGTGTTTACGGAGCTTCTGCTGGAAAATGATACCCGCGTTGGATTCTATAAAGAAAGCAATGGTCTGCTTGTCTGGCAGGGGTCCTACCTAACCCGCAGCGCGGAATCGCATCTGTCGTGGCACAGCGTTACTGCTGCCATCTCCGCACTGGTCGATAACCACGAACTTATCGCAGCCATTGACCCGAAAAAAGCTGTCAGTCAGGACGAGCAGCTGTCCTTTGACCTGCCGGAAAATGCTTCTCGCGGCGATGAAGTGGGCACGTTGGAAGTGGACGACATCTATTCCGAGGAAGAACAGGACGAAAAAATCAAAGCAGCCCTGCCCACTTACCACTACAAAGAACCCCAGCCGGACGATGGCGGTTACATAACGGAAGATGATGTGAACGTCATCATTACAAGAGGCAGTGTCTTTGAGGGCGGCAAGTACCGCATCTACAACCATTTCCAGCAGAAGAAAACAGAAAAGGAAACCGTTGCTTTCCTCAAAAAAGAGTACGGCATTGGTGGTTTCTCTTGGACGTTTGCTGACGGTGGAAGCGGCTTCGTGAACTTTGACGGTAAAGGATTCAGCATCCTTTACGATTTCAAGGATGACCTGCGGTATGAGAAAAAGCTCAAGTGGAAAGAGGTCGGCAAGCGGCTGGAATACCTTGTCCGGATGGACCGCTACCTGACGGATGCAGAGCGCGAGAAGATGCCTGTATGGATAAACAGCCAGGCGGAGTCGAAGCCCCTGCCGCCGCCCATCCCTGACCAGAAACCTGTCTGCGAAGTGGGCAGCACCGTTTACCTTGAAAATGACCAGCGGTTCACCGTAGAAAGTATCGGACAATTTGATGTTCGCCTGCGCAATGAAGATTTCCCGCTAGTAGGCCGCGCCGTCAGCCGAAAACAGTTCCAACAGCTATTGGACGCCAATCCCCGCAACGGCGGCATGGTGTTATCGGAGCAGCAGCGTGAATCTTTGGTGCAGGAGCAGCGTGAACAGGCTCTCTCCTATATCGAGGACTATCTCAAGGATGAGTTTGAAATCACAGAGCCGGATTTTTCCGACCTCACCCAAATCGATCTTGGCTACACCACCACCGAGGACGAGCAGCATACGATTCAGGTCCATGCGGATCTGGAGCATTGCACGATCAGAAAGTTTGTGGACGATACCCTCTATGCACAGGATACATATGCTTCGCTGGAAGATATGAACCGGATGGCACTTGCCAATCTCGATTTTGACAGCCTGATGGAAGTGGACATCAACGAAATCGAGGAACAGGAACCGGAAATCAGCGCAGATGAGCCGGAAGAATCTACCTTTGTATCGCAGGTCATGCAGGATGTAGACCGCCTTGCTGCGCGTGAGGAACCTGCCGAGTATGATCGCACGAACTACCTTGCACCGTATGAACCTGCCGTGCCGGAAGGTCCGAAAGCAAAGTTCGCTGTCAATGTGCAAGCTATCCGCACGCTGAAAGAAATCGAGCAGCGCATGGCATCCGGTGGTGCCCCTGCAAGTGAGCAGGAACAGGACATTCTGGCTGGCTATCTTGGCTGGGGTGGTTTGGCAGATGCCTTTGACCCCGGCAAGGATAACTGGCATACCGAATATGAGCAGCTGAAAACCCTACTGACCGAGGATGAATACGCCGCTGCGCGGGAATCCACCCTGACAGCCTTTTACACACCGCCTGCGGTCATTCACGCCATGTACCGCGCCTTGGAGCATATCGGCTGTGTGGGCGGCAATGTGCTGGAACCCAGCATGGGTGTCGGCGCGTTCTTCGGCCATCGGCACAGCAAATTCGATACCCACAATGCCAAGCTGTACGGCGTGGAGCTGGATAGCCTGTCCGGTCGTATCGCGCAGCAGCTTTACCAGAAAGCAAAAATCCAAATTACAGGATATGAAAAAGCCGACCTGCCGGACAACTTCTTTGACCTTGCCATCGGCAATGTACCGTTTGGACAGTATCAGGTCGGCGACCGCCGGTATGATAAGCTGCACTTTCAAGTTCACGATTACTTTCTAGCCAAGACGGTAGATAAACTGCGTGTCGGCGGCATTATGGCGTTCATCACCACTTCCGGCACACTGGATAAAAAGTCCGAGGACGTGCGCCAATATCTTGCCGCCCGGTGCGACCTGATCGGCGCAGTACGCCTGCCCAATACCACGTTCAAGAGCAATGCCGGTACGGAAGTGACCTCCGACATTCTGTTTCTGCAAAAGCGCGGCAGAGTCTTGGAGCAGGACGCACCGTGGATACATGTTGGAGAAACCGAAAACGGAATCCCGCTGAACCAGTATTTCATCGACCACCCAGAAATGGTCTGCGGTGAAATGCAGATGGTCAGCGGTCCCTACGGAATGCGCTCTACCTGTGTGCCGAATGAGCAAAGCCCGCTGGCGGAGCAACTGGATGCAGCGCTTTCTACCCTACACGCCGAATACACATTGGTGGACGAACAGGAATATGCCGAAGAAGAAAGCGGCACCATTGATGCGGACCCCAATGTGCGCAATTTCAGTTATACGGTAAAGGATGACGTCATTTACTACCGCGAAAACTCCAAGATGCGTGCGGTAAAGGGCGGCGAGACCGCGTTAGCCCGCATACGCGCACTAGTGCCCCTGCGGGATACCTGCCGCGAACTGATCAATGCCCAGCTGGAGAACTTCCCGGATGAGTATATTGAAAAGCTGCAAGCCCGTCTGAACGACCAATACGATGCCTACCGCAAGAAATATGGGCTTATCAACAGCCGTGGCACGGCATCCGCGTTCCGCGAGGATTCCGGCTACTTCCTGCTCTGCTCCTTGGAAGATCTGGACGATGAGGGAAACTTCAAGGGCAAGACGGATATGTTCACCAAACGGACGATCCGCCCCGCACAGGCAGTTGACCATGTGGATACCGCCGAGGAATCGCTGGCGCTCAGTCTCTCCGAGCAGGGACACGTTGACTTGGGGTATATGTCCAAGCTGACCGGGAAAACCACCGAAACCGTCATCAATGATCTTACAGGCATTATCTTCCGTGACCCGGTAAAGGTCGATACCGATGGCAACCCTATCTACCTGCCTGCGGATGAATACCTGTCAGGTAATGTCCGCGAAAAGTTGCAGGCAGCAAAAGCGGTGGCAACGAATGATCCTCAGTTTCAAGTCAATGTGGCAGCACTTGAAAAAGTACAGCCCAAGGACTTGGAAGCCAGTGAAATCAGCGTCCGTCTGGGCGCTACTTGGATTCCCGCAGAGTATGTACAGCAGTTTTTGGAGGAACTGTTGGATGCCCCCTACTACACGCGGCGGATGGTCAAAGTGGAATTCGCTGCGTATACCGGCAGCTGGGCCATTACCAACAAAAAATTTGGTGACGGCAATATCAAAGCAACGGTGACCTACGGTACGAACCGCGCCAACGCCTACCTGATTGCGGAGAATGCCCTGAACCTGCGTTCTACCCAAATTCGGGATAAAGTTACAGCGGCTGACGGAAGCGTTTCTTGGGTGCTGAATAAGGAGGCGACGCAGGCTGCACAGGAAAAGCAGCGCCAGATTTGTGAGCAGTTCCAAGACTGGATTTTCAAGGAGCCGGAACGCCGCCAGCGATTGGTCGCCATCTACAATGAAAAATTTAACGCGCTGCGTCCCCGCGAGTACGATGGCAGTCACCTGAAATTTCCGGGCATGAACCCGGAAATCACCCTTCGCCCGCACCAGTTGAACGCCATTGCCCATGTGCTGTACGGCAACAATGTCCTGCTGGCGCACGAAGTGGGTGCGGGTAAGACGTATGAAATGGTGGCCAGTGCCATGGAGAAGAAACGACTGGGGCTTTGCAGTAAAACGCTGATCGTTGTTCCCAACCATTTGACCGAGCAGATGGCATCCGAAGCGCTCCTGCTCTATCCGAACGCGGAAATTCTGGTAGCAAAGAAAACCGATTTCAAAAAGGAAAACCGCAAGAAATTCTGCGCCCGCATTGCGACCGGCAACTATGACATCATCGTTATCGGGCACAGTCAGTTCGAGAAAATCCCGCTTTCGGCGGAACGCCAACACATGTACCTGCAAAGGCAGATCGACGATGTTATTGACCAAATCGCACTTTTAAAAAGCTCCCGTGCCGAGAATTTCACGATCAAACAGATGGAACGCACGAGAAAACAGCTTAAGAAAAAGCTGGATAAGCTCAACGACCAGCAGCGCAAGGATGACGTCGTCACCTTTGAGGATCTGGGCGTGGACAGCCTGATGGTGGATGAGGCACATTATTTCAAAAACGCCATGATTGCCACAAAAATGCGCAATGTTGCGGGCATTTCTCAGACAGAAAGCCAGAAAAGCAGTGATATGCTGATGAAGTGTATGTATCTTGATGAGGTGACCGGTGGGCATGGTATCGTGTTTGCGACCGGTACACCCATATCTAACTCCATGACGGAAATGTACGTTATGATGCGTTACCTGCAAAGGGGCTTGTTGGAAAAGGAAGGCTTGCTCAACTTTGACAGCTGGGCATCGACCTTTGGGGAAAGCATTACAGCGATTGAGCTTAATCCAACTGGTACAGGATACCGCACAAAAACCAGATTTGCGCGGTTTTACAATCTGCCGGAACTCATGAGTCTTTTTAAGATGTCTGCGGACATTCAGACCGCCGATATGCTGCATCTGCCGGTGCCGGAATTGACAGGCGGCAAGCCCACCAATGTGGTGTTACAGCCAAGTGAAGTCCAGAAAAGAATGGTCAAAGGCTTGGCAGACCGCGCCGAAAAAGTCCGAAGCGGAAAAGTGCAGCCCACGGAAGATAATATGCTGCGTATCACCAACGACGGCAGAAAACTTGCACTGGACCAGCGGCTTATGAACCCTTTATTGCCGGATGACCCCGGCAGCAAGGCCAACGCCTGTGTGGATAAGGTATACGAGATATGGGAAAAGACCAAGGAGCAGCGCTCCACCCAGATGATTTTCTGCGACCTCAGCACACCCAAGGAGGACGGCTTTGACGTATACAACGATGTGCGCGATAAGCTGGTTGCCAAGGGCATCCCCAAAGAGGAAGTGCAGTTCATCCATGATGCGGATACCGAAACAAAAAAAGCGGAACTATTTGGAAAAGTCAGAAATGGCACTGTGCGCGTCCTGATGGGCAGCACCCAGAAGATGGGCGCTGGTACCAACGTACAAACACGGCTTATTGCGTTGCACCATCTGGACTGCCCATGGCGACCTGCTGACATTGCCCAGCGCAACGGACGCATGGTCCGCCAAGGCAACCTGAACAAGGAAGTTTCCATACTTATTTACGTTACAGAGTCAACTTTTGATTCGTACAGCTGGCAGCTTGTCGAGAATAAACAGAAGTTTATTTCGCAAATTATGACGTCAAAATCCCCAGCCCGCAGCTGCGAGGATCTGGACGAAGCTGCGCTCACCTATGCCGAAGTCAAGGCTTTGGCAGCGGGTAACCCCATGATCAAGGAAAAGATGGACTTGGACATTCAAGTGGCGCGGCTGCGGACCCTGAAAGCTGCCTACACCAGCCAGCATTACCGATTGGAAGATGCGGTAGCCGTGGCTTTCCCGCGCCAAATCAAAGGAACCGAGCATCGAATCCGTGCATTTGAGCAGGATATTCAGACAGCAAAAGAACACCAGTCTTATGATGCCGATAAAAAGCTCATCTTTTCTATCGAGTTGGACGGGAAAACCTACGATAAGCGCGAGGATGCAGGTAAGGCGCTGCTGGGGCTTGTCGGTGCAGCAGTGCGGGCAACGAAACCTGTGCCGGTAGGGCACTATGCAGGCTTTGAAATCACAGTCGAATATAAACCGCTGGAAAAGGTATTCCATGCCCACCTTGTTGGCGAGGCAACGCACACGACAGAACTGGGTAATGATGCTGCCGGCAACATGATTCGCTTCCAAAATGTAGTTTCTGCTCTGCCACAGGACCTGAACCGACTGCATGGCAGTCTGGAACAGCTTACAAAACAGCTTACCAATGCAGAGGAAGAACTGAAGCAGCCGTTCTTGCAGGAGCAGGAACTGAGCGATAAAAGTGCCCGCCTTGCCGAGCTGGATGCCCTGCTGAATGTGGGCAATGATGCACCCATCATTGAGGGCGAAGCGGAAGAATTGGAAGAAGAACCGGAAGATGCACTGATTCAATCGGATGATGAATTGGAACGGTAAATCGACAGCCTTGCAAAATAAAATCATTCCTGTATGATGAAGGTGGAGGTGGAAATTATGCTGATTCAACTTGGAAAAAATGTCGCTTTACTCTGGATTCTCAGGATTCTTGCGGTGCCGGTCGTGCTGGTGCTCTTTGCTGCAGGCTTTCTCCTCAATCTCCTGTACGGAGTTGTGGGAGCCTTTGGCGGGTTGTTGTCTCTCCTCGGCGGTGTTGCTGCTATGCTGGCGCTGCTGGATGGCTGCTATGGGGAAGCAGCAGCTTCTGCCGCCGTTGCATTCCTGATCAGCCCGATTGCGCTGCCGCAGTTGGTTATGTGGGCGGGCAATCTCCTGATTTGCGCCGCGTCCGCGCTGTACACTTACCTTTATAGATTGTGAGGAATCCCATGAAAAAATCTATGCTGATTTTGACCCTTATGGTTGCTGCCCTATGCGGATGCGCCGCGCAGCAGCCGACAACCCTTGAGACCCCCGAAACCAGTGTGCTGGTGGAGGTCACGCCGGAAACCAGCAGTGGAGAAACGCCGACTGCCACTCCTGCGCCAACGCCTGATCCGACGCCGGTACCAACGGCAGAGCCTACCGCAACACCGACCCTCACCGCAGCCCCGACTGCGGAACCTACCCCAGTCCCTACCGAGGTTCCTGCCGCAACCGCTGTACCTGTGCAGCAGGCGGAGGCATCGCAGCAAGTATCCATGAGCTATGGTGCAGTTCCGTTTGACCTTGCAGCAGGGACTGACCAGTGGTGGAGCATTGACAGTTCCGATTCAGCTTACTGGGCGGTAGCGGAAAATATCAACGCCATGCGCGCCGCGGCTGGTCTGCCTGCGCTGACCGTAGATGGTGGCTTATGTTCTATTGCAAACTCCCGTTGTGATAGTTTTGCATCTGGTGGCTCATTTGACCATTCCGGTGCCGTCTGCGGTGAGATTATTGCAGCCGGTCCGTTTGCATCCGCAAGCAGCGTTTGTGCTGCATGGCAAAGCAGCCCCGACCACTACGCCAGCATCGTGTCGCCCAACTATTCCAGCATGGGAATCGGATGCTGGTTTTGCAGCACGGAAGCAGGACAGTATACCTATTGGGCAGTAACTTTTCAGTGAGGTCATAAACATGGAACGAAAAAAGACAAGGCTGAACGAGTCCGAAATGAAAGTTATGCAGATTATCTGGAACGCTGGGCACCCCATTACAGGGCAGCAGGTTCTAGGCCAGATCACCGAGCAATACAAAGGTTCGTGGCATCCGCGAACGATTTACCCTCTGATGAGGAAACTAAGCGAAAAAGGGATGATCCGTGATGTCGGCAGTGCCCGCGTAGGCAAAGTCTATGCGCGGCAGTTCCTGCCTGCAATCAGTCGCCCGGAGTACATGGCGCTGAGAATCATGGAAACACTGCCGGAAGCAGAACTTCCGCAGTTTCTCAGCTACTTTTCCTACTAAGTGACAATTCGTATAATAGCTTTTCCCGGCAGCAATGCCGGGACTTTTTATTGGCTTTCCAGCGTCTGTACCCACAGGCGCTGTTTTTATATAGATGAATTTTGACAAAGAAAGGACTTGTGTGCAATGAATCACAAATTCAAAATGAGGCAGCGCGTTACAGCCCTTTGCATGGCGGCGATGATGTGCTGCGGTATGCTCCCCTATGGGGCACTGGCGGAGGACAGCGCAAGACCGGTTGTGGTCGCAACGCCGGAACAGGCGGCAACGCAGGAAGCAAAATCCGAAAGCGATGCCAACAGTACCGCAACCCCGGAAACAGCCGATGAATCCCCGAACGAGGATGCTCCACAACAAGAACCTGAAACCGAGGGCGACACTGGCGGCAGTGACGAACTGTACGAAATCTGGCATAAGATGTACCCCAGCTTGACGCAGGAGCCGACCGGATATTATCTGGATTCCTATGGCCTACCGGTACTGGTTGGTGAGACCAAAATCAGCGTTGAGGGCTGGGGCAATGAAGATTACAGCAGCGTCAGTGATGATTCTTTCCAGCAGGTGGCGCTTGATGCTGCACTTCTGGATGCGGACAGCACGACTGCTGCGTTCCCGCACATGGATGGCGAGGACTACGCCATCGTGCCTATCAGTATGCAGGTTATGTACCCCGCCAACGGCAGCAGCGCGGACATTACGCTGCCCGATAACGTCGAGCTGCTGGGATATAGCTTTACCAGCGGCGATTTGACCCCGGCAACCGAAGAAGAACGCCAGAGCCAGCTGCATTATGAATTCTCTGAAATTTCCGCAAGCGTGGCGGGTATCTATGTGAAAGCCAGTGAGGATTTCAGCGTCACCATGACTTACACGGATGCAGCGCAGACACTGACGAAAACCGTCCATGTTACGCTGGACGATTCCGCACCGGTGCCGGGTATTTTGCAGGATCGCTTTGCACAGGAAACGCAGGTTGCAATGTGTTCGGCGGATGAAGGTATTGCAACTTACGCCGGATTGCAGGTTACCCAGTGCGTGAATACCTCGGTTGGTTGGATGAACTATCTGGGCGGTCAGCCTGCCCTCTGCGGTGATCGCGGCAAGTGGGCATGGGGTCCCGGTGCTACCTATAAGAACAAATATCCACCGGTAGCCAATTATACCCCCGCTGGTCAGGTGTGGGTCGAAGCTGAATACTTCAACAAAGGCTGGGTGCCGGATCAGGCCACTTTGTGGTCGAAAGGCTTCAATAACGGTGCACCTGCGGTTGCGAGTCTTGCCTTAGATGCAGCAGATAACGCAACAGACAGTTACCTCGCACTGCTGTCTTGGCAGGCAGAACAGTATCCTGACAGCATCGCTGCCGAGATCGTCAATGCACCGGAAGCCTATGCGGCACCGACCGGCAAGACTGTGTATGTGGGCACGCTGTATACGCCCAGCAATGCTGCATGGCAGCGCTTTGTGGTTCTGAACTATACCCCGGTTGTGCTTAGCGGCGACAGCGAGATTCCCGGCTTTGAAACCGGTGGCGAATCGGTGGATAAGCCGTGGAGCGCCAGCTATGAGCGCAGCGAGTCCTTGGATTTTTCCTATACGGTCAATACCGACAAAATCCAACTGGACACATTGGAAAAAGTGGATGGCGCAGGCATTGAAATTGCACCGATCCTTGATGGCATCCCTGCCGACATTGACGGCGGCAGCTGGACAATTACACCGGATGGGATGCAGTCCGTCACGACCAGCGGACATACGGCAGATGACAATTACCACCTGAACGGCGGCGATGGTTCTGTAACATGGACGGTGCATTTCAGCGTCAGCAAGTCGGCCTCCCAGAGCGGCAGCATTACCGCCAACAGTGAGCAGGACGCCGATGCACAGGCATCCGCCGCACAGTCTGCTGCACAGAGCGCCTGCGAAGGTCAGGTCAACGGGGAAATTGAAGCTGCACTTTCTACTGCCCATAACTACTTTGACAACCTGAAATTCTCCTACAACGAGGTAACGGTGCCTCACGGCTTTGATGCTTTCGGCGGTGATTTTGGCAGCAGCCAGACCATTACGGCTCCCGCCAACAGCAGCAACGACTACCTCATGAAAAACGACGAGTGGTCTGTCAAAGTTGCCATCGACAAAATCGACAGCGAGACCAAACAGCGTATCAAGGGTGATGCAGCGTTCAAGATTTATGAATGGGATACCGTGCTCCAGCGCTATATTCCCGCAGGTGGCTATAACCAGTATGCGGTGGAGCGCCAGCCGGACGGCACCTACAAAGTCATCAACCACAGCAGCTATGCCAACGGTTCGGATAACATCTACTATACTCAGCGCAACGAGGGCCGTTTTGTGGTTGTGGAGAGCCGTGCCCCCAGTGGCTACTATGGCGACTGGACGGATGTAACGAACCCCGGTGCGGCAGGTTCCGTTTTGGGCAAGCGGGCCTATGCCTTTGAAATCACCAAGGCGCTGGATGGGCAAACTCTTTGGCTCGGCAATGCAGACTATAATGCCGATATTACCACCACCAACAACGGCGGCACTCTGATCGACACTGGTGAGGCCATCGTCACGATTACGTTTGGCGACCGCGCAACCGACAAAACCTACGACACAGACCCTACTGGCATTGCCAACAATGAAAAATCCTACACGATGCAAGCTGATGGCGACAAAATGCATAACGACCGCGTTCTCGGCAGTATCCTGCTGACCAAAGTTGATTTGGATGCAGCGCGGTATCTGGCTGCGGGCAGCAACGGTGATACCACCTTGGAGGGAGCCGTCTACGACCTGTATGCAGCGGATACCATCGCACACCCGGACGGCGTCACCAGCACAGTTGATTATTCCAAAATTTTGGATGCCAACGGTAACCCCATCTGGCACACCACTGTGCTTACCAACGGCGGCTGGGATACCGATTACCTGCCCATTTTGCAGAAAGACAGACTGGTTGCCTCTGCTGCCATCAAGGACGGGAAACTTGCTTTTTCCAACCTGTATATGGGGCGCTACTACCTTGTCGAGCGTGCCACAGGTTTGGTGCTGCCCATTGACGGCAACGGCAAACTGTATACGACCGGCAAATACCCGCAGTTGAATAAAAAGCTGGAGCGCACCGGCAAATACAGTGATTTGGTTCGGAAGAATAACGAATACACAGACTACCTCTATAAGAATCAGTACTCTGCCGTAGCTGAAAGCCGCAAGCTGGACGGCAGCAAGGCATGGGATGGCTATTATCTCTCCTATGCCACCGGGTATCTCTGCGATGAGGTCAACCACTACAAAACACTGACCTATGCAGATGAATCCAGCTACCATATCAGCGCTGAGCAGGAAAGCCAAGATGAAGTCCTCAAATCCGGCTTCTCGCTGAATAAGCTGGTTTCTACCACCGGTCAGCCCTCCCCGGCGCTGAAGCTGGAGGGTGCGGGCTTTACCGTCTATCGCATTTCCAAGCTGAGCAAGGAAGCGCAGTTCACCACAAACCCGGATGGCAGCTACAATGCACAAAGTATTTTGGACGTTTACCGCAAAGACAACTACGATAATTTGACACTCAAGTACGATTTCACTGCCGAGGGGCAGGCTGTTGCCAATATGTATGAGAGCAACGCTGCCACGGTAGAAGCCTACAATGCCACCCTGACCGCAGATGGTGACTACGCCAACGGCAAAGGCAATGGCTGGGTTCCTACCGATCAGGATGCAGAGTACCGATTGGCAGAATTGTACACGAACGAGGAAGGTGTCATCCGCATTGAGGGACTTCCGTATGGGCAGTACCTTGTTGTCGAGACTACGATCCCCAAGGACGTTTTCCAATGTGATCCCTTTATCGTAACGGTCAGTAAGGACAGCCCGCAGAGCCGTTTTACGGTTCCTGCCGGCAGCGTCACCACCGCTACCAACAACTACATGACCTATAACGTGTTGGATGAAGAACTGGAAGGTTACTTGCAGCTCATCAAGACCGATACCGAAACCGGCAAGGCGGTCAAGATTGCTAACACTGCTTTTGCACTGTACAAAGTCGATGACAAGGGCAACAAGACCCGTATCTCGATGATTGATCCTGCCAGCGGCAGCGCCACCAAGAAAACCGATGTGTTCTACACCGATGCGGATGGCCTGATGAAAACGCCGGAAAAACTTCCGCTTGGTCGCTATTTCATTGAGGAATTCCAAGGTCCCGAAGGCTACTACAATGATCCTGCCTACTCTGTAGAATTTGAAATCACTTCCGAGCGTGTCTGGCAGGTCGTGGGCAACGCCACCAATGACATGGACGAATACATTGTAGAAGAAAAGTATTTCAACCATGAAACCCTCGGACAGTTGACCATTCGCAAGCTGGGCAATGTCCTGACCGATTACAAAGACGGGCAGTTCATCTACACGCAGGATAATTTGGCAGGGGCAACCTACGAAATCCACGCGGACGGCGATATTGCCACGCCCGACCGTCAGGGCACTTATTGGTATAAGGATGGCGACCTTGTTGCCACTGTTACCACAGGTGCGGCAGGTCAGGTCGATGAGGTGAAATTTGCCCCCAATCGTACACAGGCCACCTATGATTTCCTCACTATCTCCCATGACGGCACCAAAGGTGAAGTGACCGTGACCCTGCCTTTGGGCAAGTACACGATCACCGAGGTCAAAGCACCCTATGGCTTTGTGCTGACGCAGCAGAGCTATAGTGTGGAATTCGGCTGGGACAACCAGCGCAATGATATTGTGCTGGCGAAAACCATCGTAAGCCACGAGCAGGATGGCGACAAAGAGTGTTCATACGGCATTGTCAATGTTAAAGATGCTTCGGATGCCCATAAGACCGCACAGATCCTTGTCTTTGAAAATGCGCGTGTGCTGCCGGTTCCCGAAAAGCCCGATGACAAGGTCAGCAAAATCGGCGTTGGCATCTATAAGCAGGACCGCGAAACACTGACCTATCTGCCCGGTGCTGTGTATGAACTGTACACGGTGGACGATATTTTCGCAGCAGATGGCACGAAGCTGGTGGACGCCGGTGCAAAGCTGGCAACCAGTGACCCAACCAACAACAGCGGTTTTACTTGGTTTGATGTGGATGTGCCCATTCGCGCCGAAACCTATCCGGACTCCGGCAATAGCGGTAAATACCGCATTGTCGAAATCACCGCCCCTGCTGGGTATCTTCTTGATAACAGCCCCATCGAAATCGAGTTCACCTATGCCGGTCAAGAAGTGGCATGGCAGGTAGTGGATGGCACAAACACCAATTTGCGCACTACGGTGAACATCTCTAAACAGGATGTCACCAACGGCAAAGAGTTGCCCGGTGCCAAGCTGGAGATCCACGAGGCAGATGGCAAGCTGATAGAAAGCTGGACCTCTGCCAAGACACCGCATACTGTGCGCGGTCTGGAGCTGGATAAGGAATACACCCTCATCGAAAAACGTGCTCCTGAAGCCTATGCAGAAGCCGAAAACATTGTGTTTAAGCTCGTACAGGTTGGAAATGAACAGAGAAACGAGGTCCATGTAAAGACCGGTGGTACGTGGGAAAAGCTGGATGACACCACCGTGGTCATGCAGGACGCACCTGTATTGGATATTAACAAGGTGGACGCAGGCGGCACCTTGCTGCCCGGCGCAACGCTGACCATCCGTGATGAGGACAAGAATGTCATCGACACATGGGTAACCGACTCCAATACGCATCATGTTCCGATTTCGGAAGATGGTATCCACCTTTCTGACGGGAAAACCGAGCATATCTACACCCTGACGGAAGATGCCGCGCCTGCCGGTTATGAGGTGGCAAGTTCTGTTCAGTTCAAAGTCGAGCTGGTAGACGAGACGGTCTGTTTGTATCTGCGCACAGATGAAAAGGCAGACTGGGAACGAGCCGATAAGCGTCTTATCACGATGGTCGATAAGGCTACCCCGCACCATGAGGATACGCCAGAACCTACCCCTGCACCTACTCCGGCTCCCACACCTGCCCCAACACCGGTGCAGACCCCCGCACCGATTTCCACCCCCGCGCCGCAGCTGACGATCCCCCAGACCGGAGACACGTTCCCGGTGGCCTTGCTGGTCGTTGTTGTGTTCGGTTCTATTGCTGCAATCGGTGTGCTGACCTACAAACGCCGCAAATCTGAAGCTGATACCGAGGAGGACGACCAGTGATATGATTTATACCTGCATCGCAGACGGAATCCGCAGCCCGCCTGCGTTTTTTCTTAAAAATAAGTAAAGGACACGATGAAAAATGCAAAATGAAAACACAAAACGCGCATGGCTGTATGCGCGCATTCCTGGCAATGATGTTGAAACACTTCGCTGCATCCGAGAGTGTGCAGCGAAAGTACAGCAGGACAACTGCAAAATTGTCGGCACCAGCGCTGACGAAAGATATGGCTGGCTGCTGCGCCCCGGCTACCGTGAAATGATGCGGCAGGTCAAGGCCGGGGAAATTGACGGCATTTATATTTACCGTATGCGCCAGATCAGCGGCAAGGAACAGCATCTATTTCGCTTTTTCCAACAGGTCATGCAGCATGGCATCAAGGTTGTAACACTGGAATACAGTCTGCGCGACAGACTGCATGAGTACAGGTTGGGAATGAAAATTGAAAACTATGCAGCGCGGCACAAACTGCCCTTACCATGGTGAGCTGCGAAAAATGTCGCAAGAAGGGATGAACTATGATTGAAGAAACCGCAGTTCGCGTGGAAATCAGCGCTGCGCGGTTCGCTAGCCAGAGTATTTTTGATATACTCCGGTTGACGGTGCAGGCAATGAGCAGCCAGAATTATGGGCAGCAAAGCCTGAGCGCGCTCAACCGGCAGGAACGTCCGCTGGCATCGGTGGACGTGAATGAAAAAACGCTGCCCTACATCCGCAGGCAGCTGAAGCAATATTCCGTAGATTTCTCTATCACAAAAGACCGAGACACCGGTCAGATGTATTTGTGGTTTAAGGGGCAGGATGTGGATCGTATTCAGACTGCGTTGGAAAACTGCATTGCAGAGCGCGGCAAAGAACGCCCAATTCCGGAACTGAGGGACCTATGCGAACGCGCCGCGCAGCGGGTCAAAGAGATGAACCAGTCCCGCCCTGTGCCGCCGCCGGAACATGGAGAACGCCTATGAACCAGCCGAAAAGAAACCTGAAAATTTGGATACCCATTGCAGCGGTTTTATGCTTCTGGCTTGGTAACTGGATGGGTCACACATACGAACTCACCGAGGGAACTACTACGCACCGGCTGGCGGCTGCACTGAACCTGAACAGCCTACTGCTGCACCCGTTCAGGCTCTCGGCAGACGCCTTCTCGCTTGGCAGCGGCATTGCCACAGCGCTCATGGCAGGGCTTATTTACCTTTGTGTGAAGTACAGCAAGCACCGCCTGATGCCCCAGAAAGAGTACGGCAGCGCCCGGTGGGGCGGCCCGGAAGATATTGCCCCTTTTCTGGATGAAAACGCGCAGAACAACCTGCCGCTCACGGCATCGGAAAGCCTGAGTCTTTCTCCAAAAATGAAAGTCACGGCAAACGATAACTATAACCGCAATAAGAACGTGATCGTGTTCGGCCCATCTGGTTCCGGTAAGAGCTACAGCGTTGCCGGTCCGCAGCTATTGCAGTTTAACAGTAACTATGTGCTCAGTGATCCGAAGGGAGAGTTGCTTCAGGAATATGGCAATGTCCTACTCTCTCAAGGATACAAAGTGAAAGTGTTCAACCTGAAAGACCGGGATAAATCCGACCATTATAACCTTTTCGCCTACATAAAAAATGAGGATGATATTCTGGTCGTCACCAAGAACCTTGTCAAGAACCTGAAAGAAGATCCCACCGCCAAGAGCACCGCCGACCCGATATGGGAGGAAGGCATGACGGCGCTGCTGGAAGCACTGATCGGCTATGTGTTCTACGAATTGGAGCCGGAAGAGCGGAACATGAACAGCGTTATGACGCTGCTCCTTATGCTGGAATCGCAGGGGGATGGTCCTAACAGCGTAAGCCAGCTGGACCTGCTGTTTGATGACCTGAGCATCAACAAGCCGAGCTCCTTTGCTGCAAAGCAGTATAAGCTCTATAAGATGGCTCCCGGCAAGACCGCACAGAGCATCAATGTGTCGCTGGGGCTGCGCATGAGCGCATTCAACATTCCGTCCATTGCCAATATCTGCGCGGACGATACGATTGACCTGCGGGAACTGGGCAGCGAGAAAAAAGTGGCGCTCTTTGTTGTTACGCCCGACACAACAACCGCCTACAATTTTTTGGCGGCAGTTATGTTCCAGCAGTGCTTTCAAATTCTGGTGGATATTGCAGACCATCGCCCGGATAAGCGTCTGCCACGGCATCTGCGGTTTCTCTTGGATGAATTTCCGAACATCGGCATGATACCGGATTTTCAAATCCTTATCAGTACGATTCGCAGCCGTGACATTGCCTGCACCCTGATTTACCAGTCATTGAACCAGCTGAAAAGCCAGTACAAAGATGACTGGGCGACCATCTATGAAAACTGCGATTCCTTGATCGTTCTTGGCGCAGGCGGTAACCCGGAGAATCTGGAATTCTTCTCCAAGGCGTTGGGCAAGGCAACCATTGAAGTGCTGAACACATCGGAGAACAAAGGCAGTCAAGGCTCGTACACGAAGTCGTATCAGGCACTTGGACGTGAGCTGATGACCCCAGAGGAAATCCGAACCATGCCCCGCAACTGGTGCCTGCTGATGATTTCCGGCGTGGCACCCTTTTATTCGCGCAAATACAATCTGAAAGATCATCCCAATTACCATTTGGTAGAAGCGGAAGGCGGCAAGCCTTTCGACTATGACAGACGCGCAGAGCAGTCTTTTGCGGATTTTATCAGCAATGTGAAGGACGTAAAGACTGTAAAGCTCTGTGCCGAAAATAACAACTGAACGGAGAAATGAACAATGGAAATGGTATCTACGATTACGACTCTCATCTCGAATGTTGTCACCTTTGCCGGTGGCCTCCTGCTGCTGTTCGGTGCGGTGACGCTGGGCACCAACTTGAAGGACCACAACGGTCCCGGTATCAGCAGCGGTGCATGGGCAATGGCAGGCGGTGTGCTGATTATTGCGGTTGCCACCTACTTCGGCACGCTGACAGTCGGGTAAAGGAGGGCTGCGCTATTTTTGAAGATACAATACGCAGCCAGTTGGAGGGCATTTCTGCCACGGTCAACTCTATGGGGCAAAATTCCGGTTTGCTCAGCAGCCTGACTGACTGGAACAGCACCTTGGCGGGCTATGCTGACAGCATAAGCACCGGCGTAGTTATGCCGGTGGCGCTGACCCTGCTGGCGCTTTTTATGATTCTGGAGTTGTACAATGCCACCCAGCGTATTGCCATGAACGGCAGCAACAACGCTTTTACGATCCAGCAGATTGCGCTGGTCATGCTGAAAATTGTTGTTTGCCGGTGGGCGGTAGTACATACAACGGAAATCCTGAACGCACTCTTTGAAATCGCATCCACCGTGACTACGGGCATATCCGGTTATGTCGGCAGTGGCGAGGTCAATACGACCGTTGACATTGAAAATGCCATCGCCGCGCTGCCGGGCGGCATTGGCAACATGCCGGTGGCGTTGGAGCTGATGGTCGTGGGCTGGATGCTGCGCATTGTGAACATCGTGGTCAACACTATTGTGGCTGCGCGGTTTATAGAGTTGTATGTCTACAATGCGATGGCATCGCTGTCCATAGCCACACTCTGCTATCAGGAGCTGCACGGCATTGCGGTGAACTTCCTCAAATCCTACCTCGCGGTTGCCTTGCAGGGCGCAGTGCTGTATCTGGTCATCGGCTTTTATCCGGCACTGGCCGGTTCGCTGGGCACCGGTGGCAGCATCACGGAGCAAGCGTGGGCAATGCTGGGGCAGTCGGTGATCCTGCTGGTGGCAGTGTTTATGAGTGGAAAGTTCACGAAAGCCATTACCAATGCAATGACCTAATACCATTTGGAGATTGAAAAAGCTATGATTGCCACAAAAACAAACCTCGAAATCACAGAGTACAGAGAAAAGTTCTTTTTGGGGCTATCTCTCCGCCAGCTGGCCTGCTTTGCTGCGGCTGCGGTGCTGGCGATTGCGACCTGCTTTGTCTGTCTGCACTGGCTGCGGATGGATATGCAGGTCGTTTCTTATATCGTCATGGTGGAGGTGCTGCCTTTTCTGGGACTGGGCTTTATCCACCGTGACGGTTATCCGTTTGAAAAGCTCGTGAAAATTTACTGGGCATGGCACAGCGAAAATGCAGCGGTGCCGATCCGCCCCTATAAGGAGAGTCGAAATGTTCAAAAGAAAAGAACTCGCAGAAATTCCGAATGTGAAACCTATTGCCGCCGAGACGAAAAAGCAGCGCGCAAAGGAAGGAAAGCCGCGGTCAAAGCAGCTGCGCAGATCCGCAAAACAATCCGAAATGAATGCCGCGCAAAGCGCCCGTAGCATTAAGAAGCGCCGTGCGCCTGAGAAGGCTGCGGATTGTCTGCAATATGAGCGTATGTACGAAAGCGGCATCTGTGAGGTGGAACCGGGGCTTTTCTCCATGACAATGGCGTTCACGGATGTCAATTTTCAGCTGGCGCGGCAGGAAGAGCAGAAAAGTCTTTTTACCCAATACAGCGAATTTCTGAACTATTTTGACCCAGACACGCATCTGCAAATCAGTCTTGTGACCCGGCGCGTGGATGAAGCGGAGTTCCGCCGTGACACGTTTCTGCCGCTGCGTGGTGACAGCCGCGACCGGTACAGCGAGGAAATGAACCGCGTCATATCGGAAAAAGCGCTGCAAGGGCAAAATGGACTGATTCGGGAGAAGTATATCACTATCAGCTTGCATGAGGATGATTACAGAAAAGCGCAGGTTCGGCTGCTCAAACGCGCCGAGGACATCCAAAACCTATTCAAGCGCATGGGAAGCACTGTACGCAGGCTCTCCGGTATCGAGCGCCTGAACCTGCTGAATGGTATTACCCGCCCGGAAGAGGTTATGGAATTTTCTTATGATTGGCTGCTGGCAGAAGATTCCCTTACGACAAAGGATTTTATTGCGCCCAATGGTTACAACTGGAAGCCGGAGCATGATGATTCCCGCGCTGTGTACAATGACCGCTACCAGTTTGGCGAGTATTATGGCAAGGTGCTGTATCTGCGGGATATTGCCCCGCAGATGAAAGACAATCTGCTTTCGCTGCTCAGTGACTTAGACTTTGATAATGCAATTTCCATTCATGTAGATGCCGTCGAGCAGCGCGAAGCCGTTGAGCAGGTTCAAAAGCAGTTGGCTTATATGCAGAAAGAAAAGGGCGATGGCATGGTCAATGCTGTGCGCATGAACCTGCCCGCCTACATGGGCGTGCGATATGAACTGACCAACCAAATCGAGGATGCCGAGGAGCTGCTGGATAACCTACACAATTATAACCAAAAGATTTTCAAGGTCTGCATCCTGATCCACACCTATGGCCGCAACAATGCCGAACTGGATGAGCGTGTGCAGCAAATCTGCAATACTGTGCAGCAGCAGACGTGCCGGTTCAGCCCTATCCCGTTTGAGCAGTGCGCTGCCATGAACAGCGTTTTACCACTTGGAAAGAAATGGCTGGCGCTGGAGCGCACGCTCCTGACAGTGAATACCGCTATCTATGTGCCGTTTACTACGCAGGAACTGTTCCAACCCGGTGGACTGTATGAGGGCACCAACGCCCGCAGTAAAAACCTGATTATGGTCAACCGAAAACTGCTGCCTGCCCCGGCTGGTATGGTGCTGGGCATGACCGGCTTCGGCAAATCCTTTGCTGTTATGCAGATGATGGCAGGTATCATGCTGCGCTGGCCGGAGGACGACTTGGTGGTCATAGATCCGGAAAACGAGTATGCTCATCTGGTGGAAGCTTTTGGCGGTGAAGTGATTGAAATCTCGGCATCGAGCAAATCTCATATAAATCCGATGGATATTTCGGAGGATTACGGTGATGAAGGTAATCCTATCCAGCTGAAAAGCCAGTTCCTGCGGGATTTCTGCCAACTGGTTTTGAACAGCAAAGCGCTGAGCGCCCAAGAGTGCAGTCTTGTGGACCGCGCAGCGCTGATTACCTACCAGAAATATTTGCTGCATCCGGAACGTGAGCAGATGCCCTCGCTGCATGATTTTTACAATAATTTGTCTTTGCAGGGCCCGCAGGCAAAAGCGCTTACGATGGCGTTGAGTATGTATGTGGATGGCACAATGGATCTGTTTGCCCACCAGACAAACGTGGATTTGCAGAACCACTGCATCTGTTTTAATACCGTGAAACTGGGCAAAAGTATGCAGTCCATCGGCATGATGACGGTGCTGGACCAGATATGGAACCGCATCACCAGAAACCGCGTGCTGGGACGCCGCACTTGGATTTTCACCGATGAATTCCAGCTCCTGCTGGGCAACAGCGCCTGCACAAACTACTACTTCGAGCTTTCCAGCCGCGCCCGCAAGTGGGGCGCCATCCTGACATCCATTACCCAACACGTTCGTTCTGTGCTGAACAATGAGGATGCCCGGCGTATGTTGTCCGACTGCGGCTACATCAAGCTGTTGAATCAGGCCCCGGACGATGCAAACGACATTGCACGGCTGCTGCATATCTCCGATGAAGAAAAGCGGTATATTGAAAATGCCGAGGTTGGCAGCGGTCTGCTGATTGCAGATAAAGTGGTGGTGCCTTTCAACAATACTTTCCCGCAGGACACTGAGCTGTTCCGTCTGATGGATACCAATCCTAACCGCAAGAAATAAGCCGGGATTGTAGGGGTTATGAAATGTCAGAACTATTCACGCAAACGAATAAGCAGAAGAAACTCTTTCGAACAGAAGAGGATATTGTAGCGAACATTCAGACTCAATTCGGTATGCCGCATACGGGAAAAGACCTTCTGCTTGATGCAAAAATGGGGCCAAATAAAGACCAGTCCAGTCGTCTGGACTCGGAACCAGACGCGCTGTCTGATACAGGAATGTCCGATGATGTCGGTGCCGGTGACACATCCGGAATCCTGCATGATTCTGCTGGAGGTAATAAGAAAACTATCACCGGCACAAATACACCGCGCTCCAGCCGCGCCAGCGCCTATTATGATTTGCTGCGCAGCCAGCACAAGAACGGTCACTATAAAGCTCCTGCATACCGGGTTGTGGATACAATAGAAAGTCCGCTGCAAGCCGGAGCCAGCGCTTTGAATTATCACGATGACTTCGATACGGATGCCGTTCAAAATGCAGGGCTGCACATGGCAGTGGCGCAGACTGTTGTAGAGGGCAATATCATGGCCGCAGCAGCGGACAGCGCTTTTGTAATCGGCAAACAAGCTGGCAATATCCTGAAAGACCTGAAAGATGAAACGATTGATGCCAAGGATGCGTTGAAAGCCGGTGGGCAGGTACTGCGCCTGCAAGGAGGAAAATCCGTTGTAAAAATCGGTGGTGCAACCCTACGCAGTACAGAGCAGTACCTATCTTCATTTCAGGTTTCAACGGATGATTTCACCGGCAGTGTTCCGGGAAATGTCAAAGAGGCTGCTACCAATACCGGGAACATTCTGAAAAAGATAACCAACGTGGTCCTGCACCCGCTGCGAAATCTGATTGCTATGGGAAAAGTGATCCTGATTGGTGCTGTCATTTTGCTGTTTCTGATTATCGTCAGCCTGCTGGGGCAGATGAGTGGCACAACGTCCACCTCTGTGTTTGGCGCGAATCGCATTGAGGATGTACAGACACTTGTGCAGAAAATCAACGACTACCGAAATGCAGCGGTTACCGAGGGCATCTATCAGGCATTCCAGAATGACGTTGACCCCAATGGCAATCCCTATGGGTACGATTCCCTCACCGGGCAGCGCAGCAATAATTTGCAGCATGGTGTCACTTGGAACTATGCCAATGGCATCTACAATGACACGGCAGAGATCATCTCTCTGGCAGCGGTATATTACCAGCAGGATTGGCCGCGTTCGGAGCTTGTGTCTGCTTTTTGCGACAATGTGCCTTTTACAAAATTCTGCCGAGCATTGGCGGCGTATGGTCTGGATGTGACTGCACGAGAGTCGGCTCCTTATTCCTGCATGAGTTATGGCGGCTGTGTGAACGGTTACCGCAGCGAAGGCGAGGTGGTTTCCATCAAGGACTACCGCCTTGAAACCCATACTTGCAGTGAGGGTGACGATGCCTGCGGGCAGTACGATGCCGCCGCAGAGTGGCACTGGAATGAAGGCCATGCAGAAAATAAGAGTTATTTTATATGGAAAGAGGACGGCACACATGATGTGACCGTCTTTTTCCCTGTCATTTTCCCGGATGGTGCAACAGGCTCTGAACTTTCCGATTTGCCGGAAGAATACAACGCTGTTGCTGATGGGAAAATCAGTGCGGCAGACTGCACCGGCAATATTGTGCTGGATGAAAGTGCCAACTTGTACAGGGGCGAACTGAACGACTGGTTTTATTCCCCTGACGAGCTGACGGTCACTTTTACTGTTGTGACCGGCGAGGGCGATGACGCAGTTTCCGATGATTACGAGGTTACTTTCTCCAATGCAACGGCCATACCTTGGTGCCCCGGAGAGTTGAACGATGGGCAATACGGTCACTACGATCTCGACTGCACGATTTATCTGACAGGCTATGACCGCTACACAGACCCGGAAACGCAGGCCCCAAACGGTGCGGACGGCGGAACCGGAAATCTGGAAGCGCTGGCAGAAAGTTGTGATGCAGGAACTTTGACACGGACAATCATCAAGCAGGATCAGTACGGTAATGAGTATGCCGGTAATGCGGTATCCGCTCGATATACAAAAACGATCACGCTACCCAACGGTGCGAGCGGATTTCAGGGGTGGTATAAGGATGGTGAAGATGCTTATGGAAATGTGGAATGGGCATCGCTTCTGTATCGCATGGACTGGGAAGAACTGTATGGGATTGTGGACGGCATAAAATGCCGCGCCACCGGCAGTGGCATGACCGAGGAAGAACTGCGGCAGCTATTTGCCAGCCTGAATATCGACGCCACGACCGCACGCGGTCAGGTGGTCGCTTTTGCTCTGAGCTGCCAAGGAAAGTTTGTCTATGCCCAGCCATCTTCGCTGCGCGGCGGGCCGGGCAATCCAAGCGTGGGCATCAATCTGGATTGTTCGAGCTTTGTCCAATATTGCTATTGGGCGCAGAACCTGCCTTTTTCCGCAGGCAGCACAGCCGCCTATCGGAACGCAGCAGACCTAGTAAGTATTTCCCCGTCTGAAGTGCAGCCGGGAGATTTGCGCGTGGTGTACGCCTCTGGCGGCGAGCAGGGGCACGTTCAGATGGCGCTGGGCGGTGGTGCGTGGATCGAGTGTTGCTATGGCTATGGCGTTGCAGTGAATATGTCCAACGCATGGATGGAGAGCAGACCATGCTATTATTTCCGCTATGCGGGATTCTGAGAGGTGTTTTTATGAGAAAATTTCTCGCATTGCTTTTTGCGCTTTTACTTTGTACAGCAACAAAAGTCTATGCAGAAGATGCTGCTACTGTAACGGTGGCGGTCAAGGATTTGCCGCAAAAATTGCAGAACCGCACTGTGATTGTCACACTTGGCAACGGCCCATCTGATACCGAATCAACAGTTATTGTTCTGGATGGGTTGAACAACTACACGGAAACAGTGACAGTCGAACCGTCAGAATATTACTGCGCGGCTGCTGTGCAGTATGATGCCTTGGAGGATTATCCCTTGCAGGAAATCAACCAAACGACATTTTTGCAAGTGGAAGATGGAAACCACTACGATCTGATTTATACCTTGGCAGGCAGCAGCTGGTATGAGAGCGTGACCGGCCAGCAACGGCACTACACATTGCAACCGCTGGAAACGCCACCAGAGAACTATGAGCCAGAACCGGCACAGGTAGGAGCCTATCTGACTGCGCCGATTGGTTTTTCCCAACACGTGATAGTTTACTTACAGAATTTGTACACTGATGATGTCTATGATTTGGAGCTTTATGAATCGAATGGGTTAGCCGCTGTTGAACCAAATGCACTGAGCGGAAAATACACTTTTCTTTCTGCTTATGTTGTTGGTGATGCAGAAAACCGTTACCAATTCAGCTGTGAACAGAACGAACTTTCCACGGAAACCGGTGCGGATTTTCACTTAACGGTGACGGACACTGCCAATCCAGACCGCGAGATGAACACGCCAAGCCGAGATCAAAACAGCACGGTGCAGGCGGCGAACGGTTTCAACAATCGGGATACAGTTGCAGCGGAACAGCCGATCATAGAGCCAGAGGTCGTTTCCCAACCAGTAAAGCAGCAGGAAAAGCAGCTTGATCTGCTTTCCTTGCTGCTGGACTTTATTCCGGTGGTGCTTGTGGGCGCGGTGCTCTTTGCAGTGTGCCGCAAGCATCGCCGTTGAGACCCACAGGGGTAACCGGAGCGTGAGCGACGGTTACCCCAAGCATTGCATCTGGGTCCCACAGATGCAGATCAGGGACACCCTGAAACCCGTTTTGGGCAAACCCAAACCCAATAGAGGAAGGTGACTTTATGGCGAATCGCAGACGTCCTATACCGAAGCGCATCTGGTTTACGGATGAGGAGTGGCACTTAGTTGAAGCAAAGATGGTTGAAGCTGAAATGACAAATTTCTCGGCGTTTGGTTTAGAGATGCTTTTGCATGGAGAGGTACGGCATTATGACTTTTCCAATCTGAAACAATTAAATGCTTCGATGGGTCGCATCGCGGGCAGCATAAACCAAATTGCAAAACGCTGCAATGAAAATAAGTCGGTTCACACCAATGATGTAGAGCAGCTGCGCCGAGAATTTCTTGAACTGAAAGCAGACTATCTGGAACGTGTGGTTAAGCTGTTGAGAAAATTTTATTGAATAGGAGAATGACGATATGAATCAAAATGAAGAAATCCGTGTGTTGTATGTGCAGCCGGGTAAGTACCCAGAGAAAATCAAGATACCTAATACGCTGGAAACTTTTCAAAAATATGTTTGTGGGAGTATAGAAAGCGTAAGATTGGACAGGGATGCCTATATCATCTGTAATGATGAAGGAAAGCTGCTTCCATTACCACCGAACCGCTTATATGGTCCAACGGATTTCTTCGCAGGTCCGTTCCTGATATGCGGAGACGGTGGCGAAGATCTGATAAGTTTGACGGATAGTCAAATTACAAAATATGAGAAAAAATATCACTCACCCCTGATTTTCCTTGAGCTATATCCGAAGCCGATTACTCTCAAATGCACGCCAGAATTGTATGC